>Ga0207956_1000272_pt1 | contig 14490 bp, 17 predicted proteins | sample CryBogCBE25Jul07_FD_184580 | JGI IMG/M metagenome (GOLD analysis project Ga0207956, IMG submission 184580) | Freshwater microbial communities from Crystal Bog, Wisconsin, USA - CBE25Jul07 (SPAdes) (version 2) | ecosystem: Environmental > Aquatic > Freshwater > Lake | place: Crystal Bog...
CTTCATTTGCATTAAAACCTTTAGTCGCGCCTCTAATGGTCTCCAATATGTCTCCGTCTGAGAAACTATTTCAGCATGGAGCCCTATTGATTGATGGAGATGGGAATCTTCTAAGTCATGTAAATCCAGCGATATCGATTGCTATGAGTTCAACAAAGAAAGCCTATATGCTTTTTAGTGACTCGACAGCTAAGTTATTCAATTCATTTCCCAATTATGTTTCTACTGCACCCGGGATTGCTTATGCATATGTCAATGATTATTTGAAGGCCAGGCCAGATATTGCAAGCCGGTACCAGGATCTATCTGAGTTGGCTCAAGCGCTTAAGATTAAAGAGGATAAGTTGCGCTCAATAGAGGGTATCAATACTCAAAATATTTATGTTCTTGGGCCAATTTATCCAATGCTAACAACTACTGAGGGCGGGCTCGCAGTCGATACGCAATGCAGAGTATTAGATGCCGATCAAAAGCCTATAAGAGGTCTTTATGCCGCTGGCTGTGCGGGCCAAGGTGGGTTGCTATTGCGCGGACATGGGCTACACCTAGCCTGGGTTTTCACTTCTGGAAGAATCGCTGGTCTGCATGCTGCCCAGAGCTAGAACATAAGGCGATCTAATCTGCTTGAATTTTGTTTGCCTTAATGACTTGAGCCCATTTATCAACTTCGAGTTTGATTTTTTGCTCTGATTGCTCGGGCGATCTAAGACTGACAATAAAGCCCATGCCTGATAACTTGTTGCGCATATCTTGATTGCCAAGCACTCTAATAACTTCTTGATGAAGTTTTTGAATAATGGGTTTTGGTGTACCAGTGGGTGCAAGCAAAAACTGAATTGTTTCACCTTCAAATTCAGGGAGCCCAGACTCTGCTACTGTAGGTATATCTGGTAGGGAGGGGTATCTAGATCCACTAGTCACCGCTAAACCAATGACTTTGCCCCCTGAGATTTGCTGAACGGTTGGCGGCAAGACTGCAAAACCAATTGGTACATCATTGCTTAAGACTGCTTGCAGTGCTGGCCCTCCTCCGTTGTAGCCAATATGCTTAATGTCTAAATTGGCCTTTAGTTTTAGCAATTCCGCAGTGAGTTGCGGGCTTGTTCCCGCTCCTGGAGATGAGTAATCATATTTCCCAGGGTTTTGTTTGATGAGGTTTAAAAAATCCTTGAAATTTTTCGCCGGAAATGAAGGGTTAACAACAATGATGTTGGGAGAGCTTGCTGGCAATGAAATTGCTGAAAAGTCGCGAATAGCGTCGTATCCAGAGTTTGCAATAAGAGAGGGATTGATAACGAATGCGCTACTACTCAGAAGCAAGGTATACCCATCTGGATTAGATTTCGCTACATATTGAATGCCAATATTGGCACTTGCTCCAGGTTTATTTTCAATAATGAATGCGTAACCAGTATTTTCCGTAATTTTTTGGAAAAGTAGTCGCCCAAAAATATCTGATGGACCACCTGGGGCATATGGAATAACAACTTTGATTGGTTTATTTGGAAATTCTTGTGCCAATACTGCTGAGCAGTGCAATACTATAAAGGCCATAGCGCCATAAAAAAGCTGTTTAATCATCATTCTTTTCTCCGACGAGTTTTATACTATGGTATCAACTTTAGCAATTAAAGTACTATCTAAATCATTCAATATAAAAGAAAAATGAGACTAATTACCTTTACCCGTACTGGCTCAAGCCATCCTGAAATCGGCGCTCGTTTGCCCAATCCCTCTGGCGATCAAATTCTCCCGTTTGCAGATGTTGCAAAGAAGTTGGGGATTACGGATTTCCCAGTTGATATGAAATCATTCTTACGCGCAGGTAATAAAGTGATGGAGCAGGCTAAGTCTTGGGTAGCCTCTTCAGGCGATTACTCTTCTTTGCTGATTAGCTCAAAAGCGATTACCTATTTGCCACCAATTACCGATGCCGAGAAGTTTCTCTGTGTAGGCAAGAACTATCGTACGCATTTAGAAGAGCTTAAGCGTACAAATTTGATTAAAGAAATTCCACAGGAACCAACATCATTTATTAAGTTGAACTCCTGTTTATCTGGTCATGAAGCAAAAGTGGTGCGCCCAAAGGGAATTACTCGTTTGGATTACGAGCCTGAGTTGGTGTTTGTGATTGGTAAGCGAGCTTTGGGAGCAAAAAAAGCTGAGGCTATGGATTATGTTGCCGGCGTCACCATTCTGAATGATTTGACTTGTCGTGATTTGCAATTGCGAGAAGTGGCATCAGGGTCTCGTTTTTGGACGGGCAAAAATATTCCAGGATTTGGTCCTCTAGGGCCAGAGATAGTCACCATTGATGAGATTCCAGATGTGTATAACTTATGGATGACCTGTTCTGTTAATGGACAAGAGCGGATGCGCGTCAACACCGTTGATCAGATTTGGAAGATCTCCGATATCTTGGAACATTTTTCTCGCTTTATTCCGATTGAGGCGGGGGATATGTTCTCAACGGGTGCACCTGGTGGTGTCGCTGTCGGCAAAGAGAATGCTGAGGATTTGTATTTAAAACCCGGTGATGTGGTGGAATGCTCCATTGATGGTATTTCTACCTTACGCACCACCATCATTGAATAAAAAATGCTGAAGCACGCTCTGCAATGGCTATTGGCTGGCTTGTATTGCGCGCTCCTTTTGCCGCCCATTTCCCATGCTGCGGAGATTTACCCATCCAAGCCTATTAAGGTGATTGTTCCATTTCCTCCCGGGGGTGGAGCAGATACTTTAATTCGTTTAATCGCCCCCACGGTTGGGGAGTTGTGGAAGCAGTCCCTCATTATTGAAAATCGTCCGGGAGCAAGTGGTTTTATTGGTGCCGATCTTGTTGCTCAGTCTCCTGCAGATGGCTATACCTTGCTCATGGGATCTACTGCTGCTGTCACAGAAAAGAATATTGCACAGTTTTCACCAGTGGCTTTGGTATCGGCCTCACCATATGTAGTCACTGTGAATCCCGCATTAAATGTCAATTCGATTAAGACTTTAATTGCATATGCAAAAGCTAACCCTGGCAAAGTTCGCTATGGCTCATCGGGGCCTGGATCTGCATCGCACTTGGCAGGAGAATTATTTGTATCAATGACGGGTGTGACATTACTGCATGTTCCTTACAAAGGAACCGGCCAAGGGTTAACAGATTTACTGGCAGGACATATTGACTTGATGTTTGCGCCAGCACAAACCGTGATGCCGCAAATTGAATCTGGCAAATTACTAGCCATAGCGCAAACGGGCGCTAAGCGTTCAGAGGCATTGCCCAATATTCCAACCGTGTCTGAATCTGGTTTGCCGGGATATAACGCGGTGGGTTGGTTCGGATTATTCGTGCCAGCCAATACCCCAAAGTCGGTGATTCAAAAGATCAATCAGACCATCATGTTCGTCTTAGGGCAGGAAAGAATTCGTAAGGCTATGCTGGAGCGGGGAAGTGACCCTGCAAGCGGTAGTGCCGAGGAATTTGCCACTTTTCTGCGCCTAGACCAGTCAAAATGGGCCAAATTGATCAAAGACAACAAGGTTGCAGTGCAATAAAAGCTTAAATCAGTATCATTTAGGGCTAATCACTGAAATCCCTAGGAAATTACTATGCCAGGCTTACTCCCCAATGTTGATCCAGATGGATTGCTAGAGTTCTCGGTTGTTTATACAGACCGCTCTTTGAATCACATGTCTGAAGAGTTCAAACGCGTCATGGTGGATATCTCGAGCGTTCTTAAAGATGCCTACAACGCAAGTTCTGCAGTCATCGTTCCTGGTAGCGGCACTTTCGGAATGGAAGCGGTTGCTCGTCAGTTTGCGAACAAGCAAAAGTGTTTGGTTTTACGGAACGGCTGGTTTAGCTACCGTTGGACCCAAATTTTTGATTTGGACCACATTTCCGATGATGTCACTGTGATCAAGGGTCATCAGTTAGAGAATTCTGCACAAGGTGTTTTTGCCCCTGCGCCGATTGAAGAGGTTGTTGCTTTCATAAAGAAAGAAAAGCCAGCAGTCGTATTTGCTCCTCATGTTGAAACCTCTGCCGGCATCATCCTGCCAGATGATTACCTCAAAGCAGTTGGTGAGGCAGTTCGCTCAGTCAATGGTTTGTTTGTTCTCGATTGCATCGCTTCAGGCGCAATGTGGGTTGATATGAAGGCGTGCAATGTAGACGTATTGATTACTGCTCCGCAAAAAGGTTGGAGTAGCTCGCCATGCTGTGCTTTGATCGCCCTAGGTGATAGAGCTCGTGAGCGTATTGATGCTACTCAGAGCAGCAGCTTCTCTATGGATTTGAAGAAGTGGTTACAAATCATGGAAGCCTATGAAAAGGGCGGTCATGTGTATCACACCACCATGCCTACTGACGCATTGAAGATTCTGCGTAACGTCATGAAAGAAACTCAGTCACTCGGTTTTGCTGCTCTCAAAGCAAAACAAGTAGAGCTAGGAACTAAAGTGCGTGAGCTGCTCGTTTCTAAAGGTTATCACTCAGTTTCTGCAAAAGGCTTTCAGGCTCCTGGCGTTGTAGTGAGCTACACCAAAGACCCAGACATCCAATCGGGTAAGAAATTTATTGCATTAGGTTTACAAACTGCAGCAGGCGTTCCTTTGCAATGCGATGAGAGACCAGATTTCCGCACCTTCCGTATAGGCTTGTTTGGTCTAGAGAAATTGGGTCACGTGGATCGCACAGTAGGTCATCTTGCTGCTGCCCTAGAAAAAATTACTGAAGCAGAAGCGCAGCCAGCTTAATAGAGTATCGCTTCACTAAAAGGTCACCTCGGGGTGGCCTTTTTATTATTCTCAGAATGAAGCATTTATGCCAGATTTTTGAGTATTATTAAATTATCTAAAAACTTTCTTGGAGAATTGCATGGTTTCTCGTATCGCTCGCTTCAGCTTGGCAACCCTTCTTTCAGTTGCTATTGGCTTATCACCAATCACCGTGATGGCTGCTGACCCTGCTCCAGCCCCAGTAGCCGCTCCAGCCCCAGTGGCAGCGCCTGCACCTGTTGCAGCACCTACTGATAAAGCGGCTGCTAAGAAAGCGAAGAAAGAAAAGAAAGCTGAGAAAAAAGCAAAGAAAAAGTCAAAGAAAAAAGCTAAAGCTGCTGAGTCAGCGGCACAGTAATTTCAAATCGATTTAACTTGATCCCTTAGTGAAGGGGTTCGATCTCATCAAAGTCATCAGATTTTTTAATGTCTGGTGACTTTTTTATTGGTGCATCGTTACGTACCAATAACCACATTGCTGAAATTACCAGCGCCATACCAGCAATTTGCATCCACGTAATGGGCTCAGACAAAATAAAATAACCCATAAAGATCGTTGATACCGGACCTAAAATTCCTGCCTGCGCGACAAGTGGCGAGCCGATGCGATTGATTGCAATCATGATGAGTAGCATCGGTATTACTGTGCATAAGCTAGCATTGAGCAGGCTGAGCCAATACACTTGGGCAGTTTGTTCGAATACTGCACTAGGATTGTAAAGAGATGACTGAATGACGCTCAGCACTGCAGAGGCTGAGCTAGCATAGACTACAAGGCGCACACTACCAATGCGTTTCACCATCTCACCAGCGCCGATCATATACATCGCATAGCTACACGCGCTGCCAAAAACGAGGAGCATACCAAGCCAGGCGTGAATACCTGATGAACTAGCATCTTGAATGAATACAACAAATACTCCGAGGTATCCCACGACGAGGGCATACCACTGCATCCGCGAGATATTTTTGTTTAAGGCGAAGTATGAAATCAGTAACACAATCGTTGGGGTCAGATAGAGAACAATCCGCTCTAACCCAACTGAAATATATTGCAGGCCTAAAAAATCAATATAGCTTGAGAAAAAATATCCTAAGAAGCCCAAGAAGAATAGCTTTCCTCGATCAAGCCAAGTAATGGGGTTCATCGGTTTTCGGTAGGATTCCCACCAGTAGACACTCCAGAACAAGGGAAGTGCCATCAGCATACGCAAGGCTAATAATGTCTCAGCATCAGCGCCATGACCAAACGCTAATTTGACAAGCACCGCTTTTCCGGAAAATAACATTGAGCCAATACCAGCCATCAAAATGCCATAGAGATAACGTCGGTGTTGGTGTGCTGCGCTTACGGAGTGCATACCGTTTTATAACAGTTTATTGAGAAGACTTCTCATTTCAAGAATGGTTTCTGAAGGAGTGAGACCAATTGGACCAATGCCCTTTTGTACCAAACTATCAGCCGCACTGGCATGCAGTTGTACTCCAATGCATCCTGCATCCCAGAGGGTGAGGTGATGACGAACGCCTTGTGCGGCAATCGCTGCAATACTGCCTGTTAACACATCCCCCATGCCGCCAGTAGCCATGCCTGGATTTCCAGCGATACATTGAACTGTAGCGTGCTGGGATCCTGCTACCAAAGTATGTTGACCCTTAAGAATCACTATAGATTGGGTGAGTAAAACCAATTGATCAATTGAATCTAGTCGATTTTCTTGTATCTGCGCACTTGAAACCTTGAGCAGTTTTGCTGCCTCACCAGGGTGTGGAGTCAGAATACTTTGATCTGGAAATAGTTGATTGCGGTGTTGTAGGGCTGCAAGTAATTCGGTTGAATTTGCAATCAGATTCAGGGCGTCTGCATCGAGGACTAGTGGAATCTGAGGATAAGCCAGACAGGCTTTGAGCCATTGCACCGCAAGATCAGAATGACCAAGCCCCGGTCCAATCGCAATGACGTCAGGTTGGGTTTCATTTAATACATCAGCAGCTGATTCATTTGCTTGACGAATCATCAGCTCAGGTTGCTCTTGATTTGCAAACGCAGAAGCAGGATCAAGCATTTCTAAGATGGTCCAACCAGCACCAAGATGTAAACAGGCTTTTCCAGCGAGTATGAGAGCTCCAGCCATACCGGGCGTACCACCAATCAGGACGGCTTTACCCGCATTACCTTTGTGTTCAGCAGGTTCGCGCTGTAAACGTGTTACTAGATCAAAAGCATCCAATGTTTTTGGTAGAGCAGTCATATCCTGAACGTATTGATGCTTAGGGTTGCTGATTCAGTTAGCTCAGTCAGCAACTCTAGCGCCTTCAATCTGATGACGTTTCATGGCCTGCGCAACAAAACCGGACTGCTTGAGCTGTGTAATGACATCGGTCAAATAGGCGGTGGTCTGTTCATACTGTGGCCTTGCCTTCGGAATACCAATTGCCTGATTAATCACCATAAAGCGACCGGGCAACATGCGTAAGTCATCATAGCGTTTGGCATCGCTTTCAAGTTGTTGCTTTACTCCAGCAGCGATATTGCCTTTGCCAGACATAAAGTCATCCACTACAGCTTGAGAGCTTGCAGCTCGAAGTAGTGCTGCATGTTTAATTTCTCGCGTGAGGTAGAGGTCATATGCACTGCCTTTGCCAACCACGATTTCATTGTTAGCCACATCAACTTGCTCATTGCTCTGAATTGGAGAGCTTGCTTTGACCATATAGGCGCCTTCTATTTGAATATAGGCTGGGGTGTAACTAATATCGGCGCCTCTGACTGGATCAATCGCTACAAATACCAAATCAACCTCCCCTGTTTTTACAGCATCTACAGTATTACCTGCAGTCTTGAATGGGATTAACTTCACGGGAAGGCCGATGCGTTTACCAATTTCTTGTGCAATCTCTACGGTGACGCCTTGGGGTTGATGGCTTATAGGATCTTCATTGGCCAAGATGGGATTACCTAAATTAATACCCACGCGTAAGGTTCCAGTAGGCGCGAATGAGGTGATCATGGCTGGGTTAATGGTTTTCATGGTGCGGTTAGATTGGCTATAGCTCAATTGTGAAAAACACAATATGGCAAGACAGAATAGAAATTTCTTCATCGAGTAAGTATAAAAAAACCGCGGCACACCGCGGTTTTTATTTAGTCGCTAGAGAATTACTTCTTAGCCTCAGCTGCAGGAGCAGCAGCAGGAGCAGCGGCGGGGGCTGCTGGAGCTTCAGCAGGAGCATCTTTCTTAGCTTCTTCAACATGAGTTGCTTCAGCACCATGTTTTTCGCCGCTCATATCAACGTTGCCGTCGCCCTTGAGGAGTAGGTAGGCAGTGGCACCAATTAATACTAGTACCATAATGATGATTGAACGATTGCTCATGGATTTTCCTTCGAGTTGGTTGAAATTCTGTCAATATTAACTCTGCTTGAGACCTCAGTAAACCCGTGCAAGCCCTAGTGCTGCATATCCACGATAAAACTAGGTATTAATACCGAGAAAAATGCCATAAAGGGTAAGATGGGATCACACAGATGTTTTAAGGTAGCAATATGAGTCCTAAGCTTCCCATTAATAACGCTCAGACGATTACTGAGTTTTTAAATCTACATAAGAGTCAATTGGCCGAAGAGGACTCTGCAGATTCTTATAAATTTGCGTTTGATGATGAGGCTTTTCTTTCTCGCCGGGAAACCATCGGCATTCGTTTCGAGTTAGAGCTACTGAAGCCAGAAATTCTTTTAAAAGAACGGGGTATAGAGCATACGATTACTGTCTTCGGATCTACTCGCTTCGTTAGTCGTGAAAAAGCAGAGCTTCTCGTCAAAGAGGCCAAGACTCCTGTAGAGCATGAGTTAGCCAATACTGCCTTACTCCATAGCAAATACTATGAGTCGGCCAGGGAGTTTGCTGCCTTAGTGGCGCAGTACAACGCCACGCAAAAGTTAGGCTCCAATAAATTGCATATTTGTACTGGCGGTGGCCCTGGAATTATGGAGGCTGCTAATCGTGGTGCATTTGAAGCGGGTGATGAAACGATTGGTTTCAATATCAGCCTTCCTCGAGAGCAGCATCCCAATCCTTATATTAGTCAGGGGCTCAGTTTTCGTTTTCATTACTTTGCACTACGCAAAATGCATTTCATGTTACGTGCGAGAGCGATTGTTGCTTATCCAGGGGGATTTGGCTCTTTCGATGAGTTGTTCGAAGTATTGACCTTGATACAGACTAAGAAGGTCGTAGCTATCCCAGTGATCCTCGTGGGTAAAGCATTTTGGAATGAGATGGTGAACTTTAACGAGATGGCGAAATTTGGCGTTATCGATCAGGATGATATGGGGTCTATCCATTTTGTCGAGACTCCTCAGGAAGCATGGCGGATCATCCAGGACTGGTATCAATTGGCTTAAATCGTCTTCTAGCCCAAGTAAAATAGCCAAAACTCCTAAGACATCCATGAATCCAGCCCAAACCAATATCGCTACTGCATTAGATCTGCCTGGCTATCTATTGGGTGGAGTCATGCTCTTGGTGGTGATGATTTTTCATGGTGTTTTATTGCTGCAGATTGCAAAGCGTTATGAAGTGAAGACCTTTCTTTATTTAGCCGAGAAAAAATATTCTACTGTGGCACTCTGTTTTTATGTCAGCGTATTTTGTTTATTTCTGACCCATATTGCGGAAATTCTCATTTGGGGAATGGCACTCTTTACATTCAAACTTCTTCCTGGGTTGGGTCAAAGCATTTTGTTCAGCGGCAGTACTTACACTGCGATGGGTTTTATGGAAGATATTCTTCCGGATGGCTGGAAGATGCTTGCAGTCATTATTGCTTTCTCAGGAATGTTTTCTTTCGCTTGGACTGCATCGGTCATGATCTCAATGACTAAAAACTTCCGTCAGGCTTACACCAAGCTTCATATGAAAAAACTCAATATCTCCTCTGAGATCATTGATCGTTTTGAATAAGCGATGACTAAGGTATGGGATGCCATCGTCATTGGCGGCGGGGCTGCTGGCCTGTTTTGTGCTGGGGTAGCTGGCCAGCTAGGTAAAAAAATCTTAGTGATCGATCATGCGCCAGTCTTGGGGGAGAAGATTCGTATTAGCGGTGGTGGGCGCTGCAACTTCACTAATGTTCACAGTAGTCCCGCCAATTTCTTATCCCTCAATCCGCACTTTGTAAAGAGCGCCTTAGCAAGATACCCTTCACAAGAATTTATTAAGCTCGTAACTGCTCATGGCATTGGCCACCATGAGAAGCATCAAGGTCAGCTATTTTGTGACGATTCTGCCAAGCAAATCATTGAGATGCTCTTTGCCGAATGTCAAAAGGGGAAGGTAACCATTCGGAACCCAGTATCTATGCAGGCGATTGCACAAGAAGGTGAGCAATGGCTCGTGCAAACCAGTGAGGGTCTTGAGAGGACGAAGTCAGTAGTGATGGCAACTGGTGGGTTACCCGTACCCGCGATTGGCGCGACCGCCTACTCTTTAGATATTGCAAAGCAGTTCGGACTTCAGGTAGTTGATCCAAGACCCGCTCTGGTACCGCTCTCATTTACTGCCGAAACCTTTGGTAATCTCAATGAGCTCGCTGGTTTGAGTGTGCCGGTTCGTATTGCCTCTGGCTCTAAGGGTCACCGTTACGGAGCCTGCCGCTTTAATGAAGATCTGTTACTGACACACAAAGGCTTATCAGGACCAGCGGTTCTGCAAGCCAGTAGCTATTGGAGCGAGGGTGAGCCCATTCACATTGATTGGTTGGGTGCCATCGAGCTTCCAGGAGGCTTTAATTGCGATGAATTATTCAATCATGAAGAAAATCGCCTCAAGTTAACCGAGACTATCTTGGCCTCGGTTCTGCCTCAGCGCTTAGCAAAGGCATTTGCTGAGCAGCGCAATTTAATGGGGCGCAAGTGGGCAGAAGTTTCTAAGAAAGATCGTCAAGCTCTTAAAGAGCTAATAACGAACTGGACAGTAAAGCCGGCTGGTACGCTAGGCTGGAAAAAAGCTGAAGTGATGTTAGGGGGCGTAGACACCAAAGCGCTAGATGGTCAAACGATGATGTCACGTCAACACCCCGGTTTATATTTCATTGGAGAGTGTGTTGATGTCACCGGACATCTGGGCGGACATAATTTTCAGTGGGCTTGGGCTAGCGGCTTCGCTTGCGCTCAAGCCTTATGAGTAGGTTAAGTTAACCAATCTTCTTCAAGTTCTTTTTTGCACGTGCACGGATGTTGAGTAGCTCAACAGCGAGTGAGAATGCCATTGCAACATAGACATAGCCCTTAGGGATATGCACACCCATACCTTCTGCAATCAGCACTATGCCAACAACGGTTAGGAAGGAGAGGGCTAGTACCTTAATAGAGGGGTGACTTTGCACAAAGTCGCCGATGGGCTTGGCGGCCATCAGCATGATCAGGATTGAGGCAATCACAGCAGCAATCATGACGCTTATTTGATCGACCATACCGACTGCAGTAATCACGCTATCGAGTGAAAAGATAATGTCGAGTAGGCCAATTTGCAAAACTGAGCCGATAAACAAAGCGGGGATCGATTTCTGGATGGCTTCATTGTTTTCACTATGACTTGCTTCATCATGCTCACCCACTTCCACCTCAACATAAATTTCTTTTGAGGCTTTCCAGATCAGAAAGAATCCACCAAGTAGCAAGATGAGATCACGACCACTAATGGCATGCTCTAAGAATGTAAAGAGCGGGGTAGTTAAGCTCATCACCCACGACAAACTGAGTAGCAAGAGAATACGGGTGACTAGAGCAAAAAATAAACCAAAGCGACGTACCTTCTCCCGGATTTCAATGGGCAAGCGATTAGCAATGACGCTAATGAAAATAATATTGTCTATGCCAAGAACAATTTCTAAGGCGGAAAGTGTAAAAAAAGCAATCCAGACATTGGGATCGCTTAGAAATTGCAGGATGCTTTCGATCATTGGCTAATTTGCAAAAGTGACATTAAGGTAAAGTGTATCTAAGTCCAAAAAACCTGCCTATATCAACTAAAACCCTAAGGCTTATCGGGGTAAAACTTGCGACCCACGCAATCAATTCGGCTGATTTCTCATCCAGTCAGCAGTATTGAAGAAAGCTTCTTCAAGCTGCTTGGCAACATTACCTTCAATACCGCATTCTTCCATAGCACGATACATGCAGGCTAGCCATTGATTGCGCTCTTGGAGACCAATCTTAAAAGGTAGGTGACGGGCCCGCAGCATGGGGTGTCCATACTTAGGTGAATATATGTCCGGTCCGCCCATCCAGCCTGTTAGGAAAAACTTGAGCTTCTCGCGTGAGCTTGCCATATCCTGGGGATGCATCGCCCGCAGTTCTGAAAATTGGGGCTCAAGGGCCATGAGATCGTAAAAGCGGTCTACTAATTCATCGACCTTATCGATGCCTCCAATGGCCTCATAAATGCTCTGTCTTTCTGTCATAGTGTCATTTTAATGCCTTAAATTTGCAGGAATATTGGACCCAATTGGCAGCCCGCTAATTTGGGTATAGAGTGGAAGTCAGAGATTTAATCAACCCTACTGATAGGAGCTTAAAAATGGATACAAAAGATTTGCAAAAGTGGCAACGTGAAAAAGCTAAAGAGTTATTTGACTATTCGCATACCTTGTTAGAGGCTGCGAAGAAACTGAGCGATCACCATTTGGCAGAGGTTGAGTGGGGGATGAAGAATGCCTTAGATAGCGCAAAATCTGCTGCAAAAAATGATTTATCTAAGCTCAAGGATTTACAAGAAGAGGCGGCAAAAGAAGCTGCAAAACGTGCCGCCGCATATCAAAAGAAAGTGAAAGCTGTTTTGAAAGATTTGGGTGAAGGCGCTGCCGATGAAACTGAAAAGCATTTAGAAAAGGTTCGAAGCTCACTCGTATCCTGGTTGGAAGATGCTGAAAATAAAATGCCAATACATGCTGAAAAGTTGTCAAAAGTAGTTCACGAGATGTCAACCACTGGTCAGAAGATGTTTAAAGAGGGGCGCCGCATTGTTAATCAAGTTGCCGAAGCTGCTGAAAAGAACATTGACGACATGGTCAAGAAAGCGCCAGCAGCGAAAAAGAAAACTGAAAACTGATTAAGTCATTAAGCTTTCGATATAAAACCGCCTTGCAGCATTGAGGCGGTTTTTATTTCCAGCCCTGCAACCAGAGCTCTTCATTAGTAAGATCGCGCCAAGCAATTTGCGTGATCTTCTTGCTGTAGACGGCCTCAATCTCCACAAACTCGATGGCCTCATTAGGAGGTTCAGGAAGAATGACTTTACTCACCAAGAAATGTTTTTGCTTGGCAATAGGAGTTACAGCAGTCCACTTAGTCAGAAGTAATTTTTTGGGGCTAAGCTTATTCATCGAAATCTCTGCTTACAGGGCTTTACATTGATAATCTTGCCCACCCAATACAAGAGAGCCCGAGGATGGGATAAATACCACGCTCGATTGCTCAGTTTGCGTAGAGCATTGTTGATCGAAGTAGCTCTGATTACCAAGGCTGCCACAAAACTTGAAGGTATTTCCCTGAAACTCCATTTGCGCTTTACGAATGACCATGGAGATCTTGGTCTGACTGGCGGAGCTACAGTCCCAAGTGGTGTAAGAGTCTCTTTCACATGCGCTAATAAAGGGCGCAAGACAGATCAGAAGGGGTACGCAGCATTTTTTAAGTAGATTCATTTTGACTAGCTTACCTTGAATTAGTATTAAGATTAACTAATCTATTTAATTTGTGGAGACAATATGAGTAACAATAAAAATATAAGTCGTCGCAGCGCCCTGAAAATGAGCCTTGGTGCTGCTGCTTTAACCACGGCCTCTGTTTCTGGGCAGGCGCATACCTCCACCATTAAGACCCCTTTCGTAGTTGGACAAACCTATGTCCCTATCGCTGGAAGTATCGAGGAATTTCCAGTAAGAAGAATCTACTGCATTGGTCGAAATTATGCTGCTCACGCTAGAGAGATGGGTTCTGATCCCAACCGAGAGCCACCATTTTTTTTCCAAAAGCCAACTGATGCTATCCAGTTTGTAGCTCCCAATAAAGTGGTTGATCATCCTTACCCAACATTGACCAAAAACTATCACTATGAGGTTGAGTTAGTCGCTGCAATTGGTAAAGGTGGCAAGAATATTTCCGTAGAAAAGGCTCTAGATCATGTTTATGGTTATGCATTGGGTCTGGACATGACCAGAAGGGATCTACAGCGTTTCATGGGAGATCAAAAAAAGCCTTGGGAAATTGGCAAGTCTTTTGATTACTCGGCGCCAATTGGACCGATATTTCCCGTGACTCAAATTGGACATTTCCCAAATGGAAAAATTGCGCTATCAGTCAATGGCGTGACTAAGCAAAGCGCCGACTTAAGTCAAATGATTTGGTCAGTAGCAGAACAGATTGCAAAGCTATCTGAAGCTAATGAGCTCTTTCCTGGAGATATTATTTATTCAGGAACTCCAGAAAATGTCGGACCTGTAGTGAAGGGGGATGTCATCCGTTGCACAATTGACCGACTCCCTGATTTGGTTATCAAAGTGGTTTAACGAGATGCTAAAGAACCCAGAAATGATGGGTTCCATCTTTGCCCAGCTGTTCTACTAAACCAAACTCCCAATCCAGGTAGGCCTGCATCGCTGCGGGGTCTACGCTTGTTCCTTCGTATGGTCGCTTGTAGCGATCAAGCGGTGGAGA
>Ga0207956_1000276_pt1 | contig 14366 bp, 11 predicted proteins | sample CryBogCBE25Jul07_FD_184580 | JGI IMG/M metagenome (GOLD analysis project Ga0207956, IMG submission 184580) | Freshwater microbial communities from Crystal Bog, Wisconsin, USA - CBE25Jul07 (SPAdes) (version 2) | ecosystem: Environmental > Aquatic > Freshwater > Lake | place: Crystal Bog...
CTCAATGCGATCCTCTTCGGGCAGATTACTGCGACATGGCCTCACCAGCTCTCTCAATCCTTCGTATGGATCGCGATGTTTTCGGCGGCATCCCTTCTTTTCATTGCGGCGCAGACTGGATTCCTCGACGGTCCTCGTGTCATGGCCAATATGGCCCTCGACCGCTGGCTTCCGGCCCGCTTTGCAACGCTCAGCGACCGATTTGTCTCGCAGAACGGGATCATCATCATGGGAGTTAGTTCTCTCATCCTCATATGGGCCTCCCATGGTTCGGTCGACTGGCTTGTCGTCCTCTACTCGATCAATGTCTTCATTACTTTCTCCATGAGTCAGCTCGGCATGGTGGTGCACTGGAAGAATGAACATGCCGATGAGCCAAAGTGGAGGAGTAAGATGGCGATCAATGCTCTCGGATTTGCCCTCACGGCGACCATCCTTGTTGCCCTGAGCGTGATAAAGTTCAATCAAGGTGGTTGGATTACTCTCCTAGTGACGGGCGCTTTGATCGCCCTTACCTTCTCCATAAAAAAACACTACCGGGATGTTCATGAGGAGCTGAAACGTCTTGATACGCTTCTAGATGTCTTCTCACTTCCTGAAACATCTGATCCCATCCCGGTGGTTCCTATGGATCCGCGTGCCAAAACGGCGGTAATCTTTGTCAACGGTTTCAACGGGCTCGGCGTCCACACCCTGCTGGGCGTTCAGAGGATGTTCCCCGGAGTCTTCAAAAACTTTGTCTTCGCTGAAGTCGGCGTGATCGATGCCGGCAACTTTAAGGGAACGGAAGAGGTAGGGCACTTGCAAACAGCCGTCGCTCGTGAGACACAACGCTATGCCGATTACATGAACGCTCACAATCTCCATGCCGAGGCCGTTTACGAAATCGGCACGGAAATTGTGACGACCGCCCAGACCTTGGGAACGAAACTTGCCGAAAGGCACCCCGATATCATGTTCTTCGGCGGTCAGTTGGTTTTCCAAAAGGAGACTTACTTTACCCGACTGCTTCATAACTTCACCGTGTTCACCCTACAGCGTGGATTTTTCAAGAGGGGTCTCCCCTTCTTTGTGCTCCCTGTTAGGGTGTAAGAATTTGATAGGGTCCTAGCGAAGACCCTTCCCCTTCAACGGGAATAGGTTTACTTCATTTCTAATCTTCCTACCCGGCCAACGCTTATTTATAAATGTAAGCCACGCGTCCCGTAATACCGCAGAAGAGGTGCCAGGGGATGGTATCGGCTTTTTTGGCGACTTCCGTGGCCGTGATCTCGTCTTTGCCTTGCTTGCCCACCAAGACGGCTTCGTCACCGACCTTGATCCCCTTGATCGCTGAGACATCAACCATGATCTGGTCCATCGTGACGCGACCTAGGAGGGGGCAACGTTTGCCTTTAATCAAAATGGAGGCGCTTTTGCCCGAGAGATGTCTTGGGTAGCCATCCGCGTAGCCAACTGGCAGTACGGCAACCCTCATGGCGCGTGGAGTGGTATAGGTGCTACCGTAACTGATTCCATGGCCTTTCGGGAGTTCGTTCAGAAAGGTAACAGAGGCCTTCCAACTCAGAGCTGGCTTGAGGAGCTTCTGGAACTTTTGCACAGGAGAGATTCCGTAGAGGGCGAGTCCGACGCGCACAAGGTCATGGGCATGAGTTGGGAAGAGCATTGTGCCAGCTGAGTTCAGGATGTGAATTGGCACCTTTGTCTCAAATTCCCGAAGGTAGGATAGCAACTCTTCAAAGCATTTCAGTTGCCCTTGGGTAGCTGTCTCATTGCTATCTGCCGAGGCGAGGTGGGTCGAGATGCTATGGAGGGTGAGGGGGAGCTTTCGGAGTTTGCGCAGGATGGCAAAGGTTTGCTCGGGTTGTGCTCCAAGTCGTCCCATGCCTGTATCGATCTTGAAATGAATGGGTGCTCCGACCGGGGCAGTTTGCGCATAGAACTCAGCTTCCTTAATTGTGGAGATGGTAGGGATAAAACCTTTTCTTCCAATATCCCGGTATTCTGAGGGAAGCGCTGCACTTAGGAGGAGGATCGGCTTCCTTTTCTCAGTTCTCCGAAGCTGAATTCCCTCACCGAGAGAGGCAACGGCAAAGACCTCGACCCCGGGACTCAAGGTAGAGGACACTTCGTTGAGGCCATGTCCGTAGCCGTTGGCCTTCACGACGGCCATAATGCCGGCCTTTCCTGCCATCTTCTGAACCGCTTTGAGATTATGCCTGAGGGCCGAATGATCAACTTCGACCCAGGTACGCATTGGAAGAGTGGCTGGGTGGTACGGCATTACAGGATTATGTGCCAGTTTAAGACCTAGGAAAAGTTGAAGCGTAAAAAATTAATGAGTGTTCCTTGGCAACCCTCTAACTTTTCAACTTTTTAACTTTTTAACTCAGGGTATCGTGGAACCATGAAAATCATTGTCACAGGAGGTGCCGGATTTATCGGATCCCATGTGGTCAGTAGCCTCCTGTCAGAAGGCCATGAAGTAACGATCATTGATGACTTCAATGATTTTTATGATCCCTCCATCAAGAGGTCGAATATTGCATCCTTCCCTTCTTCTGTGGATGTCGTCGAGATTGATCTTAGGAATGGGGTGGCCGTACTAGGAGTGTTTGAGAAAGTGGGACCTGATGCGGTGGTCCATCTTGCGGCCCGAGCCGGAGTGCGTCCCTCGATTGCGGATCCTAAGCTTTACATCGATACCAACATCACCGGCACTTTCCATGTTCTGGAGGCGGCGCGTCGTTCCGGATGCCAGAAAATTATCTTTGCATCCAGTTCATCGGTTTATGGCCTCTCCAAAACCGTTCCTTTCCGTGAAGATCTCCCGATTCTTCAGACCCTATCTCCTTATGCAGCCACCAAGATCGCCGGGGAGCAGCTCTGCGGAAACTATGTGAATCTCCACGGGATGAGGATTGCGTGCCTTCGCTTCTTCACTGTCTATGGCCCGGGGCAGCGTCCGGATCTTGCTATTCATAGCTTCACCGATTCCATTGAGAATGGCCGACCCATCAAGCAGTTTGGCGATGGATCGACCCGTCGTGACTACACCTATATTGATGACATCGTCCAAGGGGTCCTTGGGGCTCTCTCCTATGTGGACGGGGAGGGGGCGCTGTTCGAAATCTTCAATCTTGGTGAGAACGAGACCACGACATTGGCCAAACTCATTGCCGCAATTGAAAAGGCTCTGGGCAAGAAAGCCGTGATTGAGCGTCTTCCTGAGCAGAAGGGAGATATGCCTCTCACCGCGGCCGATATCACCAAGGCCAGAACACTTCTCGGATATTCCCCTAGCACGCCGATTCGGGAAGGCATTCCTAAATTTGTGGCTTGGTACCGGCAGCTTCACTCCCGGAATTAGTCGAATAACTTTGGAGTCTGATAATGAAACCTCTCAATCCAGTTCGACTTCTTCAGGAATTGATCCGCATTCCGAGCGTCAACCCCGAAGGGGAGCCTGGTGTTGCAAATCCCGGTGAGGGGGACATAGCCGATGCCCTTGGAAAAGTCCTTGGTGATCTTGGTGCAGAAATCAGTCTTAGAGAGGTCCTTCCAGGTCGTCCCAATGTGGTGGCTCGTTTCCCCTCGGATCGGGAGGGCAAGCCACGTCTGCTTTTTGCTCCCCATACAGATACCGTGAGTGTCGTCGGGATGACGATTGATCCCTTTGGTGGGGAATTGAAGGAGGGGAAGATCTGGGGTAGGGGAGCAAGCGACACCAAGGGGCCAATGGCAGCCATGATCGCCGCCTTGTCGCGACTTCCCGAGAAAATTCCAACTCTGGGCTATGAAATCTGGTTCTCCGGACTCATGGGGGAGGAATCGGGGCAGTTTGGCGCGAAGGCGCTTGCGGAGGAGGAACCTTTTGATTTCGTGATTGCCGGAGAACCAACGGACCTCAAGACGGTACATGCCCACAAGGGCTCTCTCTGGGTGACGCTCACAGCTCGTGGCAAGGCCGTCCACGCCTCGGCACCCGAGCGTGGTGAGAATGCAATCTACAAGATAAGCTCCGCTATCGAACGGATCCGGGAATCGCTTCTCCCCGATCTCTCCAAGACCATCCACCCGTTACTCGGGAACTCCACGTTAAGCGTTGGAACGGTTCATGGGGGATCCAAGACGAATATTGTCCCGGACCATTGTGAGGCGACCCTTGATATTCGCGTTATCCCCGGTGAGGATCCCCAGCGGATTATCAATCTGATTCGCCAAGCCTCGCCAGAACTGGAGGTTGTTCACCTTGGTTCGGCACCGCTTTTTACCAACCCGGATCACCCTCTTATCGCGAAGCTCTCTTCTCTAGGGGCAACTCCCATTGGTGCACCTTGGTTTTGCGATGCTGCGGTCTTTGCAGCAAGGGGAGTGCCGTCCATAGCCTTGGGGCCAGGATCCATTTCACAGGCCCATACAGCGGACGAGTGGATTGCCTGTGATGATTTGGAGTCGGGCGCTGACTTTTTTGAGTGCTTCCTGAGAAGCCTGGACTAGTTTTTCTTCTCGATTTCCAAGCATCTGATTTCGGGAAGGTTGCGGTGCCGCCCGGCGTGATCAAGCCCGTAACCCACAACGAATTCATTGGGTATATCAAATCCGATATAATCGGAGTGAAGGTGGTTTGCATGCTGTTTCCTGAGCAGGACGCAGGTTCTGACAGAGCGGGCACCTGCTTCAAGAAGAGTGGAACGGAGGGTCGTGAGAGTGAGTCCCGTATCAAGAATATCATCCACAAGTAAGACGTCTCGATCTCGAACTAGTGGGGGAACGCCCCATGGCAGATCCAAATTTCCGGAACTGACACTCTCCATTCCGTAACTGGAGGCCTTGATGGGGAGCAGGGTGATGGGGAGGGAAATCTTCCTGACCAGATCCGATGCAAAAATCATTCCCCCGTCTAGGATTGGAATGACACAGGGTACCAATCCCCTCATCTCATGAGTTATCTGCTCCCCAAGAGTGCGGATGCGTTCCTGAATCTCCGCTTGGTCGATAAGGACACGGGAGAATCTATCGTCCATCATCGGGATCAAGTGTTCCGACTGAATGCAGTCCTTTGGCAGAGAGTTCGAAGATTTCGCTGGAAACAGGCATGGGTGAGATCAAGTGATCGTCATGGATGGTTGGGATCGCGGAGGCAATGCGATTGGCTAGCTTTGGAAACACGTAGATTTTATTCCGGCTTGGAATGGCAATGAGTAATTCAGGCCCGAATATGGCGCTGAATCGCTGCAGAAAACCGTGTGTCAGAATGCAGGAGGCAACCATGGGATTATCTGAACTTAGTACGGCCATCTGAATGACTCCAGCGCGATCCCTAACCATGAGTGGATCGAGCGTCGCGAGGAGGAGAGACGCTCGTTCCAGCGATTCTCTGATAAAGTTGTCCCAGTATTTGGCATTAAGTCCACTCTCTGAGGCCAATGGTTCGTAGATTCCATTCTCGAAAATTCGGGCAGGAAAGAGGATGGTATGCCTTGACCCCTCCAAGAAGCGATGGATGGGGGGGCGTTCAAAAGCCCCGCCTAAAAGAATTCCGGGGTAGGAAGAATTGGTACCGACGGCATGAAGAGAAGGAGTGTTCCACGTGAGGGAGGTCATCAGAAATAAGGCTACCTTTAAGAGATGGAAGTGAGTCCTTTCAATGGGGGCCGTTGCATTCTGTTGAGACATCCGCTGGTCTTTCCCGGGGATCGGGTTTAAAAGTAGTTCATTCATGATCACTTTTGTTGAAGGGATATTGGAGGAAGTGTTGCCTAACACGGTCGTCGTCAATGCTGGCGGCATCGGTTATCAGATACTGATCCCGCTTTCGAGTTACAACAAGCTCCCGTCCATCGGAGCCCGGGTCAGGATGCTGACGCATCATCATGTAAGGGAGGATGCCCAGGTGCTTTACGGTTTTTCTTCCACGGAGGAGAGGGATCTCTTCCGTCTACTGATCGCGCATGTCTCCGGAGTCGGCCCGAAGATGGCGCTTGCCTTCCTGAGTGGTATGTCCATTGATCAGTTCAAGGGAGCGGTGGTGACCTCTGATATCACCGCCATCTCCAATATTTCCGGGGTCGGGAAAAAAACTGCTGAGAGGGTCGTTCTGGAACTCAAGGACAAGTTGGGAGTCGCCGCCGAGTGGGAGGCTGCCAGTCGCGAAAATGCTCCGACGGGGATCGACCGCCACCTTCATGATGCCGTCCTGGCTTTGATTTCTCTGGGTTATAAACAGGTCGATGCACACAAGGCGGTCAAGGCCGTCCTGACCAGAATCTCCGCCGAATCCTCCGCTGAGGACGTACTCAGGGAGTCGTTGAAACATCTGCTCACTTGATGGTGACGGAGCCAGTTCCCCACCCCACCATTCCCTTTGAGGAGCTCACCAAAATGGTGCCTGAAGGAGAATTCTTTGCCGGAAAAGAGTGGCTTTGGGCTCCGGTCCCTTTTCGCCTGCCGATCCATCTCGCCCGTGAGCTCGATACCATGGGGCATCGTTTGCATCAATTTGCCAGGGCCTGCGAACTGCTCTACCGCCATAGTGTTGAGGGCAAGCAACCTCTTTGGATCGCTCAATTACTCGACCAGGGAAAGCCGGATGAGATCATTGCGTTAGGACGTAATAAGATTCTCAATGGTCAGATTGCAAAAATTATCCGGCCTGACCTGGTGGTGACTGAGGAGGGATTAGCCCTTTGTGAATTGGACCAGATTCCGGGTGGAATAGGCCTCACGGCATGGCTCAATGAAACGTATGCCTCTCAAGGCTTCGATGTGTTCGGTGGTGCCTCGGGAATGCTTGATGGCTTTGCCTCGGTGCTACCTCGCGGAGAGATCATTGTTTCGCAGGAGGCGGAGACCTACCGTCCCGAGATGGAGTGGTTGGCGAATCGGCTCTGCAGTCGTGAAGGCCGCCGGGATTGGAGCGTGACTGATGATGCCGCCAGGAAGTCTTGGTCAGGGGAAGTCTATCGATTCTTCGAGATGTTCGATTTACCGAATGTACCCTGCTCCAGTGGTCTTTTCCATGATGCCATTCATGGAAAGGTCACTGTGACCCCGCCTCCCAAGGCTCAACTTGAGGAAAAACTCTGGATGGCTCTGTTCTGGATGCCACCGCTCAAGGACTTCTGGCTCAGGCATCTGGGTAATCGAGGCATGCAATCGCTGAAAAAATGGATTCCCTACACTTGGATCCTCGACCCCACTCCCTTGCCTCATCAGGCGGTCTATCCACGCCTCGAAATTCAGGACTGGAAAGAGTTGGTAGGGTTCAGTCAGAAGGAACGTGATCTGATCATCAAAATCAGCGGGTTTGACGGGCGCGCCTGGGGGGCGAGAGGTGTCTCTCTTGGATCGGATCTTTCCCGTTCAGATTGGGAGGCAATCATCCTCAATGCTCTTCGTGAATTTCCGGAACATCCCTACATCCTGCAGACCTATCGTCATTCGATCCTCTCGGATCAACCTTATTACGATCATCAAGGTAGGGTCTCGATGATGAAGGGGCGAGTGCGCTTGAGCCCTTATTTCTTCATCATTGAAGAGAAGGTTAATCTGGGAGGTGTTCTCGCCACCGTTTGTCCGGCGGATAAGAAGATCCTACACGGCATGTCGGATGCGGTGATGGTTCCCGTCATTGCAGAGTGAGTTGTGAGTAGGTTCACAAGTCTCCACGTAGATTGATGGGAGGTGCCTTCTCCCGTAACGACTACCCCCGTACGAACGTCTCATCAATGACAGGTCGGGGATGGTGGAGGAGTTGCTCCAGCATGGCGTCCCAATGTTCCTGGCCCTTGAGGATTTCGATTTCAATTCTCAGGTATCGGATTGGAATCTCCTGATTCAAGAGGCGCGGCATGCGGACCGAGTCTTTCTCCGTCGTCAGGATGCAGGCAACCCCTCGGCGGGCACATCTCCTGATGAATCGATCAATCTCACGCTTCGAATAGCGATGATGGTCGGCATAGCTCTCCATTAATTCGAGTGAGACCCCGAGGCGACGAAGTCCTTGTTCAAAACTCTCAGGTGAGGCAATCGCAGAGAGGGATGCCGCTTTTAGGCCTTGGAGGCTGGACAGTTCAAGATTCTCGCCTGTTGATAAATCCTGCAGTGCAACGGGACGGTGGCGGCATTCGATGATGGGTGCCGTCCGGTTATAGACCCTGATCCTTGCACGGAGATCCGAAAGATCACCGCCATCACATTTGGTGATTAGAATATGACTGGCTCTAGAGAGGTTCTCAGGTGGCTCTCTCAAGGTGCCTCGAGGAAGGATATGTTCGTTTCCAAACGGAGACTCACGGTCAATCAGGACCAGGTCAAATCTTCGATGAAGCCGTAGGTATTGGAGTCCGTCATCGAGAAGGAGCAGATCGGTTCCGAACCTTGAGATGGCGTGCCGACCGCACTCCACACGATCCTTATCCACCACAACAGCGACTCCCCTAAGGTTCTTTGCGAGCATGAAGGGTTCATCCCCGGCTGTTTTGGAATCAAGAAGTAGGGCTCCACCATCGGAAACTACCCGGACTGATGACTTTTCCTGCATCGGATAGTTGCGTTTGGTGCTCTTATAGCCGCGACTTAGGATGGCGACCTTCCTGCCACGGGTGGCCAAATCACGGGCGAGCTTCTCAACCACCGGTGTTTTACCAGTGCCTCCAACTGTCAGATTTCCAATGCTGACAACGGGACATCCGATCTGATGACGCCGCATCATGTTGGATGCGTAGAGACGAAGCCTGAGAGCCACGATGCCGAGATAAAGAAACGAGAGCGCTTGGAGAAGAAGACGAAGGAGGCTGGCCCTTTTCCCGGCTCTCCTCTCGAGGATGACATCAACCGCGAACTGCTCCAATCTGTCTAGGAGCCGTCGCATCAGAAATTGATGATCCTGGCTCCTGCATTATCGGCGGATGTGATGAGGATCTTTGCTCTGCCAGGTGCCGCCCTCTTCATGGAGAGGGAGATCTTTTTCGCGGATAATGAATCGGGAGCAAGGCAGCAGATCGTGGATCCTGATCCACTCAACCAGCCTCCCAAAGCACCAGTTGCTTCCCCGGCCTCTATCACCTTGTTGAGGAAAGGGATCAGCTTTGTACGGTAAGGTTGGTGCAGGCGGTCACCGAATGCCCCTTTGAGTAAAGAATATTTGCCAGTTGCAAAGGCGGCCGCAATGACTGCGGCATCCGCAGCATTGGCCGAAGCATCAGCCAAAGAGATGGATCGAGGCATGACTTTTCGTGCAGCAGGTGTTGCGATTTCAAAATCCGGGATCAAAAGAACGAATCTGAGGTCGGATGCCACTTTGTAACGAATGGGATCGCGCAGGGATCGCGCGATGGTGAACCCTCCCAGAATCCCGGGAGCCGCGTTATCGGGGTGGCCCTCCAATTCCGCGCAGAGGCGGAAAATTCCTTCGCGGGAAATGGGGCGGCCGGTCAACTCATTCAGTCCCATCAGGATTCCAAGACGGACCGTAACGCTGCTACCCAGTCCACGTGCTTGCGGCACTTGGCCCTTGATTTTCCACGAGAAGGGAATCGAGTCGATTCCACTTCCCAGAAAAAAACTCCGGGCAGTGGAAGTAACCATGGGGGGTAAGGGAGGCCCCTTTTTGAGTGAGATCGTGGTCAGGTTTGAAATATCCAAGGCTAGTCCGAAAGCATCAAATCCCGGGCCGAGGTTGGCTGTTGTTCCCGGAACAGAGACAGCTACTGAAGAGGATGCTAGCGACTTTTCTCTCGAGACTTTCTTTTTGATACTCATTTAAGGAATTATTCCCACTTCTGGAATCTGGTGCAACATTCCGCTACTCAAAGAGGTGCGTCGGGCGAAAAAGAGAGAATCAAACAAGGGACCACAGCACTGAGCATCAAATCAGTCTTACTCGACTACAGGCCGAATAGATTAATGGCGGTGAGGCAGGGATTCGAACCCTGGGTACCCTTTTGGAGTACGGCGCTTTAGCAAAGCGCTGCTTTCGACCACTCAGCCACCTCACCCTTGTGATTAAGATGATTCTCTTCGCTTCAGTGGTCAATCCGAAAGCTTCCTAAAAATCATTTGAAATCGCATGAACCCTGCAGTAAAAACATCAATGCCCCCCATGCTTTTTAGAAAACCTGCAGTTTTACCTTGTTATAGTTTTCTTTTTGAACAGAAAGAAAATTCCATTGTCCATTGTTACATGAACAGTGTCTTAAAACCGCTGATGCCTCTCGCAACAGTTGCCTTTCTCATCGTTGCCATGTCAGGGTTAAACGCCCAGACAAGTACTGCCACCACGGATATCATGGGCTATAGCACTGTTTCGCTTCCATCCGGCGGATCAGCGTTGGTTCCCCTTTTTGTCATTCCATCCGCTTACTCGGCATCTTCCTCTTTCGATGGAACTTCAAATCTCTCTGCCACGGGATTGACTTCCGGGGCTTTTAATCCTGTCAATGGTTTTCCAGTTTACTATGTGGAGATCTGCTCCGGTAATTATACTGGGTTTAACTATCCCGTTACCTCCAATACCTCATCGAAGATTGTGGCTTCGGGATTGCCTTCAGATTTGGGCGCTACCGTCAGCATCAAGATTCGCCCCTATACCACGTTGGCAACTGTCTCCTCTGGTTCCAGTGGTCTTTCGGACTATTCAGACTCGTTGACTCTTTATCAAGCCAGCAATCAAATTTCCTCCTATGTTTATGCGTTAGGTGGTGTTTTGGATGGGGATGGCAATCCTGCAAACGGAGTCCCGATTTCTCCGGGAATGGGTCTTATCGTGAATAATGCCGGTAATGCCACTGTCACTTTCATTGGCGAAGTTAATACAAATCAGTGCGTGGTCCCATTAAATGCAGGAACGACATTGATAGGCTCCTTGAATCCTCAGGGTGGACAGAGTGTAGCTGCGATGAATCTGGCTCCAGCTCTTGCACCTTACAGTGATACCGCTTCGTTGGTTGCGGCTGATGGCTCTTTGAGCATTACTTCCTTTTTGTCTGATGGGTCCAATCTCCTGGACGGCGACGGCAACATTATCACAGGCTCTAACTCCCCGACAGTTACAGCTGGCAATGGATTTATTGTTAACTCGGGCCAAAATGGATTCTGGACGAATGCTTCCGTTCTTTCCAATTAGTCTCATTCATTGATTTCTCCACCATGAAAACTACTTATCTCACCATTCTCTCTCTTGGTTTGGTCTTGGTATCAGCACTGCCCGTTAATGCTGCCACGATCAACGTGACTGGTGTGGCCAGTGCAACCAATTCGGGCTATTACCTCAATAGTGACGGATCTTTTTGTACAAATGGCAAGGTGCTTTATGGATCATTTAGTATTTCGCAATCTGCGCTCCAGACTCTCATTGCGGGGTTTCAAACCAACGCTCCTACCTACGCTGAATATACGACACTGCTCAGTGATTTCACCCAAGTGGGAACTGGAGGATCAAATGGAACAACTCCTTCGGGTTGGAATTTTTCAACCAACGGAACGATCTTCGGAACAAGCACCAATGTTGATCTTAATGTTTTTCCAGCAGGTACGCAGATGTATGCTTGGGCCTTCAATATCACCAATGTTGGTGTCGGAATCACGAATAATGCTTCCAGTTTCACGACCGGAACGGAGTGGGGCCTGTACACTGCTGGATCTAACTCTGCAACAGGTTGGGGGCTCCCATCAACAGGTTCAAAATCTTTGAATCTCGCTGAAGTTTTCACCTCTGGCGCTGGTGCGTATCTGATTGGTTCCACCGCATCCAGCAACTCAACAATTGGAGGATACAGCGTGAAGATGGTTGTTCAGACCGTTCCGGAGCCTACGACAACCGGATATGCCGCACTGGCTTTCATAGCATACATCGTTGTGTTCTCATTGAGGAAGAGTGCTCGACCATCCGTCTGGAAACGAGATGAGCAAATCGAATCTACTTAATAGGGATATTTTGCCAAATTATTACAAAATAAGGGGGCAACTTAGCCCCCTTATTTTGTTTTTGATGGGTGCTTGGTGCGTTGTTTCGGGGAGTCGTACATTTGCAACTGATTCAGTCACTTTTTCCAATACAGTCATCGGCCTGAGTCCCGGCACAATGGGGTACAACCTTGGCCACTTTTATCCGAATGGGAACACAATCGGTTGGTTCCGATATGCGGGGGTCAATGGGGCAAGAATTTTTATCAGTCCCAGCGCCATTAATGAATATTATAGCGCGGATGCGATCTATCCTTGGGGTGATGGAGTGAACAGTACAAACAGCTTCATAGCTAGGGAAAATGCTGTCAGGGCTTTTCAGATGACAAATGGTACAAATCTTAATCCCTTTGTGGGGGGGAATTCTAATATCAAAAGCACCAACACTGCCAATATCGGCTATACCACGAACTTTATCAACTGGGCCTATTGGACGAATAATTATGCGACACGGAACATCTCAGGAGGGGATCACACTGCCAATCAGATCGTTGTCGACTCAGCCTTTCAGCAACTTGTTGCTGCAGGCGTCACGAATCTCCTAGTCAACATTACCGCGAGTCCGAGTAGCTTTCCGCTGGCAAATAACACCTCGGATTGGGGAGGTAATTGGGAGATCTGGCAGCATTTCTACACTCAGGCCTATTATCTTGGGGCCAGGTACGGGGCGTGTCGGTTTCAGATGTATAATGAACCGAATAATTCTTACACAAACAGCAGTGTTACTACGACTGATTACCTGACGCGTCTTCAAGTGGCCTCCGATGCGATTCAGGCCGCAACTATAGATGTAAATACAAGATTCTCTAAGAATCTAGTGGCGCAAATGTATTCGCCAGTCACTGTCCATGGAGCAAGTGATTGGTCAGGAAATGGGGGGTATGGCCAATATGTGGTGGCCAACCGTCATACGAATTTGTTTGGCCAGACAATCTCGAATACGATCCTTCAGGATTATGACTATCATAGTTACTCAAGCTCCGGCAGCTCTTACACCAGTGATTTCTCGGGGTTGCATAATGATCTGAGTAACGCGATGCCTGGAGAGATGCCCTTCCCGGTAAGTATCACAGAATTCAATGTGAAGACCGGCGCCACGTTTGCAACGACTTCCACAACTGAAGACACCCCCGCAAACTATGGGAGTTTCGGGGGGATAATCAGTGCTCTGATTTCGGCTGCTACTAACAGTTCTATTTACTGTTTTAAGTTCAGTCAGACGCAGTCTGATACCGGATCTCCTGCGCAAGTGGCTAAGAACGCCATGCATTATGTCGATAACGGGGGTGCTCCCTACAATATTGGTGGAATTTCCTTGGCTGGAGAAATCTATCGATTGGCTGTTAAAGGGTTCGTGGGAGGAAAGCAGTTGTTAGGTTACAGTTACAGCACTAGTACCAGTTATCTCAACCTTGCAGCCTCTTTTGATACAAACAACCGAAGTTACCACATTCTCTCGGCTAACTCGAGCTCCTCGACGAGTACGGCGACCTTGAATGTTTCCAATTGGGGCATCCCATCTGGAACGCAGTTTATTGTTGAGGAGGTTAGCCCGTACTGCTCTGGAGCGGTGAAGTCCCTTGGCACGGTGAATGCCAGTGGATATCTCACGCTGGCAGGATCTTCCAATCTTTCTCAATCCGGCAATACGGCATGGCTCATTACTATCCCTGGAACCAATCAAGCCAATTCCAATACCGTGATCATTCCGACCGATAATGCTACGGTTTTTGATGGGACAAACAGTTCCAAGAGCTATGGGGCGATGAACAGCCTTACCGTAATGAATTCGGCCACGAATGCAGCGAACAGGGCTGTTTCTTTGCTTCAGTTTGCCCTTCCGCCTTCCGTTCAATCAACGAATATCCAACTCGCCCTGCTCAGTGTCAGTGCATCAGCCTACAATGGATTTACCAATGGATTGGCCTATGTGTATGGAGTCCCCAACTCTTCATCGAATTGGAATGAATCCTCTGTCTCATGGAGTAATGCCCCCAATCTGATACAGGGAATGGGCCTTGGGACTGCAATCGCAAGTAATGTGATCAGCGGCATGGAGCAAACGTCCCTTAACTCGGGATCTGCTGCCATGATGCTGGGACAACTGGTTGTGACTAATACCGCAACGAATACATATCTGATTGATGTGACACCACTCATTCGTGCCAACACGAATACAAACATGACAATCCTGCTCTCCAGAGACTATCGCTATAATCTTTATAACAATAACGGCACTTCTGTTTCGGATACGGTCACCAATGATGGTATCTCCCTTGTCTCCAAGGAAGGAGCGATCTCCCTTGGGCAGACCAATCTAGCCCCTCAGATGATTCTCATCACATCGCCCACGCCCACGCCCACGCCCACGCCCACGCCCACGCCCACGCCCACGCCCA
>Ga0207956_1000284_pt1 | contig 14154 bp, 21 predicted proteins | sample CryBogCBE25Jul07_FD_184580 | JGI IMG/M metagenome (GOLD analysis project Ga0207956, IMG submission 184580) | Freshwater microbial communities from Crystal Bog, Wisconsin, USA - CBE25Jul07 (SPAdes) (version 2) | ecosystem: Environmental > Aquatic > Freshwater > Lake | place: Crystal Bog...
CCTAGCCCATTATTGGGTTATTAGCTACAAAATCGGTGATGGTGAGATTGAAAAGCAAGCTATTGAGGCATATGACTCTAATCATGCGTTTATTAAATTTCGCAATGAAATGATTAGTCAGCATAAAGCTCTAACGAATAGCAAGCAGCGCAAAAAGTAGAATATGAAGTATGTATTTGATTGGAGAATAATAGGCGATGACACCCGAAGAGCTTGAGAGGCACGCAGATCTCATTCAGAGAGCCAAAGTACTCAGCGTAGCTAGTGAACAGTACTTTAAAGCTGCTCACGCTATAGAACTAGGCGAAACAGAAGAGGTACGGTATCGCTATATCAAATCAGCCAAAGAATCGATTGAGGAAGCTTTTCCGGAAATATTTCAAGCGCGCCACCCAACACCAAAATACGTTATCAAAGAGGAAAACGATCACAAGTTAGCTAAAACCATTGCTATAGTGATTTTGATACTCGGCATCCTGTATTCGTTTGTAAAGTTTGGTCCTACTGGGGACCTTACTAAAACCTGGTCAGCCGATGACATCCCCAAAGCAACTGCTTATCCAAAATGATCTAAATTTCGGAAGCTACCTGCGCCTCTGCAAACTTCATCTCTAGAGCTAACCTCTTAAATCCAGGTTTATCTGGGTAAGTTTTGGAAAGGTAATAGATTAATTCACGATCTGTTTTGCCATATTGGTGGTCTTTCAGCAAAGTCCTAAGCGCCCAGATAAGCTGCAAGGTATTACGCTCATCCCTAAATAAATTTGCCTTCTCTTCTGCATTTTCATCCAATGCATCGAGATCCACGCCTTGTGCAAAAGCTGCAAGCCTCACAGGCATATCCCATTTACGAATATGGCGAGCCCAGAATAAAAATCGCTTGAAATCAACTCGCATGTTTTGAGCCGAAAAGTTCTGAATCCAAGCATGCTCAGTGAGCAAATCTAGTTTCATCCTAAATGCGTCATACAGGCCATCAAAATTGGATTGATCAAAATGGAGCTCACCCGCGGCATCTCGCACGGGGAATTTAATTTGCTTAGGATTAATGCCATGAACCAATGCGGCAGCTTGCCATGTATATATGTAAGGCTTTGAAAACCAAAAGTCCCAATCAATGTCAGCCATAAACCTTCCTTATCAATATTGCATTACACATAGCTTACTATGGGCTAAATATACGCGGGGCCGAACCTAGCATCTGTTAAATTAGAAGCATTAACCATTATTCAATTGAGAAGCCATGATTAAAACCCTCCTACTCCTACTAGGAACCCTAATCTCACTAAATTCTTGGGCAGATCTGTCGATTGTTGACTTTGAAAATAAATCCAAAACTCAAACTGTCAACGCTTACCTTTTGGGTCTTAGTGCTGGTCTCAATACCGCAAACACTTGGTTAAGCGCAAATCAGCAAGTACCCCTGTATTGCTACCCGCCATACTTGAATCTGACGAATGCCAATTACAAAGAGATTATTACTCAGGGCATCAAAGAGCTCGCACCCGATAGCCCATTGAAACCGAGCATCGATGAAATTTTGCTCAAGAAGCTAATCAAGCTGTATCCCTGCGGCTATAACTAAGACGATTAAATATTGCCTGCCTTTTTGGAAGGCTGAGAAGCGGCACCTTCAGCGTTCTCCTTAGCATATTGCTCAGCTTTAAACGAGAAATACTGCATCACCTCAGGATCCAAAGCACTGCTGTCTGGGGCAGGTTTATTGTTGGAGGGTCCTGATCCTACTAATAGATAAATACCAGCTGCTAGCGTAAAAAATGCTAGGGCCGTTGGGGCTATATAGCTTTTTAAATTCATACGGGTTCACCTCAGAGGTATCAGGCTAGATCCAATAATATGAATCACACTAGGTAGAGCATCACTGGGGTAGGCTCGCCTACCAACCTGCTCCTGCCATAGGAGACGATCCTTTACGAGATCCTCGATATGCAACTCCACAAATACTTCTGAAGCGCCCAGCGGTTTACTTACGGCCTCTTTTTGCCCCATACAACCTCCTTTAGTAGAGCTATGCTCTCCATGTCATCTTAGGAGTAATTAGTCATGTCTCCAAGGGAAAAACCCTTGCTTTGATTGATTTCTTACCTACTGAAATCTGAGCGCAAGAGACTGATTTTGATGGTCTTTTTTAGTAAGTCTGAAGAATTCCTGATGCTCAAAAAATTTAATTCAAGCATTACAAGGAAATGCACTTAGATACTCAAATCTTTTTGAAAATGGGACTTTAAGTCCTTGATCAAAATGAATTTTTTTAGAAATTAAAGGAAGTTAATATAAGCAAAAGTAAGGATAAAGATCGCATTGATACCCAAAAGATCTAAACTAACCCTTCATCAGCAGGCGACTAAGGGCACCACGAGCTTCCTCGACACCCAAATCCATCGCCAACTGCAATAAAGAGGTTGCTTTCTGTATGTCCCCAAAATGACTTTTTACAACTCCATAGTTGTATACCACCTGAGGATTCTTATTCTTTAACTCACGCTCGAGCTCATGAAACAAAGTATCTAACTGAGTTTGATTGAGCTGACCGTCTAAAGCCATCATGCAGGGCTTCAAAAAGGTGCAGTCAATATTACCCACCTCAAGGGCCATAAAGGCCTCAAAAGCCTGCGGATAAAGGCCTAATTTAAGATATTGTTCAGCCTGGTAAAAATCGGAGTTTTGCATTGTCATATCAAGCCTATTTTAGACCCTAATCTGTTCCCAAGTGCCACTCAACTTTGCATGAAAAGGCTCATGGTAGCGAAAAAACTTGATATCTGTAAATTGATTATCCTGCTCCAATATTCGATTAGATAGCGCAACAATATTTGATGGCTGCCAGCTAAAGTCTGGTTGCTCAACCCAAGCCCGAATACCCTCTTCACGCTTAATGAAGTGATCCATTGAACCAATCATCTTGGTAATTTCACCACCATAAGTCACTAGTGCTCTTAAGTATTTTGGTGAATCAGCAAAGGCAAGTTGGACGACGATATATGGCAAAGCAAATGCGAGCGTTTTATGCTTTCGCACATTCCGAAAATAAACTTGTTGAGTGACATCCCATTGCTTATCAGTGCTATCGAGTGAATAGTCAAAAATCCAGTGGCGACTATAAAAGAAAATGCACTGCTGACCTACGATTTCATCGCTAATAGTGCGAATATGAGTTTGCTCTCGCAATAAACGTAATTGCTCATACGGCTGCAACTTGGGGCTCGAGGAAACCTCTATATCGGGTGAAGAGCTCATTCTTGTTTCTTAAATAGCTCGACTACAACATCCGCTCTATCGCCTAGATCGCGACTGATACGATAAACATGATTTTGGTCGTATATAAAGAAGTATTTTTTGAGATAAGGGTCTGCAAATACAATACGCTTGAAATTACCCTCACTTAAACCATTTACTAGGGCCAGCGTCTTTTGTGCTTCAGGCTTGAGGGTGATCGGGTCTTGAGCCCCTGAAATTCTTGCTAGTAAATCCGCTTTCGTTGTAGCGCCCTCATAAAATGCTAAGCAACATTGCACGATGCCCTTTGGCCTAGTTCCCACCCAAGTGAACTCTTCATCATTGAATTTCAAAAGATTTGCGTTTACTACGAGCTTTTGCTTGGCACCTCCATCGGCAACCCAAAGACCAACCCACCTGTCGTTAATGGGGGTAGCTACCTGCGTCTTACTAGGCTCTTTTGCTTCAGCTACGCTAGAAACCTCTGCACTCGGAATCGATCCAGAAACAACTTGATCAGAATTAGGCACTTCTGACACAGAAGAGGCAGGCTTGATAGCAACAACCGGTTGAGGCAGGCTTCTAAAAGAATGTGAGTTTGCGTAATACAGTCCGCCCAATACCGTTGAGAACAGAATCGCCCCCACCATGATAATTACTCTTGTGCGTTTAGCCTCATCCCAATTCTCAGCATCAACAGATAAAGACGAAGACTGAGTATTCAAAAACGGATTTCTCAAGACTCCTAGCTCAGGCTCCTCTTGATGATCTGACTGTGAAGTTTTTTCTTCTACCAGAATAGCAGACGCTTGTTCACCTACAAGGTCGCCAAATGGGAAACTAATTTCTGATGGGCATTCAATCTGATGTACAAATGCTAAGGCATCATCAATATTGGAAAAAATTTTGTTGCCTACTATGAGTTGATCGAGAACCAGATTTTTCTCTATCTGATATTGATCCACCAAATACAACACATAGGAATCATTGCTTAATTCTTTAGGTCCATTAAAAGATCTTGGTTTGCTAGCTTTAGTCGGAATAAATAAAATACCGGCAGATAAAAAAATCGCGCCAAATAACCATTGCAGTTGAGTTGTACTTTGAAATTGAGATGCAGCAAATTTCAAAAAGGTGTCTAAGCTCAGCACCGCACTCTCAGAGTGCGCAGAGGCGAGCAATAAAATACAGCCACAACAAATAGCAGTAATTTTGAGAGCCAATTGAAGACGCCGAGATTGGGGAATGGGGTCTCGCATGAAGTTCCTTATGGGTTAAAAGCTGTCATAGTCAACCACGAGGGTGCCAAGGCTAGAATGCCCCAATTTTAACCACAAGAGTGTATTTATTCGGTCCTAGATGGCTTTGCGGTACGAACCTCTTCTGCTTTTTCGCCATCAGACTCTTCCCCGGCTTTCACAGCGGATTCCCCTTCACTCTCGGAAATCGTCTTTTGGGCTTCAGCCTCGTTTATCAATGCTGCAGCCGCCTTTTGAGCCTCCTCTACAGCATGAGTATCGGTAGACCCAAAGTTTTCAACCCATTTAAATTTCTCTAAAAACTCAGCCTGAGGAGAGAATCGCAGATTGGAGTCAGTCAGATTTTTATATTCAACAAAGCTAATTCCCAGCGCATTGGGAGGAAAAATCTGCCTTACAGCCACCCTAGTGCCATTTTCATCTTCAAAAATATCGTGTCTTTTGGGATCGCTCATCCTGGGCCTTACTAGTTTTAAATACGAAAAGGCTAAGCTACCACATAAAGCCTGTTGGAACATTTTCTATGGGCTAATTACAAATGTCAATTAATGACTGGACGGCTTAAGATAGGACTTTTCTTTACCAATGGAGTCCTATGTTCTTCGAACTGATTTCGCTCGTTATCGAAGCTTGCAGCACGATTTTGGTTGCTGCCTGCCTTTTACGTTTTTATTTGCATTATTTAAAAATTAATTTTTCAGCTACCTCTGGGAATCCTTTTAGCCACTTCCTGCTTCCTCTAACCAACTGGCTTGTTACACCCCTCAACAAAATGATTCCTTGGGGCGGCCGTATTGACTTAAGCTCATTATTCGCCAGCTACCTGCTGGTGCTCACCAAAATATCAATCCTACTGGGTCTATCACATGGAATTTTTTTGCAAGTACAAATTCCAATCATGGCGCTATTCAATCTTCTTGATCTAGCGCTTTCAGGATTGATTGGCCTTCTATTGGTGTATGTACTTTTTAGCTGGACAAGAACTTACTCACCAACACAAGAGTTGTTTTATGAAATGATTGAGCCGCTACTAAGGCCAATCAGAAAAATAAGTCCCAAAATTTCTGGTGTAGATATATCTGCACTGATATTGATGCTCATCATTCAAATGCTGACCGTCATCTTGGGTCATACCCAAAGAATGATCTTGAATATGCTCTAGATATTTATTCTTGGTTTTTTCGTAAAAAACTTGGAATGAAACGCTCCCCTATAGATCGGGCAGAGTTAACTTCCTGGGGAGAGTTTGCACTCATCTCTGGCTGCGGCTCTGCTATTGCAGCGCCACCATAGAATCCAAGATTTTTTGCACGATTACGGTAATCGTCTAGTGCGCTAACTTTTTTGGCAATCTCAAGATTGACTGATTGTCCATTAATGGACAACGTCTTTCTAGTCTCCTGGCGCTCGCTAATCTTTTGAGCAATGTACTTACCAAAACCACAGAAGTTGTCAGACACCGCTCTATCAGAGCAGACACAAAAGAAATCTTCATAAACATAACTATCGATTTCTGGCATGCGATGTATTGGCGGAGCAATATAGCAATTTGCCAAGAAGTCTAAATTCGTAAAGGTCCCATGAGATGCATAGCCTGGCTCAACCCGACTTGGAACAACGATCAAGTTTTGCTTATTGGCCGCCAAACGCGCCATTCTTCTTTGAACATACTCAAGAATAAATATTTCTGTACTAGCCATTTCAAATTTAGCACCAGAGCTTGGAATAAGCACAATATCAAAGTCAGACATGAAGTCCTCTGACATCGCAGGAGTCCAAGTAAAGTCACAAATGCTAATCTGCACACCAGAGGAGTATTTACGAACTCCGGCACGCGCACTGAGTAATGCCATACCGGCATTTTGATAATTGACCTCAACCTGACCCACTCGAATACCAACGTCAGGGGCTTTTTTAGTCCAACGAGATGATGAAGCCTGTTTATCAAAATCAATCAAAGCAACCTGGAAACCCTCCTGCATTGCGAGGTAAGCAGCCAGGTTCGCGGAAATAGTACTCTTACCGACACCACCTTTTTGATTGGTGACTAGGATTTTGATTGGCTCAATAGAGGTCATATTTTTCTTAAAAAGAAATCAACTATCTAAATGATCATCAGCAAGCAAATCTTGCTCAGTAATCTTGGATAACAGTCCACTTAACCGAGCGCCCTGCTCAATACCAATTTGGGCGTAAATAATATCTCCATGGACATCTGCGCCACTGTGCAATTCAACTCTTTCAGTTGCGCGGACGTTGCCTTCAACACGACCCGCAACCAATACCCGTCCAGCAGAAATATTGCCTTGCACTAATCCCGTTTTGCCAAGGGCGACGCAAACATCAGCACCTTGTTTTGTCACAACATCGCCAATAATCGTGCCATCAATCCGCAAACTCTTGGTCGCGACAATTCGACCAAATATTTCTAAATCTGATCCAATGATTGAACCAAACGTTTCCCGAGAAGGATCTAATACTCGAATTGCATGACTTTGTTTAATGGCCATGTCAATCAAGCATTAGTTTTTAATAAACTTACCAGCCACCTTACCGCCGCGCTGAATATGAATGTATTTATAACTAATATTGCCATCAACCTGAGCGAGCGGACCGACATTTAAGTCTTCACAATTCACGTCGCCCTTCAGTTGACCTTTAATTACCAATTGCTCGGAATTAAGTTCACCGTCTACCTGACCGCTAGAGTCGATCAACACAGACTTGGCGGTAATCTTCCCGCGGACTGTACCAGCGATATTCAAAACACCATCAGAAGTAATCGTGCCTTCAAAAGTAAAACCTTCGCTAATGATGGAGGGCTTAGCTAACACGTTTGATCGAGGGGTTGACTCTTGTCGTGTCACAGACTCAAAAGAGCTTGCACTTGAAACCACCTCTTGCTCAGCGGCTACAAATTCTTGAGTTACCTCTTCGCTTGGATTAGCGTTTGATTCGTTTTCAGCAGAAGGTTGATTTTTTGAAAAAATAGACATCGTTAGGTATTCGGTAAAAAATTAATATGGATTAAGAATGGGGATTGAGATTATGCAAATCACCGTGCAAGTGACCACCCTTCTCAATTTCAATTTCTGAGTAATGAATCGATCCAGTCACCTTACCGGTAGAGCGAATAATTAAGCTGCGTGATGATGAAACCTGTTCATTCACCTCTCCGCGAATATCAATAGACTCACCAGTGAGTTTGCCGCGCACAATACCAGTGGCTTCGATTAAAACCTGTTTAGCAGTGAGTTCGCCCTCAACTGTTCCAGAAATTGATGCAATATCAGGCACTTCAAAGTTTCCCTTGAGAACAACACCCTCGCCTACAAATAGGCAACCTAATTGATTTACTTCAGCCATACTTAGCACTCCTTAGCGCGCAATGTCATTAATAAAGATTTAAGCAATTCTATCAGTTGATCTGCCGTTTTGGGCTTTAAAATGCACAAATTACCAATAAAACAATACGCCAGCCATGCGACTAAAAATACGGTCATTTTTCAAAAATTTTTCACTTTCGGTTATTACGGCTATTTTGCTCAATCCCGTTAATCCCAGTTATGCCAAATGGGTGTTTCTATCAAATGACAATGTTGGTAATTCTTACTACTACGAGGACAGTAAGACGGTCTTTGACCCCAAAAACGAGTTAGTCAGCACCTGGCAGCTCATTAGCTACACGGAAGCCCTTTCCGCGCCCAATGGAGAGGCGACTCAGTCAGTCATTCAGGACGTTTCGTACTTCTGTAAGGTTGGCTATGAGAGCTATAAACAGTTCTACATTGGTTATTATTCGGGACCCGACGGCTCTGGGGTAAGCATAGATCAGGCTGATACCTCTGGATCCAACTGGGAGCGGGTGATTCCCGACACCATGAGCTACAAGTTCTTTAAATTTTTCTGTAAGCCTCCCAATATTCCCAGCTAAGAATCCCTAAGTAATCCTTAAGGCACTGGGGATTCTTGACTACTGACTAGCCTCAGGGCTAGTTTCCGCCTTGCTGGCATCTACTGGCTTACTGAAATAACTCATGGGAAATGTAGATTCGGTTCCGTAAGGCCCTTTAAGCCATATTTGATCGTTATAGCGCACGTAACAGCTTCGAGTAACTGTGCCCAGTGCATTGACGGAATAAGAAAAGTACCACTTAGGCTCTATCTTGCCTGACTCTGAAGTGCAAGGCTCGGCAGTGATGTACAAAACCTCGTTTAGGGTGGGCATTTGACCAATAATTACAGCCCTTGCAGGCAATACAAGCCCAATTAACAAACTAACGCCAAGAAAGCGTATGGTCTTGGGAATCAAGTAAAAGGGTGTTAATTTGATCACAGGTCTATATTAAGGCTAAAATCGCATCTAATCGAGCGATTATAGGTCTTTTTGACCTTCGCAATTCAGTAATTTAATTTAGATAAATCAAACACTTATACTCACTAAATGCAATTATTTTGGGTATCAGGCTCAACTGGGGCCATCAAACAGGTCAATATCACCAAAGAGCGTCTAACGCGATTGGGGCTTATCGTTGGCGCCTCCTTTCTGCTTCTGGGCATCCTAATCTTCTCTACCGGCATCCACATCGCCTTAGAAGTAAGCCCAGATTTTGCCAGGGAAGTGAGCGGCGTCGTGACCGTTAAAGAGCGTATGGCACTTGATAATAAGTACGCAAAGCAATTGAAGGCCATTCAAGATCAACTTGCTAAAGCTGCAATGCAATTTAACGAGCTGAAGTCCATCAAGGATCGTTACCTTGCCATCTCAACCCCCTACACCATCAAAAATAAATTTACTGACAGCAGCGGTATTGGCGGCCCTCTCAAGCCTTTGAGTTTTAAATTTGAGCCTACTAAAAGCTTGGCTGAAAATTTTGAGGATTTGATCTCTAAATCAACCGAGATGGCTGAAATTTTTGAAAAATCAGAGCCCGACTGGGATAAACAATATCACTGGTTGCGCACATTACCGATTGGCCCACCCATCGATGCTCGCCTTGGTATGACTAGTAATTTTGGTGTTCGTGTAGATCCATTTACCAAGCAATTAGCCCAGCACTCTGGCATCGACTTTGTAACGCCAGTGGGCACGCCTATTGTGGCTACTGGTGACGGCACCGTCATCAAGGCAGGTCTAGATCCCGCCTATGGAAACTTTATTGAGATTGCACATGGCGATGGCTTCATCTCCAAATATGCCCACAACAGTAAGTTGTTCGTAAAGCCTGGTCAGACCATTACTCGAGGTCAACTGATTGCTAACTCGGGTTCAACAGGAAGATCTACCGGACCTCACTTGCATTACGAAATTCATCAAAATAATAGCTACTTAAATCCAGCAAAAATCTTGGTGTACGCACCGCCTTCTGCTTACTGGTAAAGGCTTTTTTGTGTGGTCCTATTATTTAGACTTCGATGAATTTTTCAAAAGTAGCTTGAGTAACTCACTCTGCAATGGGGTAACGTTATTTGGATCATCTACATATTGATGCAGTTGATCTCGATTGCTAATACTGACAATTTGCTGTAACTTGGAAATCGTAATCTTCAATTGTTCAGCGGCAAGCTCTGGATGCTTTGATAAAAACTCTAAATTCAATTCGCTCGACACAACTCCAGATCCCGCAGCAACTTGAGCAGCTGCTGTTTGATCAAGCCCCATTTGCACCTTAGCCTTTTCAAGCAAGCGATCTAGTTCACTCTTTGATAAGTGCAAGCGCTTTGCCTCAGCCTCAATGAGCTCTTGCTCCTCTGCAGAAATCACACCATCTTCCAGCATATGGTAGAGCTCATCCATCATCGTTTCGCGATCAATACGAAGCTGATCACTCAGGGCAGACGAAAGAATCGCAGCAGGAATGGCAAAAATACCAATACCTAACAGAGCCAGCACAATCGTAATGGCACGACCAGCTGGTGTTACCGGTGAAATATCGCCATATCCAACGCTAGCCAATGTAATCACAGACCAGTAAATGGATTGAGGGATATTTTCAAACTTATCAGGCTGCGCTTCGTGCTCAAACAGGTAACCCAAGCAAGCCGCCAACATGACGAGCAACATCATAATGAAAGCAGAAGCTTTCATTACCGGCCACTCGCGCTTAATCACAATAAATAAAGATTGCGTGGCACCAGAATAGCGAGCCAATTTTAACAATCGCATCAATCTAAAGACTCGCAAGAAGCGCAAATCAAATAAATGATGCAAGAAGCTCTCGAGATAAAATGGCAGAATCGCTAGCAAGTCAATAATGCTATTGGGTGTAGTGGCATTTTTTAAACGCCCCGTGAACCAGGCTTTAAATCTAGGATCTTCCGGGGAGCTATAAATGCGCATCAGATATTCGGTCGAGAATACTGCCACAGCCATAATGTCCAAAATGACAAATTCCGAGTGCAAGTAGTAGTTAACACTTTGTACTGACTCAAAAATGACGGAAAGCACTGACAAAATAACCCACGCCACAATCATTAAGTCAAAGATGTGATGCAACTCACCACTAGTTGGAGTTTCATTCACTAAAGCATAAATCTTGTAGCGAAATGATTTGTGTTTGTTTTGCTCTAAAAAATGATGTACGGCAGGCGTAACCGCCCTAAATAATTTAAATAGACGTAGAAGTCTTAATGCGCGAAGCACTCGTAAATCAGCCTCAAAGAATGCCCCAAGATAAAACGGTAATATTGAAATGAGATCAATTAAGGCAAATGGGCTCTTAAAAAAAGCTAAGCGGGGTATTTTTTTAGAATGAAAGGCTGGATCTTCTGGCGCCACATAGAGACGCAATATGTACTCAGCTGTAAAAACCCCTAAAGAGAAAACATCAAAAAGGTGAAACAGATTTTGACGTGATTCATAAATGATAGGAATGTGCTCGAGCACCAATCCTGCCATATTGAGCACAATCATGTACGTAATGAAGTGCTCAAATTGGTGATGGTAATTATTTTTAATATGGGCGTTAAAAAATAAATCGTATACCCGCTTACGAATGCGCAAATTCAAGCTAGAGATAGGTGCGGAGTTTAGGTTCATAACTTGAACTCACCGATTTTGATCAGGTAATAACCCGTGTCACAAAGGCTTAGACGGATATTCATGCCGCTCATTAACTTTTCATTTGGCTCCATAGGACTAACAGCGGGGGGTCCTGCAGGGTTCATCGTCATTTTTTCAAAAATGAAAGCACCACTAGTTCCTAATTCATGTTTATCGCACTTACTTGCATAAGGTGGGTCTTCTGGCATTAATAGATTGGAATAGTCCCCAAATGGGCCTCCAGTGGCAAACAGACTGCCAACACAATCTTTCCAGGTATTTACCTTCACACCTTTGCCAATGCCTGCACCCTCTTCTGCTGGAACGCAAGACTTTTGGGTAACTGCCTCGCCTGCTTGCACTTTAGCTTCAAAGCCCTCAAACCAAGCAATGATTTGCTCCCCATTTTCTTGCAACTGCCCGACTTTGAGCGCTTTTTGGTGATTACCAATACCAAGATAAGCAACCACGATGAGATTAATGAACAATACCCAGAGAAATAAAAAATCGGAATATCGCATCCCATAAAATATTCCGTACATTTTTTTACTCACGCCAATCTCCAAAAGCTCTTTAATCATTTCTAACGACTATTGTGTCGTTTTTAATTGCTGTATATTAGATTATTAACTGCTACAAACTTCTTTTTTTGGAATCACCCATGTTCTTTCAAACATTACTTCAAACACTGCTTGGGAAAAAAAGAAAGCCCACAAAAACGATCCCTGAGAAAGAATTGTCTCCAATGGCTCAAAGCATAATGCAAAAGCTTGCTGAGCACGAAAAAAACAGTGCCCAGGACCCTAAATCGACCGATCCCTCAGAAAATCCAATAAATAAATCAAATAATTAATCGATTTTCATCTTTTTGAATTTCCCCAAAAGGGCCAGGCTTGCCAAAATACGATTGGCCATTGCGGCATTGAGATTTCCTATGGCTAAAGCGTAGAGAACTTGATCGGCCCTCTCATGCTCTGGGGCTAGCAGCAACATCTTAAATATCTGGGCTTCATCCATACTCAGGTCGATCTGAAGGGGCGTTAGCGTGACATCTACCGCGCCCCCTTTGATTCCAAATCTGACTTGGGCAATCTCAATTAAGGCATTTTCTTGTTTTTCTTGAGCTTGGGCTAAGCTTGGTAGCTCGGGATGTTCATCTGCAATCGATTCGAGGGAATCCCCTCCAACGCTGCCATGCTTTGTAATGCGTGGTTTTTTGTATACCAAATCGTCATTCATAAATCCCCTTGGATTAAAAAGAGTCGCCTGTAAGAGGTCATTAACACTCAAAATCCATTCTACGAGGTATGATTTATACATCAAGCAATATTCAACAAAATTGCTGCAAAGCGGCAATGCATTGGACCAATTTATGAAGATGAAAAAAACCTGGCTTCAGTTAACGTGCGTGCTCAGCCTTTTGTTGAATCTCGCGGCCTGTGGAAACAATGAGGAACAAGCCAAAAATGAAGTTTGGCTGCCTGACACTAAAGTCGTCAAACTGCCGATGGAAGACTATGCAGGCATTCCATTTAATACCTCCCGCGAGGAGGCTAAAGAAAAATTCAATTGCACTGCCTATGAACTCTCCTTTAGCTGCAAAGTAAAGATAGATGATAAAGAAGAGGCTATTTGGCTCATCTATAACGAGGCCGGCCGTTTAGTGCTCATGAAAAAAGAATTAGGCTACTTTAATAAGGAAGTTGCAGATACGATTATTGAGCGATTCACTATTAAATATGGTCTTGATTACACACCATCAGAAGGTCAAGAGAGCGCCTTTTCTGCGGGCATAAGAAAATCCAAAACTTACATTTTTGGTGGTGGTCAAGTGGCATTTCAAATTGGGCGCAGTCTAAACAATCGAAACGAACTCATGTTGGTCTACTTCTTTCCTGAGGACGTTGGTACCACCTTCGCAAAAAGTGTAATGAATTAAAGCAAAGGTTTATTAGGCTTTAACTGCTCAGGAATAAAGTTGATGTCTGGAATCTCACCCACAACACCACCTGCCTCCTTGACTTCATAAGCCCAAGCCAAAATTCTGGCAATAGCCTCAAATAGTGACATTGGTATTGCCTCGCCAATTTCTAGTTGGCTATAAAGGTAGCGAGCAAGTGGCGGTATTTGCGCTATCGGAACATCATGCTCTCTTGCTACTTCTTGGATACGTAGCGCTACCATATCCATACCCTTTGCTATGACAATTGGTGCAGCCATTTTTTCTATGTCGTAGCGCAGTGCAACTGAGTAGTGCTCTGGGTTGGCCAATACAACATCAGCCCTTTCAATTGCCGACATCATGCGAGAGGAGGCGATCTGTCGCTGCCTTTGTCTTAGGCGCTGCTTAATTTCAGGGGAACCTTCAGACTCCTTCATCTCCTGCTTCATTTCTTCAGGGCTCATGCGTATTTGCTTGCGAAAATTAAACCATTGCAGCCATCCATCACCAATAGCGATAAACATCAGAGGAACCATCAGTAGCAAAAAGCCATTCAAAATAAAATAGGATGTATGCAAGAGCGCCGCATCAAAATCTTGACTCACAATCGAGCGAATATAGACAAATAGACCTGATAGATAGGCCATACCAATCCCCAGAACTAGAGCCGTCTT
>Ga0207956_1000313_pt1 | contig 13425 bp, 10 predicted proteins | sample CryBogCBE25Jul07_FD_184580 | JGI IMG/M metagenome (GOLD analysis project Ga0207956, IMG submission 184580) | Freshwater microbial communities from Crystal Bog, Wisconsin, USA - CBE25Jul07 (SPAdes) (version 2) | ecosystem: Environmental > Aquatic > Freshwater > Lake | place: Crystal Bog...
ACAACCGGTGAAGTCGTTTTCAATACCGCACTGACTGGTTATCAAGAGATCATCACTGATCCTAGCTATTCACGCCAGATCGTCACCCTGACATATCCTCATATTGGTAATGTTGGCGTCAATGCACAAGATGCAGAGTCTGATCAGATTCATGCTGCAGGCTTAGTCATTAAAGATCTACCAAAGCGTGTTTCGAATTTCCGATCTGAAGGAACTCTAGATGGCTACCTCACAAAAGCTGGGGTAGTAAGTATCTCCGGAATCGATACCCGTAAGCTCACTCGGATTTTGCGAGATAAAGGCGCTCAGTCTGGCGCGATTGTTGCTGGGAAGCTTGGTGACGACTATGAGGCGTTGGGTAAGAAAGCGCTTGAGCTAGCAAAGGCATTCCCCGGAATGGCTGGATTGGATCTGGCAAAAGTCGTTACTACCCAGAAATCTTATGAATGGCGCGAGGGCGAGTGGGATTTGCATGGTCCTGACGGTAAACCCGCCTACAGAACTCTAGATATTTCGAAGCCAACTAAGAAAGTGGTTGCATATGACTTTGGTGTGAAGCGCAATATCTTGCGCATGCTCACAGAGCGTGGATGCGAGTTAACAGTCGTGCCTGCGCAAACCAGTGCAGCAGAAGTATTGGCCATGAATCCTGACGGTGTATTTTTCTCCAATGGCCCTGGTGATCCACAGCCTTGTGATTATGCGATTGCTGCGGCAAAAGAAATTATTGAAAAGGGCGTTCCTACTTTTGGTATTTGTTTGGGACATCAGATCATGGGTCTAGCTGCAGGCGCTAAAACTTTGAAGATGAAGTTTGGTCACCACGGCGCAAACCACCCAGTAAAAGATCTTGATACTGGTCGTGTAGCCATTACTTCACAAAATCATGGATTTGCGGTGGATGCAAATACGCTTCCAAGTAATTTGCGTGTTACCCATGTTTCTTTATTTGACGGCTCACTCCAAGGTTTAGCTTGGACAGATAAGCCAGCACTGTGCTTCCAAGGGCACCCAGAGGCCTCACCAGGTCCTCATGATATTGCCTATTTATTTGATCGATTTGTGGAGCTCATGAATGCTGCCAGTAAGAAGGAGGGCAAATAATGCCTAAGCGTAGCGACATTAAGAGCATCCTGATTATTGGAGCTGGTCCAATTGTGATTGGCCAAGCCTGTGAGTTTGATTACTCTGGCGCACAAGCATGTAAAGCATTGCGTGACGAAGGTTACAAAGTCATTTTGGTGAACAGCAATCCTGCAACCATCATGACTGATCCAGAGATGGCAGATGTCACTTACATCGAGCCCATCACATGGGAAGTTGTTGAGCGCATTATTGCTGCTGAAAAACCAGACGCTATTTTGCCTACGATGGGCGGTCAGACTGCTTTGAACTGTGCTCTGGATTTGCACCGTCATGGCGTTCTAGAGAAATATGGTTGTGAGCTCATTGGCGCCTCGCCAGAAGCCATTGATAAAGCTGAGGACCGTCAGAAATTCAAAGATGCGATGACCAAGATTGGTCTAGGCTCAGCGAAATCGGGTATCGCCCATTCCATGGATGAAGCTCATGAAGTTCAGCAGCGCATTCAAAAGGAAACCGGCAGCTCTGGATTCCCGGTAGTCATTCGCCCTTCATTCACTATGGGTGGATCGGGCGGTGGTATTGCGTATAACCGTGAAGAATTTGAAGAGATTTGTAAACGTGGCCTTGATTTATCTCCAACGCGTGAGCTCTTGATTGAAGAATCATTGCTTGGATGGAAAGAGTTCGAGATGGAAGTCGTGCGGGATCGTAACGACAATTGCATCATTGTTTGCTCAATTGAAAACCTAGATCCAATGGGCGTGCATACCGGAGACTCCATTACTGTTGCTCCTGCGCAAACCTTGACCGATAAAGAGTATCAGATCATGCGTAATGCATCGATTGCGGTACTGCGCGAAATTGGTGTTGATACTGGCGGTTCCAATGTTCAGTTTTCAATTAATCCAGTAGACGGTCGCATGATCGTCATTGAGATGAATCCACGCGTGTCTCGTTCTTCCGCATTAGCTTCAAAAGCCACTGGATTCCCGATTGCAAAGATCGCAGCGAAGTTGGCAGTTGGCTATACCCTTGACGAGCTCAAGAACGATATTACTGGGGGTGCAACCCCAGCATCGTTTGAGCCATCAATTGACTATGTGGTCACGAAGATTCCGCGCTTTGCCTTTGAGAAGTTTCCACAAGCCGATTCTCGCTTAACCACCCAGATGAAATCTGTTGGTGAGGTTATGGCGATTGGTCGCACCTTCCAAGAGTCCTTCCAAAAAGCCTTGCGTGGCTTGGAAGTAGGTGTTGATGGTTTGGATGAAGTATCTACAGATCTAGATGACATCATTAATGAAATTAACGAACCAGGCCCTGATCGTATTTGGTATCTGGCTGACGCATTCCGTATGGGAATGGGCTTAGATGAAATCTACAACGAAACTAAAGTGGATCCTTGGTTCTTAGAGCAGATCGAAGAGCTGATTTCGATTGAAACAGAACTTAAGCAACGCAAGATTGATAGCTTGTCTGCTGCTGAGCTACGTCACGTGAAGCAAAAAGGCTTTTCTGATCGTCGCCTCGCTAAATTGCTTGGTGTAGATGCTTCCTCAGTTCGCTCAGCCCGTCATCGTTTGAAAGTGGTACCAGTCTATAAACGGGTTGATACCTGCGCTGCAGAATTCTCAACCAATACTGCGTACATGTACTCGACTTATGAAGCTGAACATGGTGAGTGCGAATCACGTCCAACGACCAAAGAGAAGATTATGGTCTTGGGCGGCGGTCCAAATCGTATTGGCCAGGGTATTGAGTTTGACTATTGCTGTGTCCACGCCGCTTTAGCAATGCGCGATGATGGTTATGAAACCATTATGGTCAACTGCAACCCAGAAACGGTTTCCACTGACTACGATACTTCTGATCGACTCTACTTTGAGCCATTGACGCTCGAAGACGTATTAGAAATCGTAGCTAAAGAAAAACCAAAAGGCGTCATTGTTCAGTACGGCGGTCAAACACCTTTGAAGCTTGCCTTAGACCTCGAGCGTAATGGCGTACCGATCATTGGTACATCGCCCGACATGATTGACGCTGCAGAGGACCGTGAGCGCTTCCAGAAACTATTGCAAGACCTCGGTTTGCGTCAGCCACCGAATCGTACTGCACGCACTGAAGAAGAGGCACTGAAGCTTGCCGAAGAGATTGGTTACCCATTAGTGGTTCGTCCATCCTATGTGCTTGGTGGCCGTGCGATGGAAATCGTTCATGATGGCCGTGATCTCGAGCGCTATATGCGCGAAGCAGTGAAGGTATCCCATGATTCTCCAGTATTGCTTGATCGCTTCTTAAATGATGCGATTGAGTGCGATGTCGATTGCATTAGTGACGGTACAAAAGTATTTATTGGTGGTGTGATGGAGCACATTGAACAAGCTGGAGTGCACTCTGGCGACTCTGCCTGTTCCTTGCCGCCATACTCCTTGTCTGACGCAACTGTTGAAGAGATCAAACGTCAAACTGCGGCTATGGCTAAAGGTCTTGATGTCGTTGGCTTAATGAATGTACAGTTTGCGATTCAGAATGTCGATGGCAAGGATGTGATCTATGTATTAGAGGTCAATCCACGTGCCTCACGTACCGTGCCATTTGTTTCTAAAGCAACAGGCTTGCAGTTAGCTAAGATCGCAGCCCGCTGCATGGTCGGTCAATCACTCGAGCAGCAAGGCATTAAGTCTGAAGTGAAGCCTCCATACTTCTCTGTCAAAGAGGCGGTATTCCCATTTAATAAGTTCCCTGGCATCGATCCAATCCTCGGACCAGAAATGCGCTCTACTGGCGAAGTGATGGGTGTCGGTAAAACCTTCGGCGAGGCTTTATTTAAGTCTCAGTTGGGCGCTGGTATCAAATTACCTAAGAGCGGCACAGTACTTCTGACCGTAAAAGATAGTGATAAGCCTAAAGCGGTTGAAGTTGCTAAGCTTTTGCATCAGCTGGGATTCCCTATGGTTGCTACCAAAGGTACAGCAGCGGCGATTGAGGCTGCTGGGTTACCGGTGCGCTTAGTGAATAAGGTGAAAGATGGTCGTCCACACATTGTTGATTTCATTAAGAATGGAGAAATCTCATTGGTATTTACGACTGTTGATGAAACCCGCACTGCGATTGCTGACTCTAGATCTATCCGGACCAGCGCTCAAGCTAATGGTGTGACGTACTACACCACCATTAGTGCAGCTCGCGCAGTGATGGATGGTTTGCTAGCATCTCAGAATGGCAGTAAAGAGTCACTAGAGGTCTATTCTCTGCAAGACTTACATCGAGCGCTCATTTAATTTAAAATCGAACTCATAGGCGCGTTTTGCGCCTGTTTTTAAGTTAGGTGAGTAGCATGAGCACAATTCCAATTACCAAACGCGGTGCAGAACTCCTTAAAGAGGAGTTGCATCGCTTAAAGCATGTAGAACGTCCGGCTGTGATTAACGCCATTTCTGAAGCGCGCGCTCAAGGCGATTTGTCTGAGAATGCTGAATACGATGCTGCTAAAGAAAAACAGGGCTTTATCGAAGGTCGTATTCAAGAACTCGAGGGTAAGCTTTCTGCCGCGCAAATCATTGACCCAGCATCATTAGATGTATCAGGTCGGGTTGTCTTTGGCGCTACGGTTGATCTTGAGGATCTTGAAGATGGCACAAAGTTCACCTACCAAATTGTTGGTGACGATGAAGCTGATATTGCATTAAATAAAATTTCCATTAGCTCTCCGATTGCTCGTGCCTTAATCAGCAAGGAGGAGGGTGATGTCGTTGCTGTTCAAGCCCCTGGCGGTAATCGTGAGGTTGAAATTCTGGCGATTCGCTACATCTAATGACTCATCCCCGAACCCAGAGATTCTTTAACATCCTCTCTGGGTTGTGGGTAGGTAGTTTTATCACCGTTGGTTTTCTGGTTGTACCAGTTTTATTTTCTACGCTTGGCGATCGTCAAGTTGCTGGCGTGGTTGCAGCATTGTTGTTTAAAGCAACTGCATATATTGGTGTCGCTCTGAGTGGATTTTTGATGGTGATGGCCAATCATTTAGTGCGACAGGGTCATCATCATTACACGTTGATCCGTTGGATTTTATTAGGCATGCTCGCCTGCGCGATTGGCGCTGCTTTTATTATCATCCCCTGGATGAATTCCCTCAGAGATCAGGCTCTATATGCCGGACTTGCTATACGTGAGTCTAGTAATGCGATGCTGTTTGGGCGTTTACATGGCGTGTCTACTGTCTTATTCATGATTCAATCGGCCTTAGGTTTGCTCTTAGTATGGCGAGCAACAAAAAACGCCGACTAGCGGCGTTTTGTAAATCCTTTGCAACACATTCGGTTGCAGTTTAAGACCCAAGCGATTTCTTTTTGTTGCTGCTCATGCGAACCTTGCGTCGCTTAATTGGCGCTGGTGCTGCAGCAGCTTTACGGTAACCTGGTGATGACCAGCCAATCTTAGATTCAGCGGCCTCTGAACGCAGTACGCGTTTCTTTGGCGTTGCAGACTTCACAGCGGCAGCACGTTCAAATGGCGACTTGCTGATGGAGCGTCGATCAGATCTTTCTGAAGTGCTGGTGCGCACACCAGATTTAGCTGGTGCACGATTCGGTTGACGTTTCGTTCTAGGTGCTTGCAATGACTTTTTAGTTTGCTTGCTTGAGCGACCTAAGTTGGCATAGGCCTCATCAACGATATCTTTGGGTTTCCAAAGAACCAGTAATTTACCAATGTGCTGCACTGGAGCGGCATCAAGCTTGTCACATAGCTCTTCATAAATAGCCAGACGCGCTTCACGATCATCGCCAAACACGCGGATCTTGATCAAACCATGATGGTTGATAGCAAGTTTTGCTTCTTTGATCACAGCAGGGGTCAAGCCATCTCCACCAACCATCACCACGGGACTTAAGTCATGGGCATCGGCTTTGAGAGATTTACGTTGTTGGGGAGTGATGGATAGCGCGGTCATGGGCTTGATGATAGAGCATTGATGTCTAAATGAGCCTATTTAAAAGAGATTTGAGCCGTTTTAGAGTAATTCCTTTTGCTTTAGGGGGCAGAAACTAGGAAAATATAGGGCGAAAGTGGGTAAGTTGTGGCAAAGAATAAATTTAATAAAAGTTGGTTGCAGGATCATTTAACTGATCCCTATGTGAAGATGGCTCAAAAAGAGGGCTATCGCGCTAGAGCGGTTTACAAGCTCAGTGAAATTGACGAGCAAGATCATCTCATCAAAGCAGGTATGACCATTGTGGACTTGGGTAGTGCTCCAGGTAGCTGGTCTCAGTACGCCCGCAACCGCTTAACTGAATTAGGCAAAAGTAATCCCAACATCGAGTCCGGCAAGCCTGATGGCCAAATTATTGCCATCGATATCTTGCCGATGGAAGATATTGCTGATGTAAGTTTTATTCAGGGTGACTTTAGAGAGGACGAAGGGCTTGCAGCACTCGAGGCTTTATTGCCAAAGAGTGCTGATGGCAAAGTGGATCTCGTGCTTTCCGACATGGCGCCCAATCTGTCCGGAGTAGGGGTGGCTGATGCTGCGCGTATGGCCTTTTTGGCTGAGATAGCCCTTGATTTTGCAGTCGCCCATCTCAAGCCAGAGGGTGCTTTGTTGATTAAGTGTTTTAACGGCAGTGGCTACAGCCAGATCGTTGAATCCTTTAAAAAGGTCTTCAAATCAGTAGCATCTAGAAAACCTAAGGCTTCTCGGGCAAGGTCTTCAGAGATCTTTCTTTTGGGCAGAAGCCTCAAGCTATCTAAATAATTTAGCAAATTGCCCCATAAATCCCCAATAACCCCTGAAATACATGGGTTTATCAAATAAACAAGCCATTAGCCCTTGAAAAAGGCTGGTAGTAGAATCAAATACTTAGGTAGCGATTTGCTTTAACTCCTGGATTTATCCAGAAAAGGACTCAATTTTGAACAGCAATATGTTCCAAAAAATCGGCGTGTGGCTCATTGTGGGCTTGGTGCTCTTCACTGTTTTCAAACAGTTTGATAAGCCTAAGGACCAAAATCAAGTCACGTATTCCCAATTCATGGATGATGCCAAGGCAGGCAAAGTAAAACGTGTCGATGTGCAGGGTCGGACATTGCAAGTGACACCCGCAGACGGTAATAAGTATTCCATCATCTCTCCAGGCGATATCTGGATGGTTGGTGACTTAATGAAATACGGCGTACAAGTTACTGGTAAAGCAGAAGATGAACCCAATATGTTGGTTTCTGCTTTGTATTATCTCGGACCAACTTTATTGATCATTGGTTTCTGGTTTTTCATGATGCGTCAGATGCAAGGTGGCGGCAAAGGTGGGGCATTTTCCTTTGGCAAATCTAAAGCGCGCTTAATTGATGAGAACAGCAACACTGTTACCTTTGCTGATGTTGCAGGTTGCGATGAAGCAAAAGAAGAAGTTTTTGAATTAGTCGACTTCTTAAAAGATCCGCAGAAATTTCAGAAGCTGGGTGGACGTATTCCGCATGGTGTATTGCTTGTAGGTCCTCCAGGAACTGGTAAGACTCTTTTGGCACGCGCCATTGCGGGTGAAGCAAAAGTGCCGTTCTTCTCCATTTCAGGTTCTGATTTCGTAGAGATGTTTGTGGGTGTTGGTGCTTCACGTGTGCGCGATATGTTTGAGAATGCTAAGAAGAATTCTCCTTGCATCATCTTTATTGATGAGATTGATGCAGTTGGTCGTCATCGCGGAGCCGGCATGGGCGGCGGTAACGATGAGCGTGAACAAACGCTGAACCAAATGCTCGTTGAGATGGATGGTTTTGAAAGCAATAGCGGCGTAATCGTAGTTGCCGCGACGAACCGTTCTGATGTGTTGGATAAGGCGTTATTGCGCCCAGGTCGTTTTGACCGTCAAGTACATGTGGGCTTGCCAGACATTCGCGGTCGTGAGCAGATTTTACAAGTACATATGCGTAAAGTTCCTATCGACCCAGATGTGAATGCTGCTGTACTAGCGCGTGGCACCCCTGGCTTCTCGGGCGCTGATTTAGCTAACTTGGTCAATGAGGCCGCTTTGTTTGCTGCACGCCGCAATAAGCGTTCAGTGGATATGAAAGACTTTGAAGACGCTAAAGACAAGATCTACATGGGACCTGAGCGTAAGTCTGCTGTGATGCGTGAGGAAGAACGCCGTAATACGGCATATCACGAGTCTGGCCATGCGGTTGTAGCAAAGATTCTACCTAAGGCCGACCCAGTCCATAAAGTGACCATCATGCCCCGCGGCATGGCACTGGGTGTGACTTGGCAACTGCCCGAATTTGACCGTGTGAATCTTTACAAAGATCGCATGTTGGAAGAGTTGGCGATTTTGTTTGGCGGCCGCGCTGCTGAAGAAGTCTTCTTGCACTCTATGAGTACTGGCGCATCAAACGATTTCGAACGTGCTACCAAAATGGCGCGTGATATGGTGACACGCTACGGTATGAGTGATAGCTTGGGTACGATGGTTTATGTCGATACAGAGTCAGAGAGCATTTTTGGTCGCAATAGCACTAAGACTGTTTCTGAATTAACCCAGCAAAAGGTTGATGCTGAGATTCGGATGTTGATCGATAGTCAATATGCTTTGGCGAAGTCGATCTTGGAACAAAACCGCGACAAGGTTGAAGCCATGGTTGCTGCATTGCTTGAATGGGAGACCATTGATGCAGAGCAAATCAATGACATCATGGAGGGTCGTCCACCCCGTGCTCCTAAACCGCCACCTGCAACCCAGTTTGGTAACTCCGCTGGTACACCAGGTCCAGCAGCCGGTAGCGCTCCAGCCACAGCTTAAATAGAGCTTCATGGTAAAGATAGGCATTCAAGAGATGCCCACAACATGGCGTTGTGGGCGTTTTCTTTTTGACTTCAGCAAACGTAAGCGCCCCATTGTGATGGGCATTCTGAACGCTACGCCTGATTCATTCTCGGATGGCGGCCAATTTCGAAATGCAAACGACGCAATTGCTCAAGCAGAGCTGATGATTGAGAGCGGTGTAGATCTGATTGATATTGGCGGTGAGTCCACTAGACCTGGCGCCGAACCAGTATCGCTCCAAGAAGAATTAGATCGCGTGCTGCCAGTGATTGAGGGCTTAAAAGATTGCGGCGTTCCACTGTCGATCGATACCTACAAAGCAGAAACTATGCGCCAAGCGCTAAAGTCTGGCGTTGATTGTGTGAATGATATTTGGGCACTTAGACAAGAGGGTGCTGTAAATGCTGTTCTTGATAATTCGAATTGCGGCATTGTATTAATGCATATGCAGCGCGACCCGATCACAATGCAATTTAATCCTGAGTATCTAGACGTGGTTGCTGAGGTGAAGCAGTTTCTAAAAGAACGTATCGACCTCTTAATCGGAAAAGGGATTGACCATCACCGCATTGCAATCGATCCTGGCTTTGGATTTGGTAAGAGTCTTGTACATAACCTCAATATGCTGACTCACTTCCAAAGCTTCTCTGAACTTGGCTATCCAGTTCTTGCCGGAATATCTCGCAAGTCAATGATCGGAAAAATTACAGGTAAGGACACTAATGAGCGTGTTGCTCCCAGTATTGCTGCAGCCATCATGGCGGCGGATCGAGGCGCGAAGATTGTGAGGGTGCATGACGTACCAGAGACGATCGATGCTTTAAAGCTGTGGGAGGCTGTAAATACTTAGACTTGGGTCTTAAAACTCTTGCTTCTCAGTTTTATAATGACATCCATGAAGAAACAATACTTTGGAACTGATGGTATTCGTGGCGAGGTTGGAACATTTCCGATCGTGCCTGAATTTATGACCCGCTTGGGTTATGCCGCTGGCATGGTATTGAACAAGAATACTAAACCAGGCGAGCGTTGCAAAGTATTAATTGGTAAAGACACGCGCGTCTCAGGTTATTTATTAGAGGCCGCTTTAGAGGCCGGTTTTGCAGCTGCTGGTGTTGACGTCATGCTGTGTGGCCCGATTCCAACTCCGGGAGTGGCATACCTTACTAAAGCATTGCGATTATCAGCAGGCATCGTGATCTCTGCATCGCACAATCCTTATCAAGATAACGGGATTAAGTTTTTCTCGGCAAATGGCGATAAGTTAGATGATGCCTTTGAACTTGCCATTGAGGCAGAGCTATCAAAACCGATGGGTTGCGTTAATTCAAAAGAATTAGGCAAGGCTTACCGATTGGATGATGCAGCCGGACGTTATATTGAGTTTTGTAAATCGACATTTCCAGGTGAGCTTAACCTCAAAGGATTAAAGCTGGTAGTTGATTGCGCTAATGGAGCTGCGTACCATACGGCTCCTCACGTATTTCATGAACTGGGTGCTGAAGTGATTGCCATTGGCGTCAATCCAGATGGCCGCAATATTAACGATGGTTGCGGTGCTACAGCACCCGCTGCCTTGATTGCTAAGGTCAAAGAGGTCAACGCTGATTTAGGTATTGCTTTAGATGGCGATGCTGATCGACTTCAGATGGTAGATGCTACTGGTCGCTTATTTAATGGTGACGAATTACTATATGTCCTCGCTAAAGATCGTTTAGATCGAGGTGAAAAGATTGGTGGTGCCGTTGGTACGCTCATGACCAATTTAGCCGTTGAAAATGCCATCAAAGGACTGGGTATTGGTTTTGATCGTGCCAATGTCGGTGATCGCTATGTATTAGAACTGTTAAAGCAAAAGGGCTGGATTATTGGCGGAGAGGGCTCAGGTCATTTGCTTTGCTTGGATCAACACTCAACCGGTGATGGCACGATTGCCGCACTCCAAGTTTTGGCTGCTATGAGTATGAATAAGAAGAGCTTAGCGCAACTACTCGACTCAGTGAAGATCTTTCCACAAGTGCTTCTGAATGTGAAATTTAAGCAAGGCTATGACTGGAAAGCAGATGAAGTTCTTAAAAAACAGATTTCAAAAGTTGAAAACGAGCTCAAGAACATTGGTAGGGTACTCATTCGTGCATCTGGCACAGAGCCACTTCTCAGGGTAATGGTTGAAACTCAAGACGCTGACCTTGCTATGAGTTCTGCTAAAAGTATTGCTGATTTAGTACCCACTGATAACTCTATTTAGTATCAGCTTAAGACCTCTATATGGGTAACATTGGTAGGTAAACATGAAGAACCTTAGGGGTTCAACATATTTTCTCGTAGGATTATCGGCTTGAATCCAAAGGGTTGTGCTGATTGAGGATTCACCTGAATCTCAACAGCCTGTATTTGTTCTGCCCCCATTACCTCTAGGCGGATTACATTTTCGAGATAGCCTTTTTGATCCGCTGTTTTAAGTGGTTGATCAATGATTAGTCTATGACTGTCGCCATGTATTAAGAGTATCGGCTTTTTAAATTCAGAAGCTTTTTGGCTCAGAACCACCAAGGTATCTCGATACCCACTTTCAGGACTTGTCGCTTGGGATGGGTGATAAAACATATCAGCTTGATATGCCAATACGATACCGTCAATATCGGATGACTTAGCGATTGAAAAGATGTGATTGATCCAAGAAATGTTTGCGCGATTTCTGTCTTGATACTCTGCCTTTGCGCTTTCATTTCTTTCATAATTATTGTTAGAACCAGGTATGTGCAGATTTACAAAAATAAATTTATTTTTTAACCAATAAGAGTTCTCTACGTATTTTGTAAATTGAGAATCAATATCTGCCTGACGCACGAGGTCTATTTGCTTTTTCCCTAAACTTTTTGAAGAGTTGAAAAAAGTTGCTCGCACGCTTTCTAAGCGCTCTATTGGGTCGTATGAGCCTGCTAATGGACGATGACAATCTGTCCATTCGTTATCCCCGATGCTGTAGATGAGTGGTGCACTGAATTGATTGAAATAGTTCTTTACCTTTTGGTTGTATTCATCGCTACATGGTGTGGAACCTGACTTTGTATCTCCAACAAAAATACTGAAACTGGGGTTGGTCTGATTAATAGCGCTTATGAGCCGCTCATAACGCTGATAGTCACTAGGAATGTTGTAGGGCATATCTCCCAATGCCACGAACTTAAACGCAGAGGATGATTGGGCATTCAGAGAGGTTGAGATACTGGTTAGTAGAGCAAGTAAGAATGCAATATGTAATTTCATATATGTTTATTGGGGTGAGATGATTCTCGTAGTTCTTTGATTTCAAGTTCACCAAAAATATAGGTATTGAAGCTTACTTGCTTCCAGCCCAGATCATGGAATACATCAGCAAAATTTTTGGCATATTTTTTACTACTCTGATAAAAAATATCCGTCAATTCATCTTGCTCCTCATCATCTATTGTTTCAGAGAAGTAAATGACTTTTTCTCCACCATAAGTTTGGCTGATTTGGCCACCAGGTATATTTTCAATGCAAATCCCGAGATTGGGATCATAGTCATCTATAAAATTAGGTTTTATAGATGTTAGAACAGAGCCTAGTTTCCACACCTTACCGCATTTAATCTCTTTATTTTTTTGCTGAAAAATATAGCGCTCTACTAAGGAGCCTATTTCTAGGGGAATAATTTGGTATTGCATGGATAGTTCACCCCCATTAAATTCAAAGCCATAAGTCAGAATAGATCTAGCTCACATGAACTTTTAGCGCAATGTCGTGACGCTTTTATGTCATCAGTGAGGGGGCTTTTGTAAGTTGTGTCATACAATTTTGTTATGTCTCAAGCCATTATCCATAAACCCTTTCCAGTCGCTGGAGTCGTATTTGCCTGGGCAATGCCTCAATCAGGTAGGGGCTATGAAATTCCATTGTTTGAGATTCCTCAGGCCTTAGAAGATGAAAACGTATCGGTTTGGTTACATTTAAATCTTTCCAACTCCCAAATTCAGCGATGGCTGGTAGATACCCCACTGATCCCAGAGCGAGTTGTAGAAATGATAGAGGAGGGGGTAAATCTAAGTCGTCTTGAGCGGATAGAAAAACTAGATGATTGCCTTCTCATGGTGATGAATGATTTTCAGCAAGAGTTTGGAGACATTAGTGCTGATGCAGGCCTTGGAACCCTATGGGCTATCTTGACGCCCAAACTAATGGTCTCTCTGAGAAATAATCCCTTAAGAACTACTGACAACCTGCGTTATGAACTTCGAAGTGGGCATATTAACCCCGCATCGACTATTGAGCTTTTCCATGAGCTTCTTGATTTGCGTGCAGAGCACTTACGCTCCTTATTAGTTCATTTATCTGAGGATATGGATGGCTTAGAAGAAAAGCTGCTTAAGGGTAGAGAGTTTCCTGAGCATGAAACACTTGGACGCATTCGCATGCAGTGCAGTCGTCTCAGGCGGCATTTTTCTCCTGAATTAGTAGCATTACATCGGCTTTTAAAGCGTCTACCCTATTGGTTTAGCGCGGA
>Ga0207956_1000316_pt1 | contig 13382 bp, 13 predicted proteins | sample CryBogCBE25Jul07_FD_184580 | JGI IMG/M metagenome (GOLD analysis project Ga0207956, IMG submission 184580) | Freshwater microbial communities from Crystal Bog, Wisconsin, USA - CBE25Jul07 (SPAdes) (version 2) | ecosystem: Environmental > Aquatic > Freshwater > Lake | place: Crystal Bog...
GCTAAAGATTTAGCTGATGCTATTGAGGCAGCGTGGAGAAGCACTTCCGCGGGACCTCAACAACGCTATGTTGTCTTCACCGGTGGCGAGCCGCTTTTGCAGTTAGATGAAGAATTAATTTCTGCGCTTCACCAAAAAGGCTTTGAGGTAGCGATCGAAACCAATGGCACCATTAAAGTTCCTAAAGGAGTGGATTGGGTTTGCGTAAGTCCAAAGGCTGGTTCTGATTTGATCGTGCTGCAAGCAAATGAATTGAAATTAGTGGTACCACAGACCGGACACGATTCTTTGGAAAAATTGATGGCTCGTTTTGAGAAGATGGACTACCGCAATCGCTTCTTACAACCCATGGATGGACCTAATCTCAAAAGTAATACAGAGTTAGCAGTAGGCTTGTGCCAAAAACGTCCTTTATGGAGATTGAGTGTTCAATCGCATAAACTCATTGGAATTCGTTAAAAGGGCATAGCCCACATCTTATAAGTAACAAATGACTAGTAAACAACCCGCCATCTCCATTACCCGCCGCCTCGAGTTTGACTCAGGCCATCGCATTCCGAATCATGATGGGCAATGTAAGCATCTTCATGGTCATCGTTATGCTATTGAAGTGACCTTAACTGGTGAAGTGGCAGATCATCCGGGTAAAGCAGATGATGGGATGGTTTTAGATTTTGGCGATATCAAAAAACTGACCAATCAATATATCGTTGAGCAATGGGACCACGCTTTTTTAGTGGCCAAAGAAGATCAGGGCCTTGTGAATTTCCTGGCAACATTACCAAATCACAAAACAGTCATCATGGAGCATGTTCCTACTGTGGAGAATTTAGCTAATGCTGCCTTTGCAATCTTGCAACCGGTGTTTGCTAAAGCATTTGGTGGTCGCCTGCAGTTATCAGCTATCCGCCTATACGAAACTCCAAATTGCTGGGCTGACGTACATCCTTCTTAAATGAATCAAGCAGAACTTGATCATCAATTTATGCAACAAGCAATTGAGCAGGCTCAATTGGCTGCGGTTGCGGGTGAGGTTCCGGTTGGGGCTGTTTTAGTGCGCGATGGTCAGGTGATTGCTAAAGCATTTAATAAGCCTATTGGCAATCATGATCCCAGTGCCCATGCTGAGATGCTAGCCCTCAGAGAGGCTGCCAAGACAGAGGGAAATTATCGTCTTCCTGGTAGCACTTTATATGTGACTCTAGAGCCTTGTGTTATGTGCGCAGGTGCAATTCTTCATGCTAGGGTAGACCGAGTTGTTTTTGGCGCCCCCGACCCCAAAACAGGTGCCGCTGGAAGTGTTTTGGATGTATTCTCTTCAAAACAAATTAATCATCAAACCAGTGTTGAGGGTGGCGTTATGAGTGAAGAGTGCGGTCAATTGCTGCGCAGCTTCTTTAAGGAGCGTCGTTGAAATCTATCCATCTTATTGCACCATCTGGCGCTAGCTTAGACGAGAAAAGTCCACTAGCTGGTATTGCTTGGTTAAAAAGCCAGGGGATTGAGATTCAAAATCCTCATTGCGTGCATCGTGTTCACGAGCGCTTTGCAGGAAGCGATTCGGAGCGATTAAGCGAACTAAATCAATTAGCCATATTAGATCCACAGCAAATTGCTATGGCTATGCGTGGAGGCTATGGCATTCATCGCCTCCTACCCAATATTGAATGGAATGCAATTGCTCAAGCCGTGAAAAATGGTTTGCAGATTTGTGGACATAGTGATTTCACAACTTTTGAGCTTGGTCTCTTGGCTAAGACTGGCGCTATTACTTTATCTGGCCCTATGCTCAATTACGATTTTGGGAAAATAGATGAAGCTGGCAAGGCGATTGCCCCAGACGAGTTTATGTGGAAGCATTTCTTATCAGCAGTGCAGGATCGAAAGTTAGATTGCGCTATTCATTCAAAGCAAGTCTTTTTGGGTCAAGCAAATTCAGGCGCTGTGGCTGGAATACTTTGGGGCGGTAATCTTACGGTGCTTGCGAGCCTCATCGGCACTCCTTATTTGCCTTCATTAAGTCAAACTAAAGGCGGCATCTTGTTCCTAGAAGATGTGAATGAACATCCTTACCGCTTGGAAAGAACCCTGATGCAACTATTAGACGCTGGTGTGCTTGGTAATCAAGCGGCAATATTGTTAGGCGGCTTCTCGGCATATCGTTTGTATGACAACGATAGAGGTTATACGCTTGAGCGTGCGATCGAGATGATTCGAGAGCGCTTGCCAAAGAATATTCCGACATTAACTGACCTGCCCTTTGGTCATCAGGCTAACAAGCTGACCTTACCTGTTGGTGCAAACGCAAGCCTCGATTACAGCACTACAGGATTTAATCTTAAAGCGAGTTGGTAAGTATGTCCTTGGGAAGATGGATTCGTCCAAGCATTCTATTGATGGTATTGATTTTTACAGGGACCGCAATGGCGATCGAAGAACCAAAATACTTAGTTCTCGAAAAGACGCCTCCATTTGAGCTTCGTTCTTATGCACCAATGATTTTGGCTGAGGTTCAGGTTGAAGGTGACCTGGACGAGGCTTCAAGCCAAGGCTTTAGACTTATTGCGGCCTATATCTTTGGGCAGAATCAAGTGCGCGAAAAGATTGCGATGACTGCACCAGTTGCGGTTGAGGAGCAAGCCGTTAAAAGCGCCAAGATTGCGATGACTGCTCCAGTCAATGTTGAGAGTAATGCGGGCCAATGGACTGTTTCCTTTGTGATGCCTTCAGAATACACGATGGATACGTTGCCTAAGCCACTCAATTCAAAGGTTCAGCTAAGGCAAATTCCTGCAGTCAAGAGAGCGGTTATCACCTTCTCCGGTTTTTATAATCATCAGAAGGTCACTGAGAAGACGCTCGAGCTAGAAGAGTGGATGAAGACCAAAAATTTACAAGCAACCGGTGCGCCTAAATTTGCTCGCTATAACCCGCCCTGGACTTTGCCATTTATGCGGCGTAATGAGATTCAAATTGATGTGCGTGACTAGTTCACGCCTCACTTTGGTCTTAGGCTTCAACACTCTTTAATAAGAACTGCGCACCATTATCGATTCCTAAGGCTTTAGTGAGGGTAGGTAAGGCTTCAGCGAGATGCTTTTCAAGCGTCCACGGCGGATTAATGATGAACATACCGCTGGCTTGTAGACGCCGCTCCCCAGGTGCATTTTCAACTCGGAGTTCGGTATGAAGCCAGGAGCGTTTATGGGCAGTGCAAATTTTTTTCATACGGTCGGGTAGGGCTGCCGATTCTCTTCTGGAGAGAATGGGATACCAGATTGCATAACAGCCCGTAGCAAAGCGCTGCATAGCCTCTTCGATTGCCACCTCAAGATAACGATAGTCTTGCTTATCTTCATACGAGGGATCAATTAACACGAGGCCACGCCTACTTGGCGGGGGTAGTAAGCCTCTAAGCCTGCTAAAGCTATCTGCTGCGTAAACATCAATTTGCTTTGCGCATTCCAGCTCACTGATATTGTGGCGAAGAATATCAATTTCTTTGGGGTGTAACTCAAATAACTTGAGGCGATCTTGTGGTCTGAGAAGTCGAGCCAAAATGAATGGAGATCCAGGATAGGTATTGAGTTCTTCAGTAATATTTTCGGCCGCAATGCAGTCCAAATATTTTTGAACGCTCTCGGGAATCGGGTTACCAGCTTCTTTGAATTTCAGTAATCGAAATATTCCGCCCTCTGCCTCTTTGCTCACGGCCGCAAAACCATCCTGCAGGCTATAAATGCCGGCGCCAGCATGAGTGTCGACCATCGTTAATGCGACAGGTTTCTCCTGCAAATATTCTACTAAATGAACTAGGGTGAGGTGTTTGAGAATGTCAGCATGACTGCCAGCATGAAATGCATGTCGATAGCTAAACATAAGAAATTATTTACTAGTGCCGGCCAATTGTGTAAATTGTGCTCGTATAAAAAATACCAACGTGATTGCAACAACAGCGATGGATGCATATTGCAAGGGTTGATTGAGCTCAAGATCCATGACCTGTGTGTAGTGCGCGTAGATTGCGGCAATACCTGCTAGCGCAATCAAGTGAGACCAAATACTTTTAGGTTTCAGTTGTGACTCTGGAACACGCTCAGCTAGTAGGGCGCCTATCATGCCGCACCAAATGCCAAAGCCAGCGCCACCTAATACATCTGTCAGCCAGTGAGCCCCTACAGCATTGCGAGATATACCTACCAATGCGGCCACCAGAAAGAGGGCGGCAAGATGCCCGCGCTTACCCTTAGCGGCAACGAAATATAAAGCGCTTGCAATTGCAAATGCTGTCAGTGTATGGCCTGAGGGAAATGCTTTATGGAGTAAAGGCTCGCCAATGCGATAGAAGCTACCATCTTCTAGCAAGCCTGCAGGTCTTGGAAGATTAAATAGGCTTTTAAGAGCTGTACTGACAATTGCAGAAATTGCTCCGCCTAAAATTCCGGCAGTTAATAGACGTGGTGCTAAAAGCAGGAGCGGAAAGGCGAGTGCAAAAATGCCCCAACCATTACCCAAAAATGTTAGCCACGCCCAAGTAATATCAGGCAATAGTCTAGTGAAGCGATTGATGATTAAAAAGCTACTACTCTGTAGGTCGCCAAGGTAAATGACTGCCGCAAGAGCTAGTGGAGCAAGCGGTATAAACCAAATCAGTGTGGGGATAGCTTTCTTGCTCATCCAGCTGAACGACCTTTTGCTTTATCAGACTCATCAAGCTGTAAAGAGACTTTTTCTAATACTTGCGCAACAGTAATAGCCTGCATACAAACATTGTCATGACAAGGTGTTTTACGGTGATTTGCAGCGCTCACGCAAGGAGAGCATGCCAGGTTTGCGGTAATTGCAATAGAGTTTCCGATGGAACCATATAGCGCTGGTGTTTCGGGGCCAAAGAGCACAACAGTTCGCAGCGGCGTGACAGCTGAGAAGTGTCCTGGGCCAGAATCATTGGTCACCATCACATCAGACAGTGTATACAGGGGTGGAAGTTCGGCGAAAGATACTTGACCTGCAAAGTTCAGGGCATTTTTTACATTTGCAACAGAGCGGACTTTATCTACATAGACAAATTCTGCAGGTGAGCCGGTAATCAGAATTAAATCATTTGGATAGCGCTGGTTTACCGCTTGAATCAACTCAGAAAAACGCTGTTGAGCCCAGCGACGTTGTGGCAATAGATCGCTAGCATTGGGATTAATCAGAATTAAGCGATCCTTACCGTGGGTATAGGCAATTCCAGCTTCAGAAGCTTTTTGCTCGATTCGCGAGAGCACTTTTTTCATAACATCTGGAATGATGTGTGCTTGTTCGAGCTTTACTTCTGAATCAGCAATATGAATTTTGCTAAATGGCACCTCGATCTCTGTAGCAAAAGCAGCATGGATCAGGGATAGGAAATTCTTAGTAATGTGAATATGCGGGTTGTAATGCACTTTGCGTGTAAGCATAAAGCCGCGCCACAAGCCTTCCCCGTGAAAAATGTGATAACCGACACGGCGATGAGCACCACAGAGGCCAGTAAGAAGGGCGGTAAAGCGCGAGAAAAGCTCAAGGTCGATCACAGTATCAATACGATGAGTACGCGCCAAAATTAAAAAGCGCAATGTATCTTTGATCAAACCGCCTAGGCTTGAAGAGTCAATGGTGAAAATATTTTCTGGCTTAACAGTATTCAAAAGAGTCAAGCTAGCACGATTACTTTTAAAGATTAAGAAAAATAATTCAGCACCACGAGCCTGAGCATTGCGCATTGCTGGGTCAACCAAGATTGCGCTCCCCATTTCTGAGAGCTCAATAAAGAGTAATTTTTTAGGTGCCTGAGGCCCACGGCTGAAAATATTCTTGATGCCATCGATCAAAGCTACCAATGGACTGGCAATTGCGCATAGAGGTACTCCAACCCAATGATCAATGGCACGCATGGTATTGACGCTAATAGTCATAGTTTTGCTCTGAAAAAATTATTTTCGTTTTAGTAAAAAGTACGCACCTGGTAGTACTGAGATCACTGTAATGGCGCCGTAACTAATCGAGGCTAATACAGTTAACGAGGGATTGACGCCCCATAAAGCGAGTACAGAAGATAAAGTGGCTTCACGCAAACCCCATCCAGAAATACTAATTGGCAACATCAGCAATAAGCTAAGTGCAGGTAGCCCAATCATAAGGCTCGATACAGGCGCTTCAGCACCGTACGCCCGAAGACAAAAACCAAAAGCCAAAATGATGAAGCCATGAATGCCGATTGCAAATAGCGCTTGGGCGATATTCATTGGCCATGAGAAAGCCAGGTGAATGCCGGGCATCGCGTTGTTCATGCGCAAGCGATCCAGTAATTTTTGTAAGAGCTGGCGGGTGGGTGTCCACGCTAAGACAAAAGCAATCGATAGTCCCGCTAAGACCATGAGGGCTACTACTGCATACCCTAGGTCTTGCCCCCAAACTGCGAGTGTTGCGCCACCAAGAATCAAACCCAATCCGCCGAGAAGATTGTTGCCGGCTAATCCCAAAAGTCGATCCACTAAAACCATCGCAAAGCTCAAGCGAAGTTTAGGCGGTGCATGCTCTAAATCTACCGAGTGGTGAAGCTCATCATCAAGCTCTTTTGTCCCACTCAGATTTCCGGTGTTGGTTAGGTGGGTAGCAGTGATGGCGCGGTAGCTATCTCCACCAAGTGTGCTTGGCAAACCTTGGTTAATGAGCCCACCAGCAAAGTACAGTGCAACATAAGTTTTGAGACTACCTTGTAAACCAACGCTGCGCATCAAAAAGCCCCAGCGTAAGCCGCCGCAAATAAAGGCACAACAAATGGCTATTGCTGCTGCGATAAGCCACATTGGTTGCATCTTGATTTCTGAATCTAATAGGGTGTGCCAATCAATTCCGCTGGTGGCTTTCCAGAGCAGGGCAATAGATAGCAAAATCCGAATGGTGGGCCATGCCCGCTTGAGGATTGATTTCCACCCAGATGGGGTTTTAGGGGTGGATTGGGGGATAGAACTCATAGGCGTAAGGATAATGCTTTGGGCGCCTAAGGTCTTGAATTTGGGTGAATTACTCCGCCAAATCAGGGCCTTGCCAGTTGTGACAAAGGCTAAAGTCAAATTTAGACAGAATTTGTCCAAAGCGCTTAATCTCAAGGGTATCTAAAGGTTCGCAGCGCTCAAAAGCGGTCTGATTGCCAATGGGGGGTCCAAAAGACATCCCGGACCAGTTAATGAGAAGAAGATTCGCTCCGCGAGGTAGTTGACCAAACCAAAGATCAAATTGATCTTTGCGTGTATCCAACACAAATACAGGGATGGGTTTGGCATACCAAGCAGCGCGGCTCCCGAGGGTCCAGTTTTGAACGGCAATACCATTTGCTTTGCTAGCTTGAGTTAATTCAGCCGCTTTTTGACCTGCGAGTTTCCAGCCATAGAGATCAGCAATCGGATTGGATTTCACTGCGGCTGAGCTGATGCCACCAGAGAGAACATAAGCAAAGCCAAGACAGCATAGCGCTACTTGTGTAATGAACAAAATACGAATCAGTCGATGATGTTGTGTTGACCATGCTTTCGCTAAACCAATTCCAGCAAATGGTGCCAAGCAAAACCATGCGGGCGATGTCCAGTGCGGCAAACCTCCGCCACCAGAAAGGCTGGTAAAGATTGCAAAGGGAATTACAAAGAATCCCAGTAAGGCTAGCAATGACAACTTGGTACCGTGAATACAGTGCTTGATAAAAAGATAAGCGCCCAAGACGAGTAGGGGTCCAAAGACCAATATCTGAATACCCAGGTAAGCACCAAGCCGGCGCCAAAGCCATGTACTGCCTGCTCCATGAGCAATTTGATATTTAAATGAAATCCAATCGTTAACCCAATTCCAATAGAGCACAGGGCTGATCAAGAGAAGGGCAACTATTGCAGCAACCCAAAACCCTATTTTGTTAATCCAAGGCTTACGAGGACTACTCAAAAATATTAACAACAGAGCAATAGCTGTAAATACAGCGGTGTATTTACTGAGACCTGCAAGTCCTAATAAAACGCCAGTAATCAGCCATTCAGCAACACTAAGATCATCTTTGATTAACCAACGTAAAGCCATCAGCATGAGACCAAGACTTAATGGTGTAAGCAGGGTATCAGGTAATAAACCGATGGCAAGAATATGCGTCATGGGTGCGGCAATGATGGCCAGCACTGCCATCAGGCCGCAAGTATTGGCTGAGGGTAACGCGCTGGTAAGGTAGCCAGCATTACGACCTTGAATGAAGTGATGTACCTCTAGAGTCACTTGATAAACCAGGTAACAAGACAGGACCCAGAGCAATTCTGGAATGAGGCGAATGATGCCTTCAGCAGAGGTGAGCGCAACTAGAGGCCACTGTATCCAACCAACCAACGGTGGGTGATCAAAATAACTCCAGGCTAGGTGCTGGGCATAGAGGGCGTAGTGAGCCTCATCAACCGAGAATTCAATCGCAAAGCCAAGGGCAAAGTGCACTACTGCTGCAATACCAATGCAGATTGCGGCCCAGCTTGAGGGGGATTGTTGGCGCATGACCTGATTTTAGACTCACTTTTTATATCGGCTTCAGTAAATATTTGGGACAATCAATCCATGCCTAAGTTCATCTTCCTTTCTTTGTTTATCGCTCAGGTAATTGCGCTGACTGGTTGTGCTGGACTGGGTGAGGGTTCTGTTCAAAATGAATCTGGACAAGCCTTCAATGCAAATCAAATACCCGCACAAGATGAGCTGCCGAAGTTTTCTGCTGAAACTGCACGCGAGGGCATGCCAAATGGTTGGAATTTCTATCGCATTGCTCCCTATAAAAAGAACACGGTTTACCGTTTAGAAAACTACCAAGGTAAAACAGTTCTGAGTGCAAGCTCTAAAACCTCCGCATCTGGTTTAGCGGTCAAGTTACGCCCACGCCAGGTAAATAATTTATGGCTACAGTGGGAATGGAAGGCGCTTGGCGTGCTACCAGAAGCCGATAATGCCGAAGGAATGCATGATGATGCCCCTTTGCGAATCTTGGTTGCATTTGATGGCAATAAGTCCAAACTCCCGCTTAAAGAAAAAATGACTTTTGAGATGGCTAACCTCATTAGCGGTCAAGAAATGCCATACGCAACTCTGATGTATATCTGGTCTGGAAAATCTCCGGTCGATACCATCATCACAAATGCACATACCTCCCGCATCAAAATGATTGTGGTTGATTCTGGTTGGGAGAACTTAGGCCAATGGCATAAACATCAACGCGATTTAGCGGCAGACTATCAGCGCGCTTATGGCGAGACTCCAGGTGATGTTATAGGTATCGCCCTACTTACCGACACTGATAACACGAAGTCTGAGACGCGAGCTCTCTACGGCGATATAGAGCTGGTACGCAAAAATCCAAAATAGCCAATTTAGCGACGAGATTAGCCTCAGCGGTTAACAAGAGGGGATTGCTCAGAAGGTAAAAAAGTGTCAGGAATGACCAGATGAGGTTGCATAATCGTAGCAACAAGAGCGATTCAATCCTAGGATCCAAGCGCTCAAGTCAGACCTCTGTGTGGGGGTAAGCAATTTTTGGCTGGTGCGGTTAATCTACTCGGTATTCGTGAAAATTATATTTAGCAATTCTGGGTTGAAATTTCTGGAGTTGCGCACATTAGGAGAAGGTAGTGTCAGTAACTGTAGAGGCTGTTCAGGGCGCTTTAAAAAGTTTGATCGATCCAAATACTAAGATCGACTTTGTCACGGCAAAAAATATAAAGAATCTCAAGGCTGATGGTGGAGATGTTTCGTTAGATATTGTGTTGGGTTATCCAGCAAAGAGTCAGTTTGATGTCATTCGAAAATCGGTTATTAATGCCCTGCGCGAATTGCCTGGCGTGAAGAATGTCAGTGTCAACGTCTCTAGTCAAATTGTTGCGCATGCAGTTCAACGTGGCGTGAAGTTACTTCCTGGCGTAAAAAATATTATTGCGGTAGCCAGTGGTAAAGGCGGCGTTGGTAAATCTACTACTGCGGTTAACTTAGCATTGGCACTTGCTGCGGAGGGCGCGCAAGTTGGCATTTTGGATGCTGACATTTATGGCCCAAGCCAACCCATGATGCTGGGCATCACTGGCCGTCCAGAATCTATTGAAGAAAATACCATTGAGCCGATGGAAGGTCATGGCTTGCAAGCTAGCTCAATTGGCTTCTTAATTGAAGAAGATGCTCCAATGGTGTGGCGTGGTCCTATGGTGACTTCTGCTTTGGAGCAGTTGTTACGTCAGACCCGTTGGCGCGATCTGGATTACTTAGTGGTAGACATGCCGCCTGGTACTGGCGATATTCAATTGACTCTATCGCAAAAAGTTCCTGTGACTGGATCGGTCATCGTAACTACCCCTCAAGACATTGCTTTATTGGATGCACGCAAAGGCTTAAAAATGTTTGAGAAGGTCGGGGTTCCCATCATTGGCATTATCGAAAATATGAGTACCTATGTTTGCCCTAGCTGCGGACATGAAGAGCATGTATTCGGCTCTGGCGGCGGCGAGAAGATGTGCAAGGAATACGGCGTTGAATTTTTGGGCGCATTACCTTTGAATCTTTCGATTCGTGAGCAGGCTGATGCAGGGCGTCCTACCGTGGTTGCTGATCCTGATGGCGCTATTAGTGCAATCTATAAAAACATTGCTCGGCAAGTTGCGATTCGCGTTGCCACGTTAGCTAAAGACATGAGCAGTAAATTCCCGAACATTGTGGTTCAAAACACCTAAGGACCTGAGGGCTTATGCGCTTTGCAGTGTTAATGCGTAAACAAAACCTGGATAACCCATGGGTTTCATACCGCTGGGTGCCTCAGGAGGTCTTGCCTGATTTTGGTCAGTTCCACACTCAATCGAGCAAAGCAATCTCTGGTAAGTTTTTAGAGCGCGATGCCGATGGTGAATCTTGGTTGTTTACTGGATATGAGTTAGATCTTTTTTTAGATGAGGCGGAAGGCTACTACCTTAATGTCTCCGCAACAAAACCATGTTGGTTTGTGATGTGGAGACTTGAAGAAGATATTGAGCGCTATATTGAAGCTCAATCTGTTCCGCTTGCAAGGTCTGAGGCTGCGATCGCAGTTCCTCATCGGATTTGTGTCAGCTATAACGAAGCTGCGCGCCTGTTAGATGGCGGAGAGTCGGTAGATACTATTCCCATGATCGATGAACATGCCTCTTGGCTCCAAGAGTACGTTAATGAAAATTATCGACCTGAGCCGAAAAAGCGTCATAAGCCAGCATCATTTAAAGGCGCTGAGCGTCCAGTGGGGGAGTAATGGCAGACGGTTTTCTGAGTCGCTGGTCTCGCCGTAAAGCCGGCAAAGAAGACGACTTGCTGAAGCAGGATGAAGAGTCTTTTCAAGTTCCTGAACCGATTGTTGCCGATGTCAATGAGCAAGAGACGAAGGCACCGCCTCCGGCAACCTTGGATGATGTAGAAAAGATAGATCACCTTGCCCCTGATTTTTCTGCGTTCATGAAGCCCGATGTTGATCCTGCTGTGCAGCAGGCGGCTCTAAAGAAAATGTTTACCGATCCACACTTCAATGTGATGGATGGCCTTGATATTTATATTGACGACTACTCTAAGCCCGATCCATTACCCCCTGGCATGCTGGAAAGGATGGCCCAAAGTGGCATGCTCAATTTGTTTGAAAAAGCTGATAAGGCAGTCGCCAAAGTAAGTGAGCAGACTGATGGGGTAGAAACCCCTGGCAAGCCAGCATTAGAAGCTTCTTCTCAAAGTGATTTAACATCCCCACCATCCCAATTGCAGACAAAATCTGACAGCTTGGAAGAAATGCCGATAGAGTCAGATAAGAAAAAAACCTAAGAGGGTTATTCATGAGTCAAAAATTAGTCTGCAACTGCAATGGCACGATGCCTCTGGATGGTAAGGCCTTAGGCGTTACGATTCATCAATCCTTGTGCAGGCAGGAGGTTGGATCTTTTATTAAGGCTCTTGATGGTTCGGAAGAGCTGGTTATTGCCTGTACACAAGAGGGAGCCCTGTTTACTGAGATAGCAGAGCAATCCGAAAAGCCCTTAGTTGCACCGCTGCGCTTCGTTAATATTCGTGAGGTGGCTGGCTGGACGCAAGAGGCAAAATTATCTGGACCAAAAATAGCGGCGCTTTTAGCTTTGGCGGACATGCCAGAAGCTGATCCTGTCCCTGTGGTCAATTACGAAAGCCAAGGAAGATTATTAATCGTTGGCCCTGGATCGCAAGCTATTCATTGGGCAGAAAAGATTTCTAGCGTATTAGATGTTTCTGTCCTCTGTACCGAGCCAAGCGATTTACCATTGACCCGTAACTACCCAATCTATACCGGGCTGGTTACTAAGCTCGACGGCTATTTAGGCAATTTCTCGGTGGATTGGGATTTGCAAAACCCGATTGACCCAGAGATGTGTACGCGTTGTGGCGCTTGTGTTGAAGCTTGTCCTGAAAATGCGATTGATCTTTCGTTTCAAATAGATTTGGAAAAGTGCAAATCACACCGCGCTTGTGTTACAGCATGTGCCAGCATTGGTGCGATCTCTTTTGATCGGTCCGATCGTAAGCGCAATGCAGAGTTTGATTTGATTTTGGATTTACGTAGCGATCCCAAAATGCGTATGAGTCAAACGCCGCAAGGTTACTTTGCTCCCGGCAAGGATCCACTTGATCAAGCTCTGGTTGTCAATCAACTACTAGAGATGGTTGGTGAGTTCGAGAAACCAAAGTATTTTGTCTATAACGAAAAAGTCTGTGCACACGGTCGCAATGGTAAGGTGGGATGCAATGCTTGTATCGATGTCTGCTCCACTGGTGCCATTAGTTCGATATTTAAAAGTGGCCAGGGTAGTGTTGAAGTAAACCCAAACCTTTGCATGGGTTGCGGAGCTTGCTCTGCAGTTTGTCCGTCTGGCGCAATGCGCTACAACTATCCAAGCGTTCCCCACCAAGGGAAAGAATTAAAAACATTAGCTACAGTGTTTCAGGCGGAAGCGAAGAAGCTCAATCAATCAGTAGCACCAAGCTTGCTATTGCATACGCTTAAGGCTGGCACTCAAATGATTGATGGTCTGGGCCGCTCTGCTCATGTATTGCCAAAGCAGTATGAAGGTTTGCCATCGTATGTGATTCCTTATGGCATAGAGCATATTGCCTCTACTGGACTAGAGCTATGGTTAGGCGCAATGGCTTATGGCTTTGCTGAAGTCGTTTTATTGCTCAGTGGTGATGAGGATCCCGCTTATCGTTCTGCACTAGAGGGGCAGGCTCAGCTAGCGAATGCCATTCTGAAAGCCTACGGCTTTGAGGATCGAATTCAATTGGTGATGGCTGATTCTGCAGAAGATTTGCAG
>Ga0207956_1000319_pt1 | contig 13263 bp, 11 predicted proteins | sample CryBogCBE25Jul07_FD_184580 | JGI IMG/M metagenome (GOLD analysis project Ga0207956, IMG submission 184580) | Freshwater microbial communities from Crystal Bog, Wisconsin, USA - CBE25Jul07 (SPAdes) (version 2) | ecosystem: Environmental > Aquatic > Freshwater > Lake | place: Crystal Bog...
AAGGGGCTGTTTTAGAGCGGGATAACCAAGGTTTCGCAAGCCAGATTTTCCTCTCCGCCCAAACGGGCTTAGGCCTTGATTTGCTGAGGCAAACCTTGGCGGAATGCTCCCAAATGACTGATAAAATGAGGAGTGAACACAACCGTGCCAAGACCCAAATGGCCCCGGACGAGTTTTTAGCCCCTTTACCAGAACGACCAGAATCATCCGAATTTAATCCGATTCCTAACCGAAGCTACCTTGCTAATGATGCGTAAATTTCTCGACCTGTTTTCGGTCAATGATCCAGGTTGGAGCAATAGTCACAACAGTGGATCTAAAAATGCCCAAGACGGGCAGGGTAACGAACAAGCTCCAAAAGTAGATCCGGAACAAAACAAACCACCGAATCAGTCCCCCCCACAGTCACCCCAGCAACCTGCTAAGCCAGACGGACCTCCCGATCTGGATGAGTTGTGGCGTGATTTCAATGACAGAATTGCTGGCCTATTTGGTGGCAAGAAAAAGCCAGGGACTAGTACAGGCCCAACTGCAAATAAACCAAACAGCAGTGATATTCCACCTCCTTCGGAACGTGGCAACGGTGGCGGTAATGGTGCAGGGCCTACTGGTCCAAACTTCAATTTCACAAACCCATTTAGCTCAAAGAGCGGCCCATTAGTTGCCATCGGCATTTTTGCTTTTCTCTGGCTTTGTAGCGGCTTTTTTATCATTCAAGAGGGTCAGGCCGGTGTTGTGATGACCTTTGGTAAGTACGACTACACCGCCAAGCCAGGCATTAACTGGCGTATGCCTTGGCCGATTCAGTCCGAAGAGACTGTGAATCTCTCTGGTGTGCGCTCAGTTGAAGTAGGTCGACCTGTATTAATTAAGGCTACCAATCAAAAAGACTCTTCGATGTTGACCGAAGATGAAAACATCATTGATGTGCGCTTTGCTGTGCAATATCGCTTAAAAGATCCAACCGATTATTTATTTAATAATCGCGACCCAGATACAGCAGTAGTACAAGCAGCTGAAACCGCAGTACGTGAGATTGTGGCTCGTAGCAAGATGGATACAGTCTTGTACGAGGGGCGCGAGAAGATCGGCATTGATTTGGCCGCATCTATTCAAAAGATTTTGGATAGCTATAAAACTGGTATCTATGTGACTAGCGTCACAGTACAAAACGTTCAACCACCGGAGCAAGTGCAAGCGGCATTTGATGATGCTGTTAAAGCTGGTCAAGACCAAGAGCGTTTGAAGAGTGAAGGGCAGGCCTATGCTAATGACATCATCCCTCGCGCCAAAGGTACTGCTGCCCGTCTCATTCAGGAGGCTGAAGGCTATAAGGCTCGTGTCGAAGCTACTGCCGAAGGAGATGCCGCTCGCTTTAAACAAGTCCTAGTGGAGTACGCCAAGGCCCCAGGCGTTACGCGCGATCGTATGTACACCACCGCGATGAGCGAAATGTATAGCAACGTTACCAAAGTGATTGTTGACACCACAAGGAACAATAGTCTTTTGTATTTACCACTGGATAAGCTCGTTGCACAAGTAAGTGCGGAAAGCGCTCAAGCAGCAAGCGCACAAGTCAACTCAGGAAATGTTCCCACTCCTACTCCAACAGGTTCAGTCACCGTTGGCGGAGCTACAGGAGTCAATACACCAGCACCACAGAGTGCCTCAAGCAATAACAATGACAGAACAACTGACAAGCGTGATGGTTTGCGCAGTCGCGATCGGGATTCTCGCTAATGAATGCTAATCGTCTGATTGCTGCAGCAATTGCCTTTATTGCGATGATTTATGTGCTGTCCTCAAGTATTTTTGTGGTGGATCAGCGTAAATTTGCGGTGGTCTTCTCTTTCGGTCAGATTGTTCGTGTGATTGAACAGCCCGGGATACAGGTTAAATACCCAGCCCCATTTGAGAGTGTGCGTTTCTTTGATCGCCGCATTCTGACGATCGACAATCCAGAAGCAGAGCGCTTTATAACTGCTGAGAAAAAGAACCTCTTAGTCGATTCTTATGTGAAGTGGCGCATTGTTGATCCACGTAAATTCTTCATTAGCTTTAAGGGTGATGAGCGCTTAGCCCAAGATCGCCTAACCCAATTGGTTCGTTCTGCACTGAATGAGGAGTTCACCAAGCGCACTGTACGCGAGCTGATTTCGGATCAACGCGAAGAAGTGATGCAGGGTATCCGCAAAAAGGTTGCAGTAGACGCCTCAGATATTGGTGTTGAGATTGTAGACGTGCGTTTAAAGCGTGTTGACTTGCTTGCAGAGATTAGTGATTCTGTATATCGCCGCATGGAAGCTGAGCGTAAGCGCGTTGCTAATGAGTTGCGCTCAACTGGCGCTGCTGAGTCCGACAAGATTCGCGCCAATGCCGAGCGTCAACGCGATACGATTTTGGCTGAAGCTTATCGTGATGCTCAAAAGATCAAGGGTGCAGGCGATGCCAAGGCCACAGCTGTCTATGCTGAAGCTTTTGGACGTGACCCTTCGTTTGCGCAGTTCTATCAGAACTTAGAAGCCTATCGCAACTCCTTCAAAGACAAGAAGGACCTCATGGTGATTGAGCCTAATGGCGAATTCTTTAAGAATCTGCACAAAAAATAAGAAATAAGAAAGCGAATAGTTCACATCATGAATCGTTGGTTACTTCCCGAAGATATTGCAGACGTTTTGCCGGCTGAGGCTCGCAAGGTGGAGACTTTGCGCCGCACTATCTTGGACCTGTATCAATCTTATGGCTATGAGCTAGTTGCGCCCCCTATTTTGGAGTTCTTAGATTCATTATTGACGGGTACTGGTTCAGACCTGAACTTGCAGACCTTTAAATTAGTGGATCAATTGTCTGGTCGTACATTAGGTTTGCGCGCTGATATCACTCCACAAGTAGCGCGGATTGATGCGCACTTACTCAATCGTGCTGGTGTAACCCGTCTTTGTTATGCAGGCTCCGTAGCGCACGCCCGCACCCCAGTTGGCAGCTCTTCACGCGAACAATTGCAATTGGGCGCTGAGATTTATGGCTCTGCTAATTGGGAAGCCGACTTTGAAGCGATCACCTTATTGCTCAAGACCCTAGATTTAGCGGGCCTGAAGAAGGTATATCTTGATTTGTCGCATGCCGGTATCTTGACTGGTATTTTGGCCGACCAAAAGCTGGACAAAGAAACGATCGAATCTTTATATAGTCTTTTGCAGAGTAAAGATCGGCCACGCTTAAAGCAATGGGCTGCTTGTTTGCCTGCAAAAGTAGCTGAAGCGCTACTTGCCTTAACTGAACTAAATGGCCCTTGTGCTGAAGTATTAGCAAAGGCAAAAAAAGCACTGCCTAAGCACGCTGCGATTGATCAGGCTTTGGCTGATCTGGAGCGCATTATTTCTGCTGCAAACGCCAATGCTGGTCTAGAGCTGAGCATCGACTTAGCAGATCTGCGTGGCTATCAATATCACAGCGGTGTGATGTTTGCCGCCTATGTAGATGGCTTGCCACAACCGATTGCTAGAGGCGGTCGCTATGACCAAGTGGGTCAGGCTTTCGGACGTTCACGTCCAGCAACGGGTTTTTCATTGGATTTGCTCACTTTGGCAAGCTTGTCACCGCTTAAAGTACGTAAGCTTGCGATCCTCGCACCTTGGGTTCAAGACGTAGTGTTAGAACAAGCGATTGCTGAGTTGCGTAACCGTGGCGAAGTTGTGATTCAGGTACTCGCTGGCGAGTCTGTAGAGGCAGCCGAATATGAATGTGACCGAGAGCTAGTAAAGCAGGGTAGCTCTTGGGAAATCAAGAAAAAGTAACCAGTAAGCATCAGCAAAACACTTAATCTATTTTGTAATTATCTTTTTGGATTTCACTATGTCTTCAAAGCAGCAAGCACAAGGTCGTAACGTAGTTGTCATTGGCACCCAGTGGGGTGATGAAGGCAAAGGTAAAGTGGTTGATTGGTTGACTGACCATGCACAGGCAGTAGTTCGCTTCCAAGGTGGTCACAATGCTGGTCATACTTTGATTATTGGTGACAAGAAAACGATCTTGCGTTTGATTCCTTCTGGGATCATGCATAAAGATGTCATTTGCTATATCGGTAATGGCGTGGTGCTCTCACCAGAGGCGCTCTTTAAAGAAATTGGCGAGCTCGAAGCTGCTGGTTTAGATGTTCAATCCCGTTTAAAGATTTCCGAAGCAACGACCTTAATTCTTCCGTACCACGTAGCGATTGATCATGCGCGTGAGAAAAAGCGTGGCGAAGCGAAGATTGGCACTACTGGTCGCGGCATTGGTCCGGCCTATGAAGATAAAGTAGCGCGCCGTGCTCTGCGTGTACAAGATTTGTTTTACCCAGAAAAGTTTGCTGCGCAATTGCGTGAGAACTTGGAATATCACAACTTCATGCTCACCAATTACTACGGTGCTGAGCCTGTGAACTATGAGAAGACACTTGCTGAAGCGATGTCTTATGCAGAGCGTCTCAAGCCTATGGTAGTTGATGTCTCAAGCGCTTTATATGCTGCTGAGCAAGCCGGCCAAAATCTTTTATTCGAAGGTGCGCAAGGTACCTTGCTTGATATCGATCATGGCACTTACCCATACGTCACTTCCAGTAACTGCGTAGCTGGTAATGCTGCCGCTGGTTCAGGTGTTGGCCCAGATTCACTCCAATACATTTTGGGTATTACCAAGGCCTATTGCACTCGCGTTGGCGCTGGACCATTCCCAAGTGAACTCTATGATCATGACAATCCATCAAGACAAGACCCAATCGGCATTCGTTTGGCTGAAGTTGGTAAGGAGTTTGGTTCTGTTACTGGGCGTCCACGTCGTACTGGTTGGTTAGATGCAGCAGCGTTAAAGCGCTCCATTCAAATTAACGGCTTATCTGGTTTGTGTATCACTAAGCTTGACGTGCTCGATGGTTTGGAAACTATTCGCTTATGCGTTGGCTACACCTTGGACGGTAAAAAATTAGACGTTTTGCCACGTGGCGCTGAATCAGTAGCTCGTTGCGAACCAATCTATGAGGATTTCCCAGGCTGGAAAGGCACCACCTTCGGTATTCGTGAATGGGCAAAACTACCTGTGGAAGCTCAAAACTTCTTGCGCCGTATCGAGGAAGTGGCTGGTAAACCAATTGCAATGGTATCTACAGGCCCAGAGCGTGACGAAACCATCCTGCTCCAGCATCCTTTTCAGGATTAATGGAAAATATTCGATTCTCTGATTTACAAACTATTTATTAACTTTTTGCATTAGAAATTAAGGTTTAGAACATGACTGCGCGTACAACCTGCAATAGCCTTCAAGTGGCAACTCCTCTTTATCGTTTTATTGAAGACAAAGTGCTTCCAGGAACTGGCATCAAGAGTGCTGACTTTTGGAAAGGCTTTGATGAAATCGTTAAAGACTTAACTCCTAAAAATGAAGCCTTACTTGCAAAGCGCGATCGAATTCAGGTTGACTTGGATAAATGGCATCAAGCAAACCCAGGCCCAATTAAAGATATGCCTGCATATCGCAAATTCCTTAAAGAAATTACTTACCTTGACGAAGTTCCAGGTAAGGTAGTTGGAACGACCAAGAACGTTGATGATGAGTTGGCATTACAAGCGGGTCCTCAGTTAGTGGTTCCAGTTCTCAATGCTCGCTATGCACTGAACGCAGCAAATGCGCGTTGGGGATCTTTGTACGATGCTTTGTACGGTACCGATGTTCTGTCTGAAGAAGATGGCGCAACGAAGACTGGTGCATACAACCCAATTCGTGGCGCTAAAGTGGTTGCTTATGCGCGCAATTTCTTGGATCAAGCCGCTCCATTAGCTAAAGGTTCACACAAAGATTCAGTGGCTTACACAGTAGATGGCAATAAGTTATCTGTGAAGCTCAAAGATGGCAGTACAACTGGTTTGGCTGATGAGAAGCAATTCGTAGGTTATCAAGGTGATGCAGCTGCTCCAAGCTCTGTGCTTCTCCGAAATAACGGTGTTCATATCGATATTGAAATTGATAAGAGCAAAACCATTGGTGCTAGCGATCCGGCAGGTATTAATGATGTTGTGCTCGAAGCAGCGCTTTCTACCATTTTGGACCTGGAAGACTCTATTGCAGCAGTCGATGGTGATGACAAAGTACTCGCCTATGAAAATTGGCTTGGTATTTTGAAGGGCACATTGGTTGAGGAAGTAAGTAAGGGTGGCAAAACCTTTACTCGTACCTTAAATCCAGACCGCAAATACACGGCTGGTATTGGCGCAGTTAATGCTAAAGATGGCGTAGTTACTTTGCATGGCCGTTCACTCCTATTCTTGCGCAATGTTGGTCACTTGATGACGAATCCAGCAATCATTACTGGTGAAGGTAAAGAGATTTACGAAGGCATCCTAGATGCGGTAGTGACTGTATTGATTGCTTTGTATGACATCAATCGTCCGGCAACTCAAGCGATTGGCAATACTCGCAAGGGTTCCGTTTACATCGTTAAGCCAAAAATGCACAGCCCTGAAGAAGTGGCTTTTGCTGCCGAACTCTTTGGTCGTGTTGAGAAATTGCTGGACTTACCAGCGGATACCGTTAAATTGGGCATCATGGATGAAGAGCGTCGTATGAGCGCCAACATCAAAGCAGCGATTGCTGCTGCAGGTGCCCGTGTTGCCTTTATTAATACTGGTTTCTTGGATCGTACTGGTGATGAAATGCATACCTCCATGTATGCTGGCCCAATGATCCGCAAAGGTGATATGAAAACCAGTAAATGGTTATCTGCTTACGAGCGCCGTAACGTATTTGCAGGTCTAGATTGTGGCTTACGTGGCCGCGCACAGATCGGTAAGGGTATGTGGGCAATGCCAGACATGATGAAAGCCATGGTTGAGCAAAAGATCGTTCATCCTAAAGCAGGCGCAAACACTGCATGGGTACCATCACCAACCGCAGCCACCTTACACGCCCTTCACTACCATCAAGTAAACGTTGCTGAACTCCAGAAAGAAATGGAAAAGCTCGATACAGCAGCTGAAGCAGAGGCCTTGATTAATGACTTGTTGACCATTCCAGTGGCTGAGAAGCCAAACTGGTCTAAAGAAGAGATTCAGCAAGAGTTGGACAACAACTGCCAAGGTATCTTGGGTTATGTCGTTCGTTGGATTGATCAGGGTGTTGGTTGTTCCAAGGTTCCTGATATTCATAACGTGGGTTTGATGGAAGACCGCGCTACTTTGCGTATCTCTAGCCAGCATATCGCCAACTGGTTATTGCATGGTATCGTGACTGCAGACCAGGTTAATGAGACTTTGCAGCGCATGGCCAAGGTAGTAGATGGTCAAAATGCTGGGGATCCGTTGTACAAGCCAATGATGCCAAACTACAAAGATTCTTATGCCTATAAAGCCGCTAGTGACTTGATTTTCAAAGGGCTCGAGCAGCCTAATGGCTACACAGAGCCTTTGTTGCATGCATGGCGCTTGGAAGTAAAGAAAGCGCAAGCGAAGTAATCAGCTGATCATCTACTTCGATTTGCTAATAGAAATGGATTTGTCGAAAGACAAGTCCATTTTTTATTTTCAACCTCCGCACACCTCATGTTTGGTTTCTTAAATTTATTCTCGCGTCCGCAGCAAACCTTTGCCTTTCAGCTTCATGATGGTGGTAGGGAGGCAGCTGGCTTTAAAGGTGGGGCAGGTGACTGTGTAGTACGGTCGATTGCGATCGCAGCCAATCTTCCCTATATGCAGGTTTATGAAGATTTACGCAAAGCGAATGAGCGTTATGCCACTGAGCGAGATAACAAGTTATCAAGACACCTCACGCGCAGGGGATCTTCGCCGCGCAATGGCAATCACCGTAATGTCTTTCATGATTACATTCTGAGCCTGGGCTTTGACTGGGTGCCAACGATGAAGGTTGGCGCTGGTTGTCAGGTGCATTTAAGACGCAACGAGTTACCTCATGGCGCTTTGATCGTTAAAGTCTCAAAGCATCTGACCGCAGTCATTGATGGGGTTATCTTTGATACCCATAATCCCTCAAGAGGGGGAAATCGCTGTGTTTATGGCTATTACATCAAGAAGAGCTAAGGTCATCTTGGCCGTATTTGAGGTTCCAAGCGGCTTTATAGGTATTAGTCATGCCGATCATGACTGAAGTTGTCCATGCTAAGGAAAAGAGCCCTGTAAATGCAATGAAGAAAGCAAGGCTCTTCCAGCCAACGGGTAAAACGTCCGCGACAAAGCCAACAGTGGTGTAGCAGCTTCCAGCAAATAATAGCGCTTGAATAGCATCATCCATCAAGCCAAGACCCAGCAAGAACATGCTCCATAAGATGATTTCAATAATGTGCACTAATGCAATAAAGAAAAATGAGACGTAAAAATGCACAAATACGCGGTTATATTGGCCAAGCTCAAGATTCCGATTTACTCTTCTATCAAAACGCATGATGATGTGATTAATCAAGCTGCCATGAAATACCAAAATAATGATGAGCCCCAAAATTCCAAAGAAAATATCGGTGATCAGTGGTATTGCTGGAATGCCTAATACCGTCGTTTGTAGAACGGGCTGGGGGAAGTTAATGATTTCGGCGGCCATGGGGATCTCAGCAAAAATAGGTATCAAAGGCGATAATGTCATATTGATCTAACCCTGTAAAGCAGCCTTTGAACCAGCCAACCACCCTATTTGAATCCCCTAAGAGAGAGCGTTTCTTTCTCTTTGCGCTAGCGGGTATTCAGTTCACCCATATTTTAGATTTTATGATCATGATGCCATTAGGGCCTCAGTTCATTAAAGCGCTCTCGATCAATACCCATCAGTTTGGTTTACTACTTTCTTCCTATACATTTGCGGCGGCTGTAGCGGGAGTCTTTGCTACTTATTATGTGGACCGCTTTGAGCGCAGGCAATTACTACTGCGTCTGTATATTTGTTTCATTGTGGCTACTGTGGCTTGCGGTTTTGCGCCTAACTACCATCTATTATTTATCGCTCGTGCTTGCGCAGGTGCATTTGGTGGCATCTTAGGGTCGCTGGTTCAGACGATTGTTGCTGATTCCATTCCATTTGAGCGCAGAGGTAAGGCCTTGGGAACTGTCATGGCAGCGTTCTCTGTTTCTACTGTTGCTGGTGTGCCATTAAGTCTTTTCTTAGCAAACCATATTGAGTCCTTAGGCTGGCGTGCGCCATTTATGTTTATTGGCCTGATATCTACTGTGATCCTTTTTATTGGTTATCGCAATATTCCCAAGATCTCCGGTCACTTGCATCATGTACAAGAGGGTAGTCGCTTTAAGCAGATTTATGAAGTCTTAATTGCCCATCAGCATGCTCGCGCATTCTTATTCATGGGTTTGATTATGATCACGGGCTTTTCGGTCATTCCCTATATCGCTTTGTATCTCACTTCAAACGTCGGAATTGCAAACTCGTATATTTCCTTGATCTATCTCTGTGGCGGGGTTGCTACCTTGATGAGCTCTCGCTTAATAGGCCACATGGCAGATAAGTATGGCAAGGTCAGGGTATTTAGAATACTGGCGATTATCAGTTTGATCCCGCTTCTCGTGACTACCAATTTGGTCCCGGTACCTTTATGGGTCGTGTTAATCAATTCCACTTCATTCTTCATCTTGATTTCAGGACGCATGATTCCGGCAATGGCGATTGTGAGCCAGCTAGTAGAGCCCAAAATTCGAGGGACATTTATGAGCCTGGTTGGCTCAGTACAGATGCTGGCCTCTGGTATTGCATCTGTCTTGGCTGGCTGGGTGGTGACCATTACTGCAGATGGCAAGATGGAACATTACAACCTCGTTGGCTATGGTGCAGCAGTTTGTGGCTTGCTCACATTCTGGCTGGTGGGCTATATTCATACTGACGCCAAAATGAAGACTGCTTAAAGAGTCATTACAGAGAGAGTAATTTAGGAGTGCATATGATCGAATACAAAAGGCCCGATGGCCAGGTGATTAAAGGTTACTTAGCAGACCCTGCTGACCCAGCTAATGCACCAGGCGTTGTTGTGATTCAGGAATGGTGGGGTCTAGATGATGAAGTGAAGTCTGTGGCAGATCATTTAGCTAAAGCGGGATATCGCGCCCTGGTACCCGATTTATATCGCGGCAAACTAGCCCTTGAAGCAAAAGAGGCGGAACATCTCATGGGTGATCTGAACTTTGGCGATGCCGCTGGTCAAGATATACGTGGAGCGGTGCAATATCTCAAAGCGACTGGAAGCAAAAAGGTGGCAGTGACAGGATTTTGTATGGGCGGGGCACTGACAGTCTTATCGGCATGCAATGTTCCTGAACTCGATGGCACAGTTGTTTGGTACGGCTATCCTCCACTGGAGTATGTAGATGCAAAGGCAATTACGAAGCCTATGATGGCTCATTGGGCAACCCATGATGACTTCTTTGCTATCTCCGGAGTAGATCAGCTAGAGGCGAAATTAAATGAGGCTGGTGTAAGTCATGAGTTTTATCGCTATGACGCCAAGCACGCTTTTGCAAACCCAAAGTCAGATGCTCGTGGCTTGCCTCCCTTGCAATATAACGAGTCAGCTGCAAAGCTGGCTTGGGATAGAACCATAGAATTCTTGAAAAAGAACTTGGCTTAATTAAACCTGTAAGTGATTTTGTAATGCATCTTTATTCAGAAAATCTTGCTCTAGAGGTAGCGCAGTACTATCGCAATATTGTCTTAGGTCATGGTGCCACGCCAAAAGTATTTACCTTGGTAAATGGTGATGGTGACCAATATCTATTCTTTATCGATGACTTGCAGATGGAGAGGGCTGAAGAGGATCAGTTTTTGGCCTACATTGTTCAAGAGCATGACGCTGTTAGCTATGCTCGCGGGACCTTGGTCATTGTGGATCAAGCACAGCAATTTATTGAATTTGCGGTGGTCGATAAAGACGATGCTCAAGCTATCGTTTGCTCGGCTGAGTTAACTCGCAATCTTGAAGATAAACCGATTGGGCTTTCAGAGTTTGAGAAGACCTTGGTTAAAAGAAATTCCATCGTCTTTGGGCATCTCTACGACCCAGTAAAACTCTCAGATGAAAAAATTGAGGATTTTGCAAGTCTCTGGGAAGAAATGAAGACCAAGATCTTGCACCGCTCAATGGCAATCTAGCAGGGTAATCTTGTCGGTTTAAGCTTCAATCAAATTGCTTTTGAGGATAAATGGTGCCCAGGAAGGGACTCGAACCCCCACAACCTTACGATCGCCAGCACCTGAAGCTGGTGCGTCTACCAATTTCGCCACCTGGGCATGCCTCTATTATAGAGGGATGGGCGTTTTTAGGCTTTTTGAACCCCATTTTGGCTTTTTCGCTTCAGACTTGATGGTTTGATACAGTAGCCTTATTCATAACAAAAATAGATATCAGTAGATATATAGATAGGGCATGTATTGCCGAAGGAATTAAATGCGTAAAGCAAAAGACTTGATGCCCCGCGAGGCGGATCGTTTAGGTACGGTTCAAGGACATCGAGATGGATTTGGATTTGTTATTCCTGATGATGGTGGTGAAGATATCTTTCTCTCTGAAAGAGAAATGTCCCGCGTCATGCACGGCGATAGAGTCAATGTCAGAGTATTAGGAACCGATCGACGTGGTCGCCCAGAGGGTCAGATCGTTGAGGTCGTTTTGCATGCTAACAAAGTCGTCATTGGCCGTCTTCTCAATGAGAGCGGTGTGTTGATTGTTGCGCCTGAAGATAAGCGTATTGGCCATGACATTTTGATTCCGCCAAAGGGTCAAGGACAGGCAAAGTTAGGCCAAGTCGTTAGCGTTGAGATTATTGACTACCCAGATAGCTATCGCCAAGCGGTAGGGCGGGTTGTAGAGGTCTTGGGTGAGATTGATGATCCTGGCATGGAAATCGAAATCGCTGTGCGTAAGTATGGCGTACCTCATGAGTTCTCAACTGCAGCTATGAAAGAGGCGGCGGCTTTACCTGATTCGGTTCAGCAAGAAGATTTGGAAGGTCGCGTAGATCTGCGTGATATACCGCTAGTGACAATTGATGGTGCCGATGCTCGAGATTTTGATGATGCTGTCTATTGCGAGCCAGTCATGTACGGCAAGACCAAGGCATGGCGTCTGATCGTGGCTATTGCTGACGTATCTCACTATGTAAAACCGGGCCATCCCCTGGACGATGAAGGCTTGCTACGCGCAACTTCAGTGTATTTCCCAAGACGGGTCATTCCGATGTTGCCAGAGAAGATCTCCAATGGTCTGTGCTCGCTTAACCCCAATGTCGATCGTCTCTGTATGGTTTGCGACTCTGTAGTCGATAACAACGGAGTGGTTTTGGCTTACCAGTTTTATCCAGCGGTCATGCATTCTGCACAGCGCTTTACCTATGACACTGTTTGGGAAATTCTCTCGAATAGCAAGGGTCCTGAGGCAGTGCGCTTTGCACAATTTCGTCCGCTATTAACCAATCTCTATTCTTTATTCAAGATTCTCTTGTCGGCTCGCGAGAAGCGGGGTGCTATCGAGTTTGAAACGACTGAAACCCAAATCATTAGCAATGAGCTTGGCAAGATTTTGCGAATTGAGCCACGCCTCCGAAATGATGCACATCGCTTGATTGAAGAGTGCATGTTGACAGCAAACGTCTGCGCTGCCGACTTCATTGATAAGAACAAGCATTTAAGTCTGTATCGTGTGCATGGCGAGCCTTCTGAAGAGAAGCTTGTTACCCTGCGCCAAGTATTAAGAACCTCAGGTCTATCTTTAGGTGGTGGAGAAAAACCAAAACCTCGTGACTTTGCAAAGTTGATGCGCGAAATTAAAGAGCGACCTGATGCCAATATGCTCCAATCGGTTGTTTTGCGCTCGATGCAGCAAGCGATGTATCAGCCCGATAATGAGGGTCACTTTGGTTTAGCGTATCCAGCCTACTCACACTTTACGAGTCCGATCCGTCGTTATCCAGACTTGTTGACCCATCGTGTGATTAAGTCAATCTTGCAGAAAAAGCCTTACGTTCCAGTATTGCCACCAAAAGTACCTCTTAATCTCACATTGCCACGTAAGGGTAAGGGTAGAGAGAATGCTGTTAATGCTAAGAAATCCCAAAGCGATGCCAAAGCAGGTTTAGTTAAGGGCGCCAAGGCCCCAAAAGGTGCAAATGCAGCGATGCCGATTTGGGGTCAGTTGGGTGTTCACTGCTCTTCGAATGAGCGTCGTGCTGATGAGGCATCACGTGATGTAGAGGCATGGCTTAAGTGCTATTACATGCGTGACCATCTTGG
>Ga0207956_1000320_pt1 | contig 13250 bp, 12 predicted proteins | sample CryBogCBE25Jul07_FD_184580 | JGI IMG/M metagenome (GOLD analysis project Ga0207956, IMG submission 184580) | Freshwater microbial communities from Crystal Bog, Wisconsin, USA - CBE25Jul07 (SPAdes) (version 2) | ecosystem: Environmental > Aquatic > Freshwater > Lake | place: Crystal Bog...
GTGCGGCCAGCGCGTAGCGACGCACCTTTTCTTGCGGGTCCTGCAGCAACGAAATCAACCACTGGCGCACCTGCGCCTTCTCCTCCTCCGTACCGAACCGGGAAAAGATCATCCCGACCGCGCGGATCACGGCCACGTTCTCCATGCGCTCCCGCTGGGAGGCCGTGTTGAATCGGCTCACCTCGTTGCTCCAGAGCGCCTCCTTGGAGAGATCGCGCAGACGCTTGTACAGATCCTGATCGGACTTCATGCAGCGATCATGACAGCTTGGTATCGGGAACCGAGATTTAATCGGTGGGCCGCACCGTTCTCCTTGGACTTCGGGGAAAACTCTTCTAAAGCATAGAGGCATTGCCATGACACGACTCCTCTCTCATTCACTTCCTCGCCTTGCCCTCCTTCTGATCGTGATGCTCTTGTCGGCCTGCGCCACCCACCTTCAGAAGAAGGAGAGCTACCTGCGCGAGGCCGGGTTTCATGCCGTCACACCTGTTACCCCGGTCCAGATTGCCCGGGTCAAGGAGCTCCCTCAGGGTCACATCACCCGCGTGAAGCGCCAAGGGAAAGTCCTCTTCGTCTTGGCCGATGCCAAGCAGAATTTTGTCCTCATCGGCGGCGATCCTCAGTATCAGCGCTACCAACAGATCCTCTATAAGAAGGAAGTCATCCCCGGCATCGGGGAAGATGAGGAGATGAAGGCCTTCGACGAGGCGGGCGGACCATTGGAAGGCTTGTACGGTCCGATGGGCATGTTCGGTGGCCCGATGTTCTACTAGCCTGCTCTTCCTGATCGACTCAACAAAGGGTTGTGATATCTCTCCACTTGCTATGAATCGCCTTCTCTCCCTGCTAGCCCTCCTTCTCGCTGTGTTGCTCACTGGATGCGCCACCCACTTGCAGCAGAAGGAGAACTTTCTGCGTGAAGCCGGATTCCGCACCGTGAAGCCTTCGACTCCGGAACAGATCGCCCACTTCCAATCCCTCAGGCAAGGACACATCAGCCACGAGACCCGCAATGGGCAGACCCTCCACATGTTGGCCGACCCGGGTCAGCATATTCTCCTTGTAGGAGGAGATGCTGAATACGAACGGTACCAGGAGATCCTCTACGCAAAGGTCGTCGATCCCGATACCGCCAGCGCCAAGTTCACCCAGGGACTGGAGAATGCCTGGAACAATGGTTGGGGGGCGGTCCTCGGCTCCCTCGTCCCACAATAATTTTGCCTCGGTGAGCAAGCCCCGCATCTTGGCCTTCGGTGGAAGTCTCCGCCGTGATTCGTTGAACCAGAAGCTCGCGGCCATTGCCGCCGAGGGGGCGCGTGAGGCGGGTGCGGAGGTGACGCTAATCGAGCTGCGTGATTTCCCGATGCCGCTCTTTGACCAGGATCTCGAGGCGGAGATCGGAAAGCCTGAGCACGCCAAGCGCCTCAAGGATCTCTTCCTCTCGCATCAGGGACTCCTGATCGCCTCGCCGGAATACAACAGCTCCTACTCCGCAGCTCTGAAGAATGCCATCGACTGGGTCTCGCGCGGTGACAACCCCGACGAGCCCCCGATCTCAGCGCTGGCAGGGAAGCGTGCCGTGATCATGGCAACCTCACCAGGTGGACTCGGCGGTCTGCGTGGACTGGTTCCCCTGCGGATGCTCCTCGGCAATCTCGGCATCACCCTGCTCCCCGACCAGATCGCCATCCCCTCCGCCTTTCAGGCCTTTGGCCCGGACGGCCACCTCGTCGATCCTAAGCAGGAGGCTAAAGTCAAAGCCCTGGGCGCAGCGTTGGCGAAGAATCTGAGGTAGGCTAAGGATTTAGGCGCGAGCCTTCCAATCTCGCTCTGCGGCCGCAATTCAGAAGGTTTTTGATTTGGATCTCACGAAGGCGGGAAGTTAAATATTAGTTTCCGATGCCATCCTCTCGCCAATCTGAAGAACGCAGAGATGCATTTCGGAGGATTGTGCCTTTCTTTGGGAAGATTATTCCTTCCATCAAACTTAGATCTCCCGGAGATGATCTGCCCGGCGTTAAAACGATTCATCCGCTTATTGAGGGGATTTATAAACCCGCAGATTCTCTTTATGCCTTTAGCATCGCCTCGATGTTGAAGAGTCCCTATGCGGATCAAACATTTTTCAATCCCGATGGGTCATGGTGGTTGTGGTATAGCCCAAAGGATGGGGGATTAGATATAGCGGCTAATGCTTCGCTTATGCGTTGCATGCAAGAGCGGGAACCAGTCTTAGTGCTTAAACAGATTGGTGATAAAACCAGTAAAGGCGGAGCTCGTCATCGAGTACTAGGCCTTGGATTCATTGATGAATTTAGTGCATCTCAAAATGCATTTCAGATACGGGGCCTGAACGATGCACAACTTCAATCTTATCTGCATGTTGGCCTTGATACGGAAGACGTCCTTGAAGCTGCTTTACGACTACAGTCGCTCGAAGCATGGTCCCCTTTTATTCAAGAAGAGCGTGCTATCTATCATGTATCCCGAATCAAGCGCGACGCAGCATTTAGGCAAGTAGTACTAGATAACTACGATCACACCTGTGCTGTAACGGGGCAGAAGTTTGTTTATGAGCACCGAGTTTTTGAGGCCGATGCAGCTCATATTATTGCTAAAGGCAAACTTGGTAGCGACGATCCTCGTAATGGAATAGCTCTCTCTAAGAGCGTTCATTGGGCTTTTGATCAAGGTGTATTCACTATATCGGATCAGTTTGAAGTTCTAATTCACCCGAAAGCAAAACAGGCCACCTCACAGAATTTTCCTCTGCTAGATGCGCATGGCCGACAAATTGTTCTGCCTTCAGATACTGCATACCATCCTCACTCCGATGCTCTTGAGTGGCACAGGAAAGAAATGTTTGGTCGCTTTGCGGCCTAATTATTGTGGCGCCGCAATCTTATATGCGGGGCTAGGCGTGCGAGTGAAGCCGTAGTAGAGCTACGGCGATCGAGCAACAACAACGCCCCGCGCCAAGAGTGCAAGAGGACAGCCTAATTAGGCTGTCCGCCCACAGCAGGATTTGAATTTTTTGCCGGAGCCACACGGACAAGGATCATTCCGCCCCGCCTTCACCACCTGCGCCCTCTGCACCGGCTTCTGCTGCATGGCTTGCTCGAAGACAGACTGCGGCGCGGCGGCCTGCGTGGCGTCGATTTCCCCTTCGTTCGCTCCGAAGTGTCCCTCGGAACCGAGCAGATCCTTCTGCAGGAGGTGGCGCGGCATGGAGGCGAGGAGTTGCTCGAAGGCCTGGAGGTTGGTCGTGCTGCGGAAGAGGTTGTTGAGGACCTCGTTCTTGATGCTCTCCATGAGCTCCACGAACATGGCGTAGGCCTCGGTCTTGTACTCGGTGAGAGGGTCCTTCTGGCCGTAGGCGCGGAGGTAAACGGCCTCGCGGAGTCCATCCATGGCGTAGAGGTGTTCCTGCCAGAGGCGGTCGACGGCGTTCAGGATGACATACTTTTCCAGTCCTGAGCGGGCGGCGGCATCCTCGATTGCGGCCTTGCGGTCGTAGGCCTCGACAAGCGTCGTGGCCAACCACGCACCGTTCTCTTCGATATCGCGGCTCTCGAAGGAGCACTTCTCGCGGGTGAGGCCGACAGGGAAGGTGGAGTTCACCCACTGGAGAAGTCCGGCAACATCAGGCTCCGAGTCACTGCTCTCCGTGGTCAGGAAAGCCGCCACCTTCTTCGGCACGACTTCGTTGATCACCTCGTGGATGAGGACGCGAGGGTTCTCGGCATCCATGACCTCGTTGCGGTAGCCGTAGATGACTTCGCGCTGTTGATTCATCACGTCGTCGAACTCGAGGGTCCGGCGGCGCATGAGGTAGTTCCTCTGCTCGACGCGCTTCTGCGCCGTCTCGACGGACCGATTCAGCCAGGGGTGCTCAAGCTCCTCGCCCTCCTTCATGCCGAAGGTCTCCATGATCTTGGTCATGCGGTCGGCGGCACCGAAGTTCCTCATGAGGTCATCCTCAAAGCTGATGTAGAAGCGCGAACGTCCCGGATCACCCTGACGGGCACAGCGTCCGCGCAGCTGGCGGTCGATGCGGCGTGACTCGTGCCGCTCTGTGCCGAGCACAAAGAGTCCCCCTAGCTCGGAGACTCCCTCGCCCAGCTTGATGTCGGTACCACGGCCGGCCATGTTCGTGGAGATGGTGACGGCTCCCTTCATGCCGGCGCGCGAGATGATCTCGGCCTCCTGCATGTGGAACTTCGCGTTCAGCACGGTGTGGGGAATCTTGTCCCGTTTGAGCATGCGGCTCAGGACCTCGGAGGACTCGACGCTCGCGGTACCGACAAGGATCGGCTGACCACGACCGTGGGAGGCCTTGATCTCCTCGATGGCGGCCGCCATCTTCTCGCGCCGGGTCTTGTAGATCCGGTCGTTCTCGTCGAGGCGGGCGACTGGCCGGTTGGTCGGGATGACGTTGACGGCCAGCGCGTAGATGTCGTGGAACTCATTGGCCTCGGTCTCCGCGGTTCCGGTCATGCCTGCCAGCTTCTCGTAGAGGCGGAAGTAATTCTGGATGGTGATCGTGGCCATCGTCTGGGTCTCGCGGTCAATCTGGACTCCCTCCTTGGCCTCGACGGCCTGGTGAAGTCCGTCGCTCCAGCGGCGTCCGGCCATCTTGCGGCCTGTGAAGGTATCGACGATGACGACCTTGTTCTCCTCGACGACGTACTCGACATCCTTCTCGTAGAGGCAGTAGGCCTTGAGCAACTGGGCGATGTTGTGCATCCGCTCGGCGGAGTGATCGCAGTGGCGCTGACGCTCTGCCTTCATGGCGGCTTTGCCGTTGGCATCGAGATCGGGATCGTTCTCGATGTCGGCGAACTCCGTCAGCAGATCAGGGAGGACGAAGGCATTCGGGTCGTCCGGGTTTAGGAAGGTGCGTCCCATCTCGGTGAGGTCAGCCTCCTGCTGTTTCTCCTCGATGGTGAAGTAGAGCTCCTCCTTGAGCGCGACGAGGGCATCCTTGGAAGTATCCTGATAGAAGGAGAGCTCGGCCTTGTCGGTAAGGCGGCGAAGCTCCGGATCCTCCATGGCACGCAGCAGTCCTTTGTTGCGCGGCTGTCCCAGCTTCACCTTGAAGAGGGCCATGCCGGCGGCCTCCTTCTCCCCCTTGGCGAGGAGCTCCTTGGCGTCGACCACGAGCTTGTTGATGAGCGCGGTCTGCTTGCGGACGAGCTGTTCGACAAGCGGCTTGAACCGATCGTACTGGTGGGTCGAGACGGTGGCCGGACCACTGATGATCAGGGGCGTGCGGGCCTCGTCGATCAGGATGGAGTCGACCTCGTCGACGATGGCGAAGTAGTGGCCGCGCTGGACCTGCTGGTCGCGGCTGGTCGCCATGCCATTGTCCCGGAGGTAGTCGAAGCCGAACTCGCTGTTCGTCCCGTAGGCGATGTCGCACTCGTACTGGGCGCGGCGCTCTTCGGGAGACTGGTCGTGCTGGATGATGCCGGTCGAGAGTCCGAGGAAGGCGTAAAGCTGTCCCATGCACTCGGCGTCACGGCGGGCGAGGTAGTCGTTCACCGTCACGACGTGGACGCCGCGCCCGGTGAGGGCATTCAGGTAGACGGGCAGGGTCGCCACGAGGGTCTTACCCTCACCGGTCGCCATCTCGGCGATGCGCCCCTTGTGGAGCACCATGCCCCCGACAAGCTGGACGTCGAAGTGGACCATGTTCCAGGTGTATTCGTGGTCGCAGACCATGAACTGCATCCCGACCATGCGGCGGGCTGCATTCTTCACCACGGCAAAGGCCTCGGGGAGGATCTCGTTGAGGCGTTTCTGCAGGAGGTCCGGATCCTGAATCTGGGAAAGCTCGGACTTCCAGGCGGCGGTCTTTTGGCTAAGCGCCTCGGCGGGAAGTGACTGCAGGGACTTCTCGATGTCGTTGATCTTGGTGACCAGCGGAAGCATGCGGCGCACTTCGCGCTGGTTCTTTGATCCGACGATTTTTTTTAAGATCCAGTTGAACATGAAAAAAGGCCCGGTTTGTGGAATTTGGGCGAAGTGTGACTAAACCCGAAGGCGTCCCTCGTAGCAAGCCAAGGAGGAAGTGATCTCGCGGGGGAATTATTCGGTATTCCCGCGACGCTCGGCAAAAAAGGTTTTGAGCAGTTGGCCGCTCTCCTCACCCATGACGCCGCCGGTGATCTCACATCGGTGGCTGAGGCCCGGCATCTGGAGGATATTGATGCTCCCCCCGGCCGCACCCCCCTTGGGATCATGGCATCCGAAGATGACCCGGCGTAGTCGTGCATTCACCAGGGCACCCGCACACATGGGACATGGCTCCTTGGTGACATACAGGTCGCACTCGTTGAGGCGCCAGTCTCCGATGGCATTCTCCGCCTGAGTGATCGCAAGCATCTCGGCGTGGGCTGTCGCATCCTTGAGGGTCTCCACGAGATTGGAAGCCCGGGCGATGATCCTGCCCTCCCTGACCACCACGGCGCCGATCGGTACCTCCTCGGCTTCGTAGGCCTTCACGGCCTGTCGCAAGGCCTGCCCCATGAAATAGGTGTCACTTGTGAGATCAATGATCGGCTCCTCATCCGGAGTGAACAAGGTGATGTCGGCGGGGTCATTCATGCTTTATTTCGCGCTCAGGCTGCTGAACATGACATTCACGGTGCCGTTTGTGGCCTGAGGATAACAACCGGCCTTGAAGTAGTTCTGATAGGGCCAGAACGCCAGTGATCGGGTGACTTTCAGCTGGCCGTCGGCGAGAACCTTGAGCTGTCCACCTTCCACCACCACATCGATCTTCACCGGCTTGGGTCCGAGGCCCTTGACGAGGGTGATGACATCGTTTTGCTTGCCACTGCTGTCGGTCTTGATGATGGCCTCTAGGTTCCCGTCGTCGAGCGCCACCCTGAGCAAGGGAGGAGCGTTCTTCTTGTCATCGGTCATGCCGTGGATCTGGACAACGGTCACCTTGTCGGGAGAGAGGTGGGAATCCGTACGCACCACGGCGGAGAGAGCGTGGCTCTCGTTCGCCCTCCAATTCGGCAGGTGCCTCAACTCGGAGCGGACGTAATGGGTGTTGGGCGTGGTCCCCTTCTCCGAGGCATCCAGGTGAAAACACATCTCCTTGCCGGCACTGAGTTCAAAATATTTGGAAGCGTATCCTTGGAGGTCCCTGATCTCGACGGGTCCGGGTATATCGATCTTCCACTCCCGAAGATCGAAGCTGTTAGACGGAGGGGCAAAGCTCTCGCTCCTTGCTGGAAGGGAGATGAGTGCCAGCGTTGCCAGTAGTAGGAAGAGTAATTTTTGCATCAGGAGGAAGGGAGATGCTCGATCGCCCATCTCTGGGATAGCCTAAGCGACCAAGACGCGCTAGAAAATGCGCATGTCCGCATCTCTCATTGCACCCTCGATTCTGGCCAGCGATTTCTCACGACTCGGTGATGAGGTAGCTGACATCACACGCGCTGGTTGTGACTGGATCCACTGCGACGTGATGGATGGCGACTTCGTCCCAAATATCTCTTTTGGTGCTCCGATTGTGGAGGCAGCGTCGCGCCATACGACGCTTCCGCTCGATGTCCACCTCATGATCCAGCGGCCGGACCGCTATCTGGAGCAGTTCCTCGGGATCCGTGGCGTGGAGTCGGTGACATCCCACCTTGAGGCCAACCATGATGCCGGCATCACGCTCGACCGGACGAGGGCCGCAGGAAAAAAAGCCGGCCTCTCCATCAAGCCGGGAACGCCTCTGGATCAGGCTCGTCTGCTCTTTGGCCGCTTCGATATCCTGCTGGTGATGACGGTCGAGCCGGGCTTTGGCGGACAGCCCTTCATGAGTGATATGCTGGGTAAAATTCGCGAGGCGTCACGTCTCCGGAAGGATCTGGGCCTTGGATTTCAGATCGAAGTGGATGGCGGCATCAATGTGGAGACGGCAGCGCTCTGCCGCGAGGCCGGCGCGGACGTCATGGTGGCAGGCACCTCGGTCTTCAAGGCTGCCGATCGCGCAGAAGAGATCCGCAGGCTACGCGGGTAACGGCGCGCCGCACCTGCCGATCAGCTCAGCTGAAAAAAAGTTCCCGGAGGAGTTGGACAAGTCCCGCCGTGCCGAAAACGAGGCTCACGCCCCAGAGCCCTTTTTTTCGCGTGATGGCCGAGATGGCACCGATGGCGATGGCGATCTGAAAGAGCGTTACCCCGTTGGCCAGCGTCTTCCGCTGAGCTAACCGATGCGCGGCATCGCGCTGTTTCTCCTCAGCAGTCTTCTTGATCTCTGCCATCTCCTTTTCATAGCGGCCCGCTTTCTCCCGATCGGTTGCTGATGAAGTTGTTCCGCTCAGCGCTTGAAGAGTCTCCATCTTGGCGCTTAGGACCGCTCCTTTGATGCTCTTGGCCTGGTAATAAGCCCACTGATCCGAGGCTAGGATCTGATCCACCAACGCCTCGTCCGCACGTTCCCCGGCAAGGTAGCCCGTCACGGCCGCGAGCGCAGCGATCAGGGCTGTCGTGAGGGCAATACGCGTGAGCAACCCCTCCTTCGCCTCGGAGGCCCTCTCATTCAGGCCTTCCTGAAGGTCGCGGACGGTCTCCTCGGCTGGATTTTCCATCAGGAAGGTTAAATGTGAATGGCGTGGCCGAGCGCGGCTTCCGTCGCCTCGAACATGGCCTCACTTAACGTGGGATGAGCATGGATCGTGGAGGCAATATCGTCGTAGGTGGCTTCGAGTGTGATCGCCAACCCCATTTCAGCGATCATCTCGGTGGCGTCCGCGCCGATGATGTGGGCTCCGACCAGCTCGCCGTGAGGCTCGTTGAAGAGGAGCTTCACGAAGCCGTCGGTGTCGCCGACCGCCATCGCCTTGCCGCTGGCCTGGAACGGGAACTTGCCGATCTTGACGGTAAGTCCCTTCTCCTTGGCGGCACGCTCGGTGAGCCCCACGCTAGCAACCTGTGGATGGCAGTAGGTGCATCCGGGGAAGGTGCGCTTGCGGGCAGGCACCCGCTTGCCGATCATCCCCTCGACGGCCTGAACCGCCTCCCAACTCGCGACGTGGGCGAGCCATGGCGGCCCGATGATATCACCGGCTGCGTAAACTCCGGGTATGCTGGTCTCATATCGGTCGTTGACCGCAAGGTATCCTTTCTCGTCGAGGTTGAAGGGGGCCGCACCGCCTGGAAGGAGCGGGCTGACTCCGATGGCGACCAATGCCACATCGGCGTTGAGTGTCTCATTCGCACCACCTGAGACCGTAATGCTGACACCCTCCTTCGTGGTCTCGGCCTTCTCGACTTTGGTGCCGGTAAGAATGCGGATGCCCTGCTTGGCGAGGGATTTGGCAAGGGCCACGGAGACTTCCGTATCCTCGACCGGCAGGATGTTGGGCATCATTTCGACGACGGTCACCTTGGTGCCGAATGCGTTGAAGAAGTAGGCAAACTCGATGCCGATCGCCCCTGCCCCGATCACGATGATCTCCTTGGGCTGCTTTGCGAGGACCAGTGCGTGACGGCTCCCGATGACGCTGGTCCCATTGAAGGCAAAGCCCGGCATCTCCCGGGTCACGACGCCCGTGGCTATCAGGATCTTGGTGGCCGTGAGGGATTGTTCCGTACCGTCGGCTAACTTCACATCGACGGTGCCTGTCTTCGGAACGGACGCCTCCCCCTTGATGTAGTCGACCTTGTTCTTCTTGAGCAGGAACTCAATGCCGCCGGCAAGTTTGTCGGCCACCTTGCGAGATCGGCCGATGACTTTGTCCCAATCATACTTGAGTCCGGTGACTTCAAGGCCGAAGTCAGCGGCGTGGTGACCGATCAGCGAATAGAGCTCGGCATTTTTGAGGAGAGCCTTTGTTGGAATGCAACCCCAATTGAGGCAGGTGCCTCCGGCGCGCTCTTTCTCAACAACGGCAACACGTTTTCCGAGTTGTGCGGCGCGGATTGCGCCAACATAGCCGGCGGGTCCGCCGCCGATCACGATAAGGTCGTAGGGTGTGGTAGCCATAGTGATCCTAGATTCCTTATCCGAAGACCATGCGTCAAAAAGATTCTCACCACGGGCTTCCTCGTGGGACTATCGCGCTTCAAATTCTTTGCGAGTGAGGATCGGCTATGACAGCATTCCCTCATCATGCAGATTTCGCTCTCCCTCTTCGGGGATATCCCCGTATTCCACCTTTCCGGAAGACTGGATGTGACCACTACTCCCTCGCTCGAAGAGCGCATCAAGCCAGTGGTAGAAAACACAGGTCAAACGATGATCTTCAACTGCCAGGAACTCACCTATATCAGCAGTGCCGGTCTACGTCTTTTCCTCACAGCTCAGCGTCAGTGTGCCGCCTCGGGTGGAAGCGTTGCATTCGCCGCGTTGAGTCAGCCGGTGGGGGAGCTGTTTGCACTGGCGGGGCTCGATGGACTTTTCACCATCGAATCCTCCGTGGAGGGTGCGGCCTCGCGTCTTGGTGGTTCGGGTAAGATCTCTTGATTAAGAACATCTGTCGCCTGAGGCATCCGACTCATCAGCGTTGGGAGAACTGATCTTTTTCATCCAGATCGAGAGCACGGAGATGTCTGCAGGCGTAATGCCGCTGATCCGCGAGGCCTGACCGAGTGTGCCTGGGGTGTAATCGCGGAACTTCTGCCTTGCCTCCAACCTCATGCTGGGAATCGAATCATAATCTATCCCGGCGGGAATAAGACTCTCCTCCTGCTGACGATGGCGATCAATTTGGTCCTGCTCTCGTCGTAGGTATCCCTCGTACTTGAGGTCTGTCTCCACAAGTTCCCAGATCTCGGGTTTGTATCGCCCGTACAGTTCGGGTGGGAGTTTGCGGGGTGCATTCTCGGATCGTTTAAGCCACTGCCCCAAGGAAATTCCTTCATGGCTTGTACCCGCGGTTTCTGCAAACAGTGCTTGGATGGAGGCTTGCTTCTTCAAAAAGGTGTGTTTCCGATATTCACATGCTATTCCTAGTTCTAAAGACTTCTCTGTCAGTCGGATATCACAATTATCTTGGCGCAGTCGCAACCTGTATTCCGCGCGACTGGTGAACATTCGATACGGCTCTGGCGTCCCCCTCGTGATGAGATCATCAATCATGACGCCGATATAGGCCTGCTCTCGTCCAAGAACAAAGGGGTCTCGTTGCTGTACCTTAAGGGCGGCATTGATGCCTGCCATTAGCCCCTGAGCCGCCGCCTCCTCATAGCCTGAAGTTCCGTTGATTTGACCTGCAAAATAAAGGCCTTCGATCTTCTTTGTTTCAAGTGTTGAGTGAAGTTGATGGGGGGGGCAATAGTCGTACTCAACAGCATATCCCGGTCGGAGAATCTCCGCCTTCTCCAGTGATGGGATGGATCGAATGAATTCATACTGCACTTCATAGGGCAAACTTGTTGAGACTCCATTGACGTATATTTCTCCCGTGTGCCTTCCTTCCGGCTCCAGAAAGATCTGATGTCGCGATTTTTCCGCAAACTTAACCACCTTATCCTCAATCGAAGGACAATACCTGGGTCCCACTCCATCAATCACTCCAGCGTAGAGCGGTGAGAGGTGGAGATTTTGTCGGATGATCGTGTGCGTCTCTTCGGTCGTGTAGGTAATCCAGCAAGGGATTTGTTCCACATGGAACAATCGATCACGGAAGTGATTGAGCGTATGAAGATCGTGGGGACCTTTTTCTATGGATTCAGGAATGTGAGAAAAAAGTGGTTCCGGTGTATCGCCGTCTTGGCGCTCACATCGGGTGAAATCAATCGATTTCGCCAATAGGCGGCAAGGGGTCCCCGTCTTGAAACGCCCAACCTCAAATCCTAACTCCTTAAGGTGATCACTCAGGGTCGATATCGATTCTCCCATCCTACCTCCTGTCTGTGTCTTCATTCCCACATGGAGAAGACCACGCATGAAGGTTCCTGTGGTGATGACAACGGAAGATGCTAAAAACCGGAGTCCTAGGTTGGTCTCTACCCCAGTGATCTTATCTCCATCAACCAAGAGATTGGTGATATTTGCTTGTTTCAGTGAAAGGTTAGGGAGGTTCTCCAACAGAGCTTTGAGACGAAATTGATAGGCTTTCTTATCGCACTGGGCTCGCGGTGCTCGAACGCTTGGACCTTTGGAAGCATTCAACATGCGGAACTGAATTCCTGTCGCATCCGTATTTATACCCATCAATCCACCCAGAGCATCTATTTCGCGAACCATGTGACCTTTGGCTAATCCTCCAATGGCCGGGTTACAGGACATCTGACCGATCGTGTCAGCATTTTGGGTGAGAAGAAGTGTTTTGCAACCGAGACGTGCCGCCGCATGTGCAGCTTCGATACCAGCATGACCCGCACCGATAATTAAAACATCAAAGTGATCAGGATAGGTGTACATCGAGGTATGTTCCACATGGAACTTTTATATAAGTTTTTATTAATGAATACATTATAATTCTAAATTCCGTTATATCCCGACGACGCGAACTGTGTGTGGTTTTCTTGTGAAGAAGTGTGGTTTTCTTTAAAAACTTGTTTCATGGAACAAAAGGTTGGGATCAACTTCTTATGGTAGGGAGAAGGATTCACACCAAATCGTCTTTTACAACTCTCTTCTTTTAAGGATCTTGACCATTCGAGAAAATGTTTACTCACACTCTTATGATTAAGAAGATCTTGTCCTAAAAAATAAGAAATCCATAAAAGGTGTGGATAAGTTTTTCTTAGGCAGGCCCCGATCGTTCTGCCTCTTCCTTGAGCATATCTTAAAGGAGAGGAGTTGCTGAAGATTTCTTTCCGTGGGCGGTGGGATTCATTAGATATTGATCTTTATGGCAACGTTATCGTTAAAACGGGAAAGATCTGGAACAAAAACCTTTTTTCTCTGGATGTTTGCGTTGGCGCTACTTGTCTCGATTGGAATCCATTATCTCTTCTTTGAAACAACACAATCGTGGGTGATCAATGCGTTCTCTCCGGAAACGTATGATCAGATCGTTCCAAGGACTTTCCGCATGAAGCGTGTGGAAATCGACCCAAAAGTTTTGGAGGAACAGCGACCGGTGGAAAAAAAGTTCGCGACGCAGCCAGTCCTCCTGGATCAGGAAAGACCTTTGGATAAAGCACAGGAACAAGCAAAAAGAGAATCAACACTCATCAAACCAAAGGAATTAGATCAGGAACTTTTGCCTCGGGAAAAGGCGGATATGGAGAAAACTGTAGCGAGTGGAGGGAAAGTACTGGCAGGAATCCAGATGCCAGAGGATGTG
>Ga0207956_1000338_pt1 | contig 12738 bp, 12 predicted proteins | sample CryBogCBE25Jul07_FD_184580 | JGI IMG/M metagenome (GOLD analysis project Ga0207956, IMG submission 184580) | Freshwater microbial communities from Crystal Bog, Wisconsin, USA - CBE25Jul07 (SPAdes) (version 2) | ecosystem: Environmental > Aquatic > Freshwater > Lake | place: Crystal Bog...
GAGAGAGAGTAAGAAAGAGAAAGAGAATTATAAGCATTGGTCTCAAGTACGTCTGTTTCATTCGTTGAAGCAGTATCCTAAGCAGTATAAGATATTGCCACCACGTAATCCGAAACAGTTATTTGTGCTGGAAATGGTGTTTAAAAAGCATTAAGCGAAGAGTATTTTTGGCGGTATTACCGCCATTGATATCATACGAAAGAAAAGGAGAGCTACGAAGATGTTGCCGAGCATAACTTCAAACGATGCCAACGGCACCGTTGAATCATTATACAATAATACACTCTTCATCAATTCTGATAAACTGGGCAATCCGTCCTCTTTTTCATATTGAGTAAATATACACCGTTTATACACACGATGGGACACTATGATAAAGACTAGTAATCCTAAAATGAAAAAGCATTCTTGAAAATTTGTAGAAAACAGCGCACCGAACAGAACTAAAGAACATAATAAAAAATGATAAATGCGTATTGCCCAGGCGCGTACTACAACAAAGAGCCCCATCTTACTATAACACCATAATTAACTAAACGAGACGACCACCTCGCACTCGTGGATGTTCACCTTCTTCATGGCGGAGGTTGTGAGCTCACAACGCTTCTTACGAGACGATTTTACAGAGCTAGCACCTACACTGGCAGCGGCAGTAGCAACAGAGATATCGGAGCCTGCGGCAGACCCCGCCCCCGCCGAGCCAGTGGAACTAACACTATTTGTTAGAGATTCAGATGCCCCTGCTGATACTGTGCTGTTTGAACGGGAGTAATGCTCCTTGAGGGTGTTATTCATATCCTTTTCAATTGTTTCACGGTTTGCGAGAACGTAGTCGTAAATCTCCTTTTCAATGAACCAACGGAAGAAGTTGAGTTGTCCTACAGTTGTTACGAAAGGGGTCTGACCACGTGCTTCAAACTGAATACGTTCACGACGGCAGAAGGGGTCAAAGAGTCGCTTTGAATACGCATTGAGCTCACGCTTATAGTTGAAATAAACGAGGAAATGGCGATTCTCCTTTGTAAAGGAGGTATTCATCTTCTTCGCATAGTTGGTCACAAAGTAATCGACCAAACGGAGGCTGATTTCGGAGTTGCCTTGTAGGATTGATAGTAATTTCTCTAGGTTGCCCGGAATAGTATAAAATTCCTGTAGCCATAAAACGACCTGATCTTGTTTACATAGTACGCGCTTCTGGTTTTTGAAGGTAACGGCACGACGCTCCAAACCAACAGGTCCAGCCGGAGTTAGGGAATTCATTAGAATCGGCGTGTGCTCCATCTCGGTCATCGTGTTCTAAGCATAGAAAAAGAACATACATTTTAAACCGTAGCAGAACGAGGTCAATACGTCTGTATAAAATCCACAGATACCTAAGTAGGAAGGGCGAATGTCCGTAACAGTTTTTTTAGCAAATCAGGGGTTCACCCTGCCTGCTACCAATTTTGATGATACACGCCGTGAAGCATACTTTAAAAATCCGGCGGATCCGAAAAACAAGTTATTGCCGGAGGAGGAGAAGATTTTGAGGGCTTTGGGGATTAATAAAGAGAATGCCGATTGTTTGATGCCGTATTTAGGACGTTTCTTCAAGCAGTTACCAAAATGTCAATCGGATGCGAATCTTGTTTTGGCAAAAGACTGCGAAGTTGTACAACATGTATTATGGGAAACGTTGTTTGCGGCACGAGCACGTAGTCAGAAAGCGTACGATGAAAATTGGATGACGAAGAAACCTTGGGCTGATATACAGGTTGCTATCAATAACGAGGTGATTAACGATTTGAAACCGAAGAAGGAAATGCTAAATGATATTGATAGACTATTTACTTTGATACTCAAAGCGGAAATCCCGGTAGCATCTGGGCTGGTTGCGCAGGCACCCGTCGCACCCGTGGCACCCGTCGCACCCGTTGTGCCCGTTGTGCCATCGGCGCCGATGGCTGAGCCATCAAAACCGATTGACGTCAATGATATTTTTACTTTGATAGTACCGAGCAAGATAGATGAAAATCCTCAGCCATTGACTCCATCTCCACCAGGATCTCAAATGGGTCCAGACGAGGCAGGTTCAGCGATTACAGCACCATCGGTAAAGACAGATTCAACAAAGTCTTCATGGTTCACACGGAAGAAGAAGACCCCTTTTACTTCGGCACCGGTTGAGCCGCAACCTGAAGAACCGGCTAAACCATCATGGTTCTCACGATTTACACGAAAGGCAGCGAAGAAGACACCGTTTACAGCGGTACCAAGTGAAACAGTTCAACCAACGGATGCGTTTGAGCAAGAAAATCCTATGCTAGCAAAGGGTCCAACGCCTACATCATCGGATAAGAAGTCACCATTTACAAAGGAGGGAACACAACTTCTTTTCAATACTCCACCAACATCTGAAAATTATGAAGGTCCAGCCAATCAACCTGGAAAGAGCCCATTTACGGCTGGACCAAGCCAGCCAGTTGAACCAACGGATGAATTTCAACAAGAGAATCCTATGTTGGCACGGCGTCCGTCTATTAATCAGGAAGGCAAGAGCCCGTTTACAGCAGGACCTAGACAGGTGCCGATAGGCGGACCTGAACGTGGACCGCCACTCAATGTAATACCTACAGAGGATGATATTAAGAATCAGTGTGAAGGGAAACCGAGACCGACAGAGCGCGAGTTAAATATAGAAGAATTCAAGCGGTCCATGTATTTCTTTTATTCCGTAAAGACCCAAACCGATGTTGATCTACGGACACCCGCCTTGGAGCCGGTAGTAGAATCAAAATTCATCGGTGACTGGCAAAAGGCAATTAAGGGAGCTCGTAATAAACTTACAGCATCCTTAAAATTCCTAGATGTTCCTGCCGATAAATTGGTAGAACTAAATAACTTATATAAGATATTTATTAACGGTGGCGATCGTCCCAGTCCAATTCTAGCGTTTAATTGTAATAAAATAGGAGAGACAGCGGCTGTATTTCTTGAACGATTATATCCAACAATTGAACGAACACCCAGCCAACGCATATATTTATTCCAACACGCTGATTGGCCGGCGGGAACTGGAAGTGATATTACCTTAGAAACCCCTAAGACGGTGAATGGTGTAGATATATCGATTCGCGACAAATCACGCAACGATTATTTTGTAAGCGAAGGAATGCGCCATTTAACAATTCTTACAACGCAAGATATAGATTACAGTGAAAATTACGACTTTGATTATAATATTCAAGGTAAACATATAACCGATTATCTTCTCATGCGCGACCTGTTCGCCAAGAATAAGAATTATGTATTGGATATCAGTCCGCAGTTGATATACTTATTTTACAAGGAGCGTAATCTCCCTCGTCCTACACCTGAGGGGCAGATGATTACTATTCAAGACGCCTTCTTTAAGAATGCCTTTGGCGGCAATCATATACCGCCACAACTCTCAACCGATCCACCAGTTCAGGAACAGATAGATATGGCGTATTATGCAATATGTAATGCTATTACAATAGGTGATGCCAAACCGTACAAGTTTTATTCAAAGCCTATATCTAGCAAGTTACCGGATATCATAGAATGGTTAGAAAACGCAACACCTAAGCAATATCAAACAATAAAGAATTTGATGGCGTGGGCTGTATCGGAAAAGGCGCCCATTGAACAGGCAGCACTTTTGGATCTTTTCAAGTCGGTTGCGAAGAAGCCACAATCGTTTTTCAACAAGATGTTCACCAGGAAAAATAAGAAAAACAAGAATACAGCGACAACAAGGAAGAATAAGGCACGAAATCAGGCACAAAATGAGGCGGCGGAGGTTGAGGCGCTAGCGCAAGCGCAAGCGCTAGCACAAGCACAACCACAAACACAACCACAAACACAACCGGTACAAATGCCTCCTACAGCGATTCGCCCATTACCAAATACACAAGGAATCTCGCCGATTGAGCTCGCACGCCAACAGCAAGCCCCTCAACGTTTATTGTTAGAAGCCCCAGCCGTCCCTGCTAAGAAAGGAAAGAAGGGAATGAATAATACGACTCGGAATAATATACTACGAAAGGCTCAACCGAGACCAGGTTCAGTAGCCGCCGAGTTAGGCATATCACCATCACGAGTGATGCCAACCACCGCAACACAAGTGCCTGTAAAAGCAAGTGCCCCTAGACCAGGTTCAGTTGCCGCAGCACAGGCAGCCGCAACGGCACCCTCAGCGGCACAAGTTTTAGAGCAAGGACGACGGGAATTGAGAGAATTACAAACAGCAGAACCTCCTCCAGATGTGAATGAACCTCCATTGGTGTTGGAAGAGCCGCCGCCAGTCAATCCACCGCAACGACAATGGGCAAATTTCTTCCGTGGACGTCCTGGTCCTTATATTAACAAACCTACTATGTCCCCAGGTGAGGATATAGATTCTATGTTAATCAATGAAGCATCAGAACAGGTGCCAACAACGACAACAACACCAACAACGACACCAAATGTATGGACTGGAACGTCAACGGTATCTGGAGCAACGAATCTAGATGTTAGAACTCCAGAAGAGCAAGCATTGATAAAAGAACGCCTAAATGCCCGTAATGCGAAGACGAGACGTAATGCGGCGACAAGAGGTCGTAATGCTCTAAGAAGAGCCCTCAAAACACGGCGGTTAGAGAACATTCGCCGGCGCGCTACAAATCTACAGCGCGAAGAAGCACGCGAAGAAGAGCCGGTAACAACACCAGTTTTATCAGCAGAAGAGAAGGCTCAGCGACAGAGGAATATTACGGAAGCGAAACAACGCATTCTACAACGTCAAACGAGGGAGCCTTCATTTAAGTCAAAATGGAATAAGATGGCGGATTGGAGAAAACACAAATTTATTCAGCAATTTGCAGATAAAATTGCAGAAAAGAGAATGATGGATGAGGCGCAGGCAATTATTAATGAAGCACGCCGACAGGATACTGCGGTAGCTGCTATAGGACGCAGAGAGCCTACTGCTGAAGAACTTGCGGAGTTGGAGGCATTATAATCCTTAGGGAGCCCGGAATAAAAGATAAAAAAATACATTAACCTAATAATAGAGTATGGCTACATTGTTAGGTTATACAATCGCAAACGATGAAGAAAGCGTAAAACTTCGTCAGGCTTCGCCGGTCGGTTATATACCCAAAGACGAGGAGGCGCTCTTAGAGTTTGGAATTCTTATTCGTAAGAACAACGCTGTCGTTGGTAATACCAATCTTAAACTAAACCCCGAGCAGATTCGCGACTTTTTGAACTGGATTATTGGAAAACGCTTACCTCCTTTGCCTGATTTAGTTCGTAAGTTTTTATGCCTCAAGCGAGCACGTATTGTAAATAGTCAGGCGAGCACCGGTACTAGCTCCGCACTAAGAACAAAGGAGAAACAAATGATTGCGGAGATTGATACTCTTTTACACGACGATGGTGTAGCAAATCCTGAAGATATGGATAAATGTTTAGCGCAGAATGCTGGTAAGTATGATGCCGCAGGTGGGGCAGAGGCAGCATTAGCTGGCGCAAAGAAAGTACCAAAAGAAGCTGCTGGAGGTACGGGTCCTACAGGTCCTACGGGACCTACAGGTCCAAAGGGTAATTCGGTACCATTACAAACTGGTGTAGGTCCGGTTGGTGTAGAAGAACCCGCAAACAAAACCGTTAGTACAAAAGATTCGCACTGTACAACTATTGTAAATTGTGATAGTACCGCGGTGATGGGAGAATTGAAAGAATTAAAAGAGTCGGTAAAAACTATTTTGGAACATTTGAATACGGTTACAACAACTACACCACCGGCACCTCCTACCCCATCGGTTCCACCTACTCCACCCAGTCCATCTGCGTCTGAGCATTCGGTTGCCAGTGATGTTGAACATCTTAAGACTAATACAACGGATTTTAAGGGAATTTTTGACCGTTTGACCCAAATGGAAAGTAAATTACGTGAACTTATTGAATCGTCAACGGTTGTAGAACGATCGGAGAAGGCGGTTGAAGCCGCAACAAGCGCAGACCATACTGAACTCAAGAAACTACTTGAAGAGATTTTAGCGATATTAAAGGGTTCTAAGCCACCTACGGCACCGGAGGCGGCTGTTGTAGAGGAGAAATTAAATGGTGTAAAAGAGAGTACGGAAAATCCTGATATACTTCGTATATTAAAAGCGATTCAGGTACAGGTGAATCAGATTAATGGTGACGATCCTGACAATTCAATTTTAGAAATCGTAAAAAATCTTAAGATACAACTGGGCGAAGTAAAGGAGTCGGTGAATAATAATCCGGCACGTATTATTGAAACAATTAATACCGTTCTACCAGGTGTCAAAGAGGGAATGGATAAATTGGATTCTCAGTTTGAGGCTGTACTGGGTGGAATACGAAATATTCGTAGTAATATCAGTGGTTTAAGCGAAAAAATCCCAGCGGACCGAACGGAGGAGATTTTGGCTGCTATCCGTGCCATTCCTCCTTGCCCAGATTATGGGCAGCAGTTTACTCATATTGATAATTCAATCAAGGCGGTCTATGCTGCTGTACAATTGGTTGCGGGGCAAGAGTATAATCAGCGTTTTGATGAGTTGAATCGTAAGGTGGACGATTTGATGGCGTTGATGCGTAGATGCTGTGGTGAGGGACAACTGGCATTGCCTGCGCCTTCACCTGCGCCTGCGCCTTCACCTGCGCCTTCACCTGCGTCCGTGCCTGCTCTTGGACCCTATGAATTACCACTAACACCACCATTGGCTCTTGAGAATGGTGGCGAGGATGTGTTGGGACCCTTGGCTATTGAGGATGCGCGTAGACGGCGTTTAGTTATTTCAAATAATGAAACTAAAGAACCACAGTTAAGACAACGAGATGAGCAAAGTTCTCGTAGATTATTTGGAGGACCAGAGCGAATCCGCAAAGAACCGACACTTCTTGAGGATGGTAGTGGGTTAAAAACAGTACCTAGCCCGACGAGACGGCGTTTGGTCATTTCAAATAATGAAACTAAAGAACCACAGTTAAGACAACGAGATGAGCAAAGTTCTCGTAAATTATTTGGAGGACCAGAACGAATCCGCAAAGAGCCGGTAATATTAGACGAAGAAGAGGACGAAGAGGACAAAGAGGACGAAGAGGACGAAGAGGAGAAAGAGGAAGAGAAACCAAAGCGAAAACGAATTGTATTGGAGAACAATAATAGTACGAATGTACCAAAAAGAAAAGAAGAGCCAAGTTCTCGTAAATTATTTGAAACGGTAAAGTCTCGTGGATTACCGGCAAGTAGTGATAGCAGCAATAATAACGAAGAGCCACCATTACCTCCAAATAATAACGAAGAGCCACCTCTACCACCATCTAATAACAGCAACGAGGCAGAAGAAGCCGAAGAAGACGAAGAAGACAAAGAAGGCAAAGGAAAGTATAAACGCAAGGAAAAAGAGGCAGAGCCATCCCCATCAACTAAACGCAGTAATTTAGCCATAGGTGTTGGACAAGAAAATCGTTCAATCACCGACTTAACGAAAGGATTGAAAGATGCTGTTATTCGTGAAAAACCATTTGGTAAAAGTATAAATCAAAAGGAAAAACTCAAACAGCTGAAAGAGCTCCAAGCCGCCTATCAAGATGGCGCAGACTATGACGATGTAAAAACGAAGATTGACGAATTTTTGGAGGACTTTAACGACGAAGGTCCATTAAAATCGGCACTTTCGAAAGATATTGATCTAGATGAAGAGCATTTAGCGGCGTACTTGAAAAATCTATTTGATGCGATTGAGGGATTTGAAAAGCCAACAGAGAAGCAAGATAGTTTTAGACAACCTAGAGGCACCCGTAGAGCCATTCAGGCAGCAGAGGCATTCAAAGTAGGAACTAAAAAGAATCCTGCCAATAAAAGAAAATCTAGCCGTTATACAAGAAAGTTACGTAGATGAATATTCTCCTGAAGGCAAAGTATAGTTTTTATAGTGCCCTGGTCTTTTTCTTAGTCGCCAATCCCGAAACCTATAAGATTACTGATTGGATATTTGGCGACGTATTTCCTCCTATAGCGAATAATGCCGGCGCCCCAACCCCCGTTGGCTTATTTCTACATACCATACTTTTCTTCGTGGTCATCCTATCACTGATGATGTTCCCACGCGACTAAAATATCGCCCGGCTAGTTAAGGAGAAAGCGAATGGCGCTAACACGTAAATATCATCCTACTCGTTATTACGCTGGTCTATCAAAGACCCAAAAAGCAAAGCGTTATAAGGAGATTCAACACTTTGGCAAAATCAATTGGCGGTCCCCTAAAGCCTACCAGGGGTTCAAAACGGATAAAGGCGTCAAAACAAAGACCTCGTCGTATGTTGAACAACTCACCCGTAAGTTCAAACAACTCGGCGTAGACCCTAATAAAACGAAGTCCCTCAAGGCGAAGGCGAACGTCACGGGCGTTCCTCTTAAATACCTCAAAGCCAGCTACAACCGAGGTCTCGCCGCCTGGCGCACCGGTCACCGTCCAGGTGCCACCAAGCAGCAGTGGGGATACGCCCGTGTTGCCTCACTACTCGTCTGCGGTAAAACCGCTAAAGGACCCGATTCTGATATTGTTCGAAACGCCAAGAAATCTTCAGCCGGTGCCCGCAAATGGTGGAAGAATTGTTAATCCATTGAAAGGATAATATGTCAGGCGGACCCTTAGCATTAGCACCGTGCGAAGGCACAGCACATGTAGGAGAAACTACGCTTTCACGGTCCGAATTGGATGAGCTGAGACGAATCCTTGAAAGCGATGATGTAGAGAAAAAGGATATTATAAATATCATTAAATCATTAAAAATTACATTAAACAACCAATATGATTTAAATCTGATGAAAGAAGCGGAGGCAGTCATTTCAGGCAAAGGAACTCGTAGAAATACCGTAGGAAGAGCGGTCAATTATCTTCTGACAATTATCAATCGGGTTTTTCCGAAGAGTGTCGGCGGCAAACGCACTCGCCGTCGTCGTCGCCATTCTAGACGCCGTAATTAGCCGGTGCCATCCCATTCTTCCCAGTCAAGTCCTTATTCGCCTGCTCAATGAGCGGAGGAATAAGAGCCATCGCCGCCCGTGAAACAAACCAGCCATTCGTCATATATTTGAACATGCGGTCTTGAAACATCGCCTCTACCCGCACCCAGTGGGTCACCTCATCCCACTCAGGATGAATACGCTTCTGATACTGGTAGCACCGATGGACGTGATAGGAGCAGAGCAAGTCCGCTTGGCGTACGACATGATAGACCCGATTCCATTTACCGTGGTCAGGAAAGACCGGCTTTCCGTCCACCATCTCCGCCTTCAACTTACTATAGGACATCGTCGTGACCATCGCCAAAAGCTCCTCCGCCCGCTCATCTGACCATCCAATACTTGTTAGAAATCCCAGGATATGGTGTGATGCTTCTACAACATCCACGTACTTCTTATCTACACAGTCGTGAAGAGCGGCAGCGTAACGTGCCATCTCCTTCTCGTCTTCGTTAAATGACCAATCCATCAACTTCTCAACAAACCCAACACAATCACGAGAATGAGTTACATCGTGACTAGGGTCTATATTATGTTCTTTACAGAAATCGTCAATAAATGTGTATAGTATGTCCATTTTTGGCATCTCTAACACACCAGGCATCGTTCTCAATTTTTTCTACAATACTAAAGTAAGAATGAGCCAACTGTTTAACAATAATCCAAGGGGGCATCCCAGACTTAAAACGCTAGGATACGGCACGGAGGAAAAGGCACTCAATTCCGTTAAGAAACTTAAGCAGTTCCCTAAGGCGTATCAACATCAAGCCGCAACTACGATGTATTATAGGGCGAAATATCACGCAAATCAGACCCGTAATATGCGTAAGGCAATGAAGGTATATAGTAAGTTTCTAAAGACCCTGAAGAACAAACCCCACAAAAAGTGAACACCCATTTATAAATACTACCATTGAGTAAAATGGCGGTATTTATAAAGAAAGTAAGCCCTGCTACAATAGAGAATGAAGCAGAACTTCAAAATGTAGCGGCGTCTTATGAATTTGCTCCGAAAGTCTACTTAGTTACGGAGGACGAAATTCATATGGAGAACCTACAGGAGATGTGTATTGCCGATAAGTATGGTGAAGACCCTAAAGATATTCCGCCTCGTATTTGGGTCTCTATTCGTACTATAATTCATACCTTATATTACAGAGAAGGTATTGAATATATTGATATTACACCGTATAATTTCGTTGAAAAGGATGGAAAGGTGTATATTATTGACTTTGGACACGCTAGTTATTACAAGTCCAAAGAGACGATGAACTGGTTCGTCAAGCAGTTTCTAGAGGACGGTGTCAATGAATGGAATCCAGATTTCAAGTAGCCGCGGATTTCCGTATGAGTGCTTTAATATATAAATCGTACGCTTTTTGTTTACTAATAAATCCGTAGGTTTTGGACCACCGATCTGGAACATTCGCTTTATACGTTGAGAAAAACGTCTCAATCTTCTGTTTGATATCTTCGCTGAGAAGACTAATATCCCCCATTGTTCCATAATCTTCCCCAAGGACGCATAGAACCTTTTCGTCCATTCCGTGCTCGTCCTCCATAACTAACGCACCAATAATATGGACCTGATACGTTGTATCATTCTTAATATCATTACTATCGCGAATAATCAATACATCGAGTTCATCTCCATCTGAGCCGAGCGTACCTTGGAAAAAGCCGTACGCAAATGGATATGGATGACTTGCCGGCATTTCACGGTCTATCACAAGTTTTCCTGCGCTCTTATCATATTCATATTTGATAAGACCGCCCTTTTCAATTTCAATATATACAGGAAACGCAGGATCCATTGGCACAATGGTTTATATGTATACTAATAAAAACGTTTTAGATACCCCGTAAAAATTGATCCAGCGCAGGTTATAATAATCCTATGTAACAAGTAAAATGGGCTTTGATCTCAACATTCACGCCGATCTAATGATTTGTTCGGATACAGGAAAGCCTTATTACTATAGTGACGATAATCGTAGTTCATTTACGCGCATTTACGATTTATCCAAACTCATAGTTCCAAAGGACTATCGTCGGTTTCTTAACCAACGAGGCTTAATCTTTCACGCCTATACAACAAATGTCTTTGAGAACTATAATATAATTGATGTAAGTATCACCGACTTTCTAAAAAAGTATCCGTCGTGGGAGAATGTGAAGAAGTTTGATGAGGAGTGTATCTACTGGACAGAAAAGGACCACGACGAATTTAAGAAGGCGCTAGAATGGTTTAGCAACGATTGTATTCAGTATCGGATTTGTTGGTCATATTAATTCGGACGAATAAGTAAGATGGAACGGCTAAGAGACGCCGTAATAAGAATCGGCGAAGAGGAACTCATCAATTGTGTTCTCGTTCAAGCCGGTGTAAGAAACGCTTTTTTACTTCAGTATATTGACTATGGGGAAAACTCACCATACGACCCAGAATCAAGCCGAAAACTCGCAGGAATACGAAAGTATTTTCCTGATTTGAAGCATTCGGACTCTGTACAAGGTATGATTATCTCCAAAAACCGGTATACGTTGGACGAGAGTTATAACGAGATAGATATGGGCAAAATTCTTGGATTTCCGTGTGCCGAAGAGTTTGATTATATTTTGAATCACGAGAATGAACCATCGGTGTTCATACAAATTATTGCTCATTTGAAATCTGGGGGAGATGAGGACAAAGTCCAAATTATGGTCTATCGGTGCCGAGATATAACTCATTTTCCTGAAGCACAAGCATTTGCGAAAGAAGCCGAACGGGTGTTGAAAAAGGACCCGCTCGTTGGACCAATTATTGAACGTATTGAGGCGACGAAAACTATACGATTTGAAGAGTCTAGAAGAGTGAACCGAACCAAGTCATTTCGTAAGCGCGCGAGGTCCCGTCGTCGCTCTCGGGCGTCTCGAACACGAAAGGTAAACCAGGGGCGGCGATAGACGCCTCTTTACAAAACACCGCCAGTTCATCCTCACCGATTTTGCCCTCTCCGATGTTGGCGTGACGGTCTACATGGGCGCAGCACGCCGTCAATGAGTCGTTGAGATGAATCACGCCGACATTGGACCAGCCAATTTTCTCACCAATCAACGCCGCCAATCCCGTCATCTTATAGCCGCAGGCAAAGACGTGACAGGTATCTACGCAGCAGCCGAATGTATCAGCGCCATACACACCGACCAAGTCCTGAATAAAGGCACCGAACACGCCCAAATCACGAGCGACTTCGGTACCCTGACCTGCGCAGGTTTCAAGAAGCAAACGGCAGCAAGGAACGCCGCTATCACGTGCGGCGTCCAAGACCGCGCAGAAGAAGCCCCGCATACGACGGAGACCCTCGGCTTCCCCCATTTTGAGGGATTTACCGACGTGAATGACTACTCCTCGTGCGCCCATACTGGCGCCCTTCTGGAGGAGGTTGATGACGAGCGAAACGAGACGCTTCCAGCCGCTAGTATCATCGCCCGCCGTATCGGACCAAGAGCATGGATTGATGATATAGGGCGCATGAATGAAGAGGCGAACATTAAGTTTTGTGACCGTCGCACGAACCGAATCACACGTTGCCGGCGTCCACGCACAGTGGGCGAACGATTTCGGCGACGCGGCAAATATCTGCGCAGCGGAGAAGGAAGGAAGTTTACCATGGAGGGAATGAAGAAAGGAGGAAAAGCCG
>Ga0207956_1000339_pt1 | contig 12735 bp, 8 predicted proteins | sample CryBogCBE25Jul07_FD_184580 | JGI IMG/M metagenome (GOLD analysis project Ga0207956, IMG submission 184580) | Freshwater microbial communities from Crystal Bog, Wisconsin, USA - CBE25Jul07 (SPAdes) (version 2) | ecosystem: Environmental > Aquatic > Freshwater > Lake | place: Crystal Bog...
TAACGGCTCCGGAAGGGTGGATGAGCGGTTTAAGTCACACGCCTGGAAAGCGTGCGTAGGTTAATAGCCTACCGCGGGTTCGAATCCCGCCCCTTCCGCCAAGTATTGCTAAAACCACCTGCGGGTGGTTTTTTCTTTAGGGAATCAATGAATAGGTATTGACTTCAATATCAGCTAAGCTTGACACCTATTAGCAACTTTTAACATAAGGTTCCCAATGAAACGCTTTATTCAAATAACGCTGATTTCTGCTGGACTCATGGCAACAGCTTTTTCTGTGGCCGCAGCTCAAGTAGCTGACACCATTTTCTTTGGCGGTCCGATCGTGACAGTCAACCAGAAGAACGAAGAGGTGCAGGCATTAGCTGTACAAAATGGAAAGATTGTCGCCGTTGGTAAGAAGGATGTTGTTCTGAAAGAGTGGAGAGCCAATACAACACAGTTGATTGACCTCAAAGGTCAAACACTCATGCCCGGATTTGTTGAGCCTCATATTCATATCGTGATGACAGCAATGACAGAGGTGCTTTGGCTCAACCTGTCAAATTTCACGCCACAATATGACACATTAGATACCCTCAACCAAAAGCTAAAGGAAAGATTAAATACATTACCAAAGGGTCAATGGCTAGGTGCTTTTGGAGTAGATCCATCTCGCACTCAACCATTTATGGCTGAATTAACTGCAGATATTTTGGATAAAGTTTCTACTGAGGTGCCTATTGCAGTTATGAATCAATCGGGTCATATTTTGTATGTGAATCACAAGGCTCTTGAAGTTGCTGGCATTAACGACAAAACTCCAAATCCAGGTGATGGTGGAATCTACATGCGCGATGCTCAGGGTCGACTCACTGGCGTGGTAGTTGAGCCATCTGCGATTTTATCTATCCTCAAACATGCACCCGCTCCAACAGAAGCAGAATTAGCGGTAGCGATGCAAAAGACAGCGAAAATGATTGCCTCAAAAGGGGTAACCACTTCTGCGGAAATTACCCTGGGTTTGATGCTGGGCTTGGATAATGAGATCAAACTCTTTAACAATATTGTTCATAACCAGGATTTCCCATTGCGAGTCAGGGCATATTTATATGGACCCTTATTGGCAAAGGGCACTAACGGTCTCAAGCCTAATGATGGCGACGATAAGCTGCGGTATGTGGGAGTGAAGTTCGTTTCGGATGGATCTACTCAAGGCATTACGGCCGCATTAAGTGAGCCCTATATTTATCCTAAGGGAACTCAATTTCTTGGCCACTTAGATTATGCCGATGATCAAATTTACAAAATGACTAAACCCGTTTTTGATCAAGGATGGCAAATTGCCACACATGCAAATGGTGATCGCACCATAGAGCAAACGCTCAACACCTACGCTAAGTTGCTAGCCAACTCACCCGATCCTAAAGCTCGCCGTCTGCGTATTGAGCATTTCACGATCAATACTCCTGAGCAAGTCAAAAAGGCGGCGCAGTTAGGAGTGATTCCAGGCTTTACTATTGGTCACGTTGACTATTGGGGAGAGGCTTTTCACAATCACATCGTTGGTCCAGAGCGCGCTAATCGTATCGACCCTTCAGCATCATTCAAAAAAGAGGGTGCACGTTTTGCCTATCACAGTGATTCCCCGGTATCAAACGTAGGACCGTTGAATTACATTTCTGAAGGTGCAGGACGTTTGTGGCAAAAGGCGCCTCGTAAAGTATTGGGACCTGACGAGAGAGTATCCGTTGATGATGCTATTCGTGCGGTAACGATTAATGCTGCCTATGAAATGTTCTCTGATGACAAATTGGGTAGCTTGGAGGTCGGCAAGCAAGCTGACTTAGTAGTTCTCTCTGACAATCCTAGAAAAACGCCGATTGAGAAAATTCGTAGCATTGGCGTAAAAGAAACTTGGATTGATGGCAAGAGGCAGGCTTGGTAAGGCTGATCGATTAACATCCGATCACTAATGAAAAGATATGGAGAAAATATGATTTTTGCAATTCTATTAATGGATCGCCCTGGCACTGCTGATTTGAGGGTGCAAGTTCGTCCAGAGCATCGTGCTTATTTGGCGCAGCAGGCAGATCGTATGGCTTTTGCTGGTCCGCTCACTTCAGAGGATGGCAAAACAGTGCTTGGTAGCTTATTGGCATTGGACTTTCCGGATAGAGCCGCTGTTGATGCTTGGTTAAAAGATGAGCCCTTTACTAAGGCGGGTGTTTATGAAAAACCCGTGATTCATGTATTTAATAATATGTGGGCGCAGAAGGTCGGATTTCCACCGGCCTAAGTTCATAAGTCTTCAATATTTAAGTCAAAAGAAAAGCCACCCTTGGGTGGCTTTCATCTTGTGGGGAAAGACTTCAAATTGGCTTGATCTGAACTTTCTTAAATTTAATCACGCCTCCAGCAGACTGAAGAGCAATAGGACCTTCTGCAAATTTACTGTCTTGCCCATCTTCAACGGTGACTTCGCCATTGAGGATGACTTTAAAGTGTGAGCCGTTTGCAATAATTTCCATGGTGTTCCATCGTCCACCAGCTTTATGAATGGGATTGACTTTAGCGACATCCACAATTGCACCAGTCGCATATGCTTGCTCAGGGCGGGTATCCCAAATATTCACCTCATAAGATGTGGCCGCAGAAACTTTTTTAGGATCTTGGCAGCGAATAAAGATACCGCTATTCGTGTTCGACTCTGCCCAAAACTCTGCTTTGATGATGAAGTTCTTGTAAGACTTTGTACTCACCAAAAAACCATTTGGTTTGTTGCTCTCAACTAGGCCCTTGCCGATGATCCAATTGGCATCACCAATAATATTCCAGCCATTGAGGCTTACTCCATCAATCAAGTCTATAAAACCATCTTGATTTTGAGCGATAGCCAAGCTGCCAAATAAGGCGGCATGAAGGCAAAAAACAAGTGAAGCAATCAGCTTTAAAGGTGATTTCATGAGGTCTCCAGTGGGTTTAGATTATTTCGTCTGCAATCATTTTCATTGTGACTGATATTGATCCGTAAAGACAAGTAGATGCTCTCCCTCGATGTTGAGCTCAGAATCAAGTAGACTTGAGCCATGAATTCAACGAAATTTCGCCTCTCCCTTATTTCAGCCCTTTTAGCTGGCATTTCTTTGGCAGGTTGTGGCTCGATTGAGCAAGCGGCCCAGGATGATTGCACCTCTATTGGCTGGAACATCGGTAGCAAAGGCTATGAAGATTGCTACAAGGCAAGGCTCTATGAGCGTAAGCTGGATTACTCCTTGCCCCCTGGAGATAAGCCATCTCCATCCCTTCTCTAATTAGGGTTTACCCGTAATTCAATCCCTTGAGCGCCGTCAAGGACTTAGGGGTTGAAATAACCCAAAATCAAGCGTTATTTTGCCTTTCCCCTTATTTTAGGGTTCGCGCAAACGAATACATAAATATTAGAGACTAGAGACCATGAATCACCCAAAACCTACTAAGGAAGTCAAAGCAGTTGCCATAGCAACAGCAAATGATTTGAGGGAGACCATTCGTCGCAAAAGCAAGCTCAAGGGTCGTCAAGCGGATGACGCATCGATTGCAGAAGTGCGACAGCTGATTGGCAATGCGCCACATCGTCGTGATTTATTAATTGAACATTTACACAAGCTTAATGATGAGTATCGTGCTTTGCATGATCGTCATTTAGTTGCTTTGGCAAAAGAAATGAATTTGCCGATGGCCGAAGTCTATGAAGTCGCTACTTTCTATCACCACTTTGAGGTGGTACGCGGAAATGATCCAGTTGCTGACATCACTGTGCGTGTGTGTGATGGCATCGCTTGTGAATTAGCTGGCGCACAAAACTTGCTCGCTAAACTTCCTGCGATTTTGGGCAACCCCAAGGTTAAAGTCATTGCCGCTCCATGCGTAGGGCGCTGTGAGCAAGCTCCTGTAGCGGTGGTTCATCAGTATCCGGTGCTCTTTGCGACAACGGATAAAGTCAAAGCTGCTGTAAGCAATGGCTTAACTACTCAACCTATGGCAAAAGATAATGCTAGCTTTGATCCAGCGGCATTAGCAGAGCAGGGCGTATCACCACAAGGTGAAAATCAAGCACTCTCGCCAGACTATGTAGGTTATGAAGCTTACCGTGCTCAAGGTGGTTATGCCTTGGCAAAAGAAATTCATGAAGGTAAGAAAGACGCTGAGAGTGTCATCAAGGCGATGGAAAGTTCAGGTCTACGTGGCTTAGGGGGTGCAGGTTTCCCAGCGGGTCGCAAATGGCGCATCGTGAGAGACCAAGTGGCGCCCAAATTAATGGCCGTCAATATTGACGAAGGCGAGCCGGGAACATTTAAAGATCGTACTTATTTAGAGCGTGACCCCCATCGCTTCTTAGAAGGCTTATTGATCGCAGCAAACGTTGTTGGTATTGATGCTTGCTACATCTATCTGCGTGATGAATATCACGGTTGCCGTGAGTTGCTCGAAATAGAATTGGCTAAACTCAAAGCGAACCCGCCATTTCCGATTCCGAATATTGAATTGCGCCGTGGTGCTGGTGCCTACATCTGTGGTGAAGAATCTGCCATGATTGAAAGTATTGAGGGCAAGCGTGGTGAACCACGTATGCGACCTCCTTACATTGCCCAGGTTGGCTTATTTGGCCGACCAACCCTTGAGCATAATTTTGAGACCCTCTACTGGGTGCGCGACATTATTTCTCGTGGCCCAGAGTGGTTTAGTTCTTATGGGCGTCACGATCGTAAAGGCTTGCGAAGTTATAGCGTGAGCGGGCGCGTCAAAAAACCTGGTGTGAAATTGGCGCCAGCGGGTATCACTATTCAAGAATTAATCGATGAGTACTGCGGTGGCATGCAAGATGGTCACCAATTCTATGGCTACTTGCCTGGTGGTGCATCAGGAGGTATTTTGCCTGCGACGATGAACGACATTCCGCTTGACTTTGATACCTTGCAACCTTATGGATGCTTTATTGGTTCTGCAGCGGTGATGGTATTTAGTGACAAAGATAAAGCGCGCGATATGGCCTTAAATGTCATGCACTTCTTTGAGCATGAGAGTTGTGGTCAATGTACGCCTTGCCGTGTTGGTACTGGTAAAGCCGCCAAACTCATGCAAGCTAAATCTTGGGATCAAGACACCCTCGAAGATTTGGCAACGGTGATGGTTGATGCTTCGATCTGCGGCCTAGGCCAAGCAGCACCAAACCCGATTCGCTGTATTCATAAATATTTCCCAGAAGAGATTCAATAAGGAAGTACCTTAATAAAAGAATAGGGAAGAACGAGACTATATGAACGCACCAACTAATCCAAAAGAACTCGAACTACAAACTGTTGAGTTCAAGCTAGACGGCAAGACCATTGTTTCTTATGAAGGTGAAACCATTCTTAAGGCAGCAAAACGTCATGGCATCGATATTCCACACCTCTGTTTTAAAGATGGCTATCGACCTGATGGCAACTGCCGTGCTTGCGTAGTCGAAATCAATGGTGAGCGTACTCTAGCGCCAAGTTGCTGCAGAAGTGCAACTCCAGGCATGGAAGTCAAAGCCAATAGCGAGCGTGCAGTCAAGAGTCAAAAGCTGGTTCTAGAGATGTTGCTATCCGATATGCCTGATGAAGGCTTTAAGTGGGTAGGTGACACCAAGGCAGAAGAGCAGAAGCAACAACATGGTGAGCTTAGTACTTGGGCGACTCGCATGGATGTCACAGTGCGTCCGCAGCTCAAAGCTTTGCGTCGCGATAAGGTTGCAAATGACGTTTCCCATCCAGCAATGGCGGTAAATCTTGATGCTTGTATTCAATGTAATCGTTGCGTTCGGGCTTGTCGTGAAGAGCAGGTCAATGATGTGATTGGCTACGCTATGCGTGGCGCTCATAGCGAAATCGTTTTCGATTTAAATGATCCAATGGGTGATAGCACTTGCGTAGCCTGTGGTGAGTGCGTACAAGCTTGTCCTACTGGCGCATTGATGCCAAAAGGATTAATTGGTTCACAAACAGTAGATCGTAAAGTGGATTCTGTTTGCCCATTCTGCGGTGTAGGTTGTCAGATCACTTACAACGTGAAAGATGAAAAGATTGTCAGCGTAGAAGGTCGTGATGGCCCAGCTAATCACAACCGCCTTTGCGTTAAAGGTCGCTTTGGTATGGATTACATCCATAACCCACAGCGCTTAACCAAACCCTTAATTCGTAAACCAGGTGTACCTAAGGATGAATCTATCCTCGAAGGTAAGCAGGACTGGTCTGATATTTTCCGTGAGGCGACTTGGGAAGAGGCGCTTGATTTTGCGGGCGGCGGTCTTAAGAAGCTCAAAGATCAACATGGTCTCAAAGTATTGGCTGGCTTTGGCTCTGCTAAGGGTAGTAACGAAGAAGCTTATTTATTTCAAAAACTAGTGCGTACTGGTTTTGGTAGCAATAACGTTGACCATTGCACCCGTCTTTGCCATGCATCATCGGTAGCAGCATTGCTCGAAGGTGTTGGCTCTGGTGCTGTAAGCAATCAGGTTAATGATGTCGAACACTCCAGCTTGATTTTCTTGATTGGATCTAATCCAACTGCTAATCATCCTGTAGCTGCAACTTGGTTTAAGAATGCCGCTAAGCGTGGCGCAAAGATTGTTTTGTGTGACCCACGTATGACCGAGATCAGCAAGCATGCCTGGCGCACCATGCAGTTCAAGCCAGATACTGATGTGGCAATGCTCAATGCCATGATCTATACGATTATTGAAGAAGGTTTGGCTGATAAGGACTTTATTGCCAATCGTGCCAATAACTTTGAAGCGCTTAAAGACAACATCAAGGGCTATAGTCCAGAAGCAATGGCGCCAATTTGCGGTATTCCAGCAGAGACTTTGCGTGAAGTTGCTAGAGAATTTGCCACTACAAAATCTGCCATGATTTTGTGGGGCATGGGTGTTAGCCAGCACGTTCACGGTACCGATAATGCACGTTGTTTAATCGCATTAGTGAGTATCACTGGCCAAATTGGTAAACCAGGATCAGGCTTGCATCCACTGCGCGGACAAAATAACGTTCAGGGTGCGAGCGATGCTGGTTTGATTCCAATGATGTTCCCGAACTATCAGCGCGTTGACAATCCAGAAGCGCATGCTTGGTTTGAGAAGTTCTGGGGCACACCGTTGGATAAAAAACCTGGATATACCGTAGTGGAGATCATGCACAAGATCACTGCACCAGATAGCGATCCAGACAAGATTCGTGGCATGTATGTGGAAGGTGAAAACCCTGCGATGAGTGACCCTGATTTAAATCACGCTCGTCATGCTTTAGCATCCCTAGAGCATTTAGTGGTACAGGATATTTTCATGACTGAAACAGCATTGTTGGCAGACGTCGTATTGCCAGCAAGTGCATGGCCAGAGAAGGTTGGTACTGCAAGCAATACTGATCGTATGGTACAAATGGGCAAGAAGGCAATTAATCCTCCAGGTGATGCAAAGCCCGACCTTTGGATCATTCAGGAAATCGCCAAGCGTATGGGTCTCAATTGGAACTATCAAGGGCCAGATGATGGTGTTGCAGAAGTCTATGATGAAATGCGTCAAGTAATGCATGGTGCCATCAACGGTATTACATGGGAGCGCCTTGAAAAAGAATCAAGCGTGACCTATCCATGTCTTTCTGCTGAAGATCCAGGGCGCCCAATTGTGTTTGATGACAGCTTTGCTACGCCAGATGGCAAGGTTAAGCTCGTTCCTGCCGACATCATTCCTGCAAATGAACGTCCAGATACTGAGTATCCGTTTGTATTGATTACCGGCCGGCAGCTAGAGCATTGGCACACTGGCAGTATGACGCGCCGTGCAACAGTACTTGATGCGATTGAACCAATGGCAACTGTATCCATGAATGGTGAAGACATGGCCCAGTTAGGTGTGACTGCTGGCGATGTGATTACCGTGCAGTCACGTCGTGGTGAGGTTGGTATTCATGTGCGCAGAGATGACGGTACGCCAAGAGGAGTGATCTTCATTCCGTTTGCTTACTACGAAGCTGCGGCAAATTTGATCACCAATCCTGCTCTTGATCCATTTGGCAAGATCCCAGAATTTAAGTATTGCGCTGTCAAACTCGCCAAAGGTGGAGATGTTGCCAAGATCATGGGATACGGTACCAATGCACCTGGCGGATCAAAGGTGATGTCTAACGTCTAAGTACTCATTTAGTGCTTATTTAGCAAACCCAAAAGGCTCCAGAAATGGAGCCTTTTTACATCCGCTTCATGAATTTGAATTGCCCTTTAGAATGAACGTTCTATGGCAAGTTCCACACCAACACCCTCCCAAGCTCAAGCTGAGTTACCAGTTCTCATCATTGGTGCTGGATTAGCTGGCTTGACTGTTGCCCTGCATATGGCTGAAACCCAGCCCGTGATTCTCATGGCTAAGCGTGGCCTAGGTGAAGCAGCTACAGCATGGGCCCAAGGTGGCATTGTCGGGGTAGTAGATAAGGAGCATGACAGCATTGATTCGCACGTAGCAGATACGCTGGATGCTGGTGCTGGTCTCGTTGTGGAATCCACTGCACGCTACATTGCCGAAGAAAGTGCTGAAGCAATTAAATGGTTAGTTAAGCAGGGCGTACCTTTTACTGAAGACAAATCTGGACCGATGGGTTTGCACTTAACTCGCGAGGGTGGCCATAGTCATCGGCGTATTGCCCATGCTGCCGACGCTACTGGTAAGGCAATTCATGAAGTATTGCTAGATAAAGCTAAGTCTCATAAAAATATTCGTATTCTGGAGCATTGGATTGCTCTTGATCTCATTACTAATCGTCAATTAGATGCCAAGACTCAACGCGCAAAGCCTAATCGTTGCTATGGTGTGTATGCCTTGGATATTAAAAACAATCGTGTAGATACCATTGAGGCGAAATCAGTAGTGCTTGCTACTGGTGGTGTGGGCAAGGTATATCGCTACACAAGTAACCCCGATACAGCTACAGGCGATGGTATTGCCATGGCCTGGCGTGCAGGCTGTCGTGTGGGTAATATGGAATTTATCCAGTTTCATCCAACCTGTTTGTATCACCCAAGTGATCGAACTTTTCTGATTACTGAAGCCATGCGTGGTGAGGGTGGTTTGTTAAAGCTGCCCGATGGCATGCGCTTCATGCCCGATCATGATGAGCGTAATGAATTGGCTCCACGCGACATCGTCGCCCGCGCTATCGACTTTGAAATGAAAAAGCATGGTTTGGATTATGTGCATCTCGATGCTACTCATTTGGGTGAGGCATTTGTAAAAGAACATTTCCCCATGATTTATGCGCGTTGTTTAAGTCTCGGTTTGGATATCACTAAAGAGCCAATCCCGGTGGTACCTGCAGCGCATTACACCTGTGGTGGTGTTGTGACTGATCTGAAGGGCCGCACTGACTTACCTGGACTATATGCGGTAGGTGAGGCAACTTACACTGGTTTGCATGGCGCCAATCGCTTGGCAAGTAACTCTTTACTGGAATGCGTAGTCATTGGTAAGGCCGCAGCTGAGGATATCTCAGCACTGAAGACTCCAGTAATGCCTAAGTTGCCACTTTGGGATGAGAGCCAAGTAGAAGATGCTGATGAGCAAGTGGTCATTGCTCATAATTGGGATGAATTACGCTCACTTATGTGGAACTACGTTGGCATCGTAAGAACTAATCGGCGTCTAGAGCGTGCCTTACATCGTATTAAGCTTCTCAGGTATGAGGTCCAAGAGTATTACGCAAACTTTAAGGTTACCCGTGACTTAATAGAGTTACGCAATCTTCTTGAGTGCGCTGAACTGATCGTGCGATCAGCGCTTATGCGCCGAGAAAGTAGGGGATTGCATTACAGTCGCGACTACCCAGGCACATGGGCAGTTTCATATCCAACGATTTTGACTCCTCAATCCGAGGGAAGCGAGAATCCGCAGGAAAGTTAAAGCAGAAAGCTAGAGAACAGTTTCTAGCCTAGAATTCTCATTGAGAAATCCACTGCATTCACATCTTTGGTTAACTTACCTAGCGAGATGCGATCAACTCCAGTAGCCGCAATTGCACGCATCTGATCTAAATTGATCCCGCCAGAAGCCTCTAAGAGCGCACGACCTGCAGTAATAGCAACGGCTTGTTTCATTTGATCGGTATTAAAGTTATCAATTAAGATGCTCTGAGCACCAGCAGCTAAAGCTTCTTCTAGTTCAGAAAAGTTTTCTACTTCAATTTGAATATCTACTCCAGAGTTCAGTGCTTGCGCATTCTTAAGGGCAGCGGTTACGCTACCTGCAGCGGCAATATGATTTTCTTTAATCAAAATACCGTGCCATAGAGCAAGACGTTGATTTTTCCCACCACCTACTCGTACTGCATACTTTTGTGCCTGACGTAATCCCGGAATCGTTTTACGGGTATCTAGAACTGCACAGCCTTTTGGGTTTGGGCTAGCGCTCGCAATCGTATCAACGTGCTGGCGAGTAATGCTTGCCGTCCAAGATAGGGTTTGCAGGAAGTTAATACAGGTACGCTCCGCAGAGAGTAGCGCTTGTGAGTCAGCTTGGATATCACAAACCTTGGTATCGGGTTTCATGAGGTCGCCCTCAATGTAGTGCCAAGTGACTTTCGCATTGGGGTCTAACTTCTTGAGGGTGCCTTCAAACCAATCTACGCCGCAGAGCACGGCTTCTTGACGAACGATCAGTTGTGCTTGAACCAGCTTGCTTGGAACGAGCTTAGCAGTCCAATCACCCATACCAATATCTTCCATGAGTGCATCATGAATATTGCGTTGACGTGCTTGCTCTAAGGTTTCGTTGTAATCAAACATGAAAAACAATATCTATCTATAAAAGAAATATCTTAATTAAGCTGCGCCAATATTCTTCACAAAGCCATGTTGTGCTTTAGCAAGAAGATCAGGATGATTTTTTGTGAAATCGAGCATGCGCTCAATGCAGCCAAGAGCCTCAACACGAATTGGCTCATCAATGATGATTTCACCGGAGGCATTTTCAAGGCAATCTAGGATTCCTTGAAGACCATTCATGGCCATCCAAGGGCAGTGAGCACAGCTCTTACAAGTGGCACTATTGCCAGCAGTAGGCGCCTCAATCAGTTTCTTGTTTGGAGAAAGCTGACGCATGCGATGCAAGATGCCCTTATCAGTCGCAACAATATATTCGGTAGCTTGACCTTCAACAACGGCTTTGATCATGGCTGAGGTAGAACCAACAACATCTGCTAGATCCACCACTGCTTGAGGAGACTCAGGATGAACCAAGATCATGGCATTGGGGTGGGATGCTTTTAGGGTCTCTAATTCAGCCGCTTTGAATTCATCATGAACAATACAAGCACCATTCCACAAAAGCATGTCAGCGCCAGTTTGTTCTTGAATATATCTACCAAGATGACGATCAGGTGCCCATAATATTTTCTTGCCTTCAACTTTGAGTTGATGAACGATAGCTAATGCACATGAACTAGTCACCATCCAATCTGCTTGAGCTTTAACTGCTGCCGATGTATTGGCATACACGACTACAACGCGATCAGGATGTGCTGCGCGAAACTTTGCAAAGTCAGCAGCATCACAGCCCAAATCTAAAGAGCAGGTTGCATCAAGGTCGGGCATGAAGACGCGCTTCTCAGGGCTGAGAATCTTGGCGGACTCACCCATGAAGCGTACGCCTGCAACAATGAGATTTTTGGCAGGATGATTTTTGCCAAAGCGCGCCATCTCTAATGAGTCGGCAACAAATCCACCGGTTTCAAGTGCTAAATCTTGGATGTCGCCATCAACATAATAGTGGGCAACTAAGGCGGCATCTTTTTCAATGAGGAGCTGTTTAATGCGAGTAATGACTGCAGTTTTCTCAGCTTCGGCTAAGTGGACTGGTACTTTTGCCCAGGCTTGGGCGGTGCAGGTAATTCCAGCAGAGTCTTGCTGAGGGTAGTCAAATGCAATTGGTGCGCTAACAGTTGAGTTCATAAGAAATCATAAACGAGTGCTAGTAAGTTTGCTGAATTCTAAAAAGCTAACTTTGCATCAGGCTTGACTGCCAACAATACAGCCTTAAATTCGGCCTGTATTCTCTTGATAGCTTCTTCGCTATCTGCCTCAAAGCGCATAACAACTACTGGCGTGGTATTTGAGGGTCTTGCTAGGCCAAATCCATCTTTGTATTCCACTCGCACACCATCAATCGTGTTAATTGACTCAGAAGTGGGGAACTTAGCGGTTGCCTTAATGGTCTCTAGTAAGGCAAAAGGCTCACCTTCAGCGCAAGCTAGTTGTAATTCAGGTGTGCAAATTGCATTTGGTAAGTCATTTAATGTCTTACTGGGATCTTTTTCTTTGGAGAGGATCTCGAGTAAGCGTGCGCCGGTATAAAGACCATCATCAAAGCCGAACCAGCGGTCCTTAAAGAAGATATGGCCAGACATTTCACCGGCAAGGGGAGCACCAGTTTCTTTGAGTTTAGCTTTGACTAAAGAGTGACCTGTTTTCCACATCAAAGGCTCACCCCCATGTTGCTTAACCCAAGTAGCTAAGTTACGAGTGCATTTGACGTCATAAATAATCTGACCACCAGGATTGCGAGCGAGCACATCTTTAGCAAAGAGCATCATTTGGCGATCAGGAAAGATCACTTGACCATCTTTAGTCACGACTCCCAAGCGATCAGCATCACCATCAAAGGCAAGACCGATTTCGTTGTCAGTAGTCTGGAGGTTGTGAATGAGGTAC
>Ga0207956_1000349_pt1 | contig 12461 bp, 10 predicted proteins | sample CryBogCBE25Jul07_FD_184580 | JGI IMG/M metagenome (GOLD analysis project Ga0207956, IMG submission 184580) | Freshwater microbial communities from Crystal Bog, Wisconsin, USA - CBE25Jul07 (SPAdes) (version 2) | ecosystem: Environmental > Aquatic > Freshwater > Lake | place: Crystal Bog...
ATCGAGACCTCTAGCCTCCATCGTCCTGGGAACTAAGGCCATTCTGGCAATGACGGCATCTTTAGTTCGCTCGACCATCTCCCACAAACTATTGTGCGCTGGAAAATCGCCGTAAGTAAACCCAAAGGACCGAATGTGTTCATTCACTATAGTGAAGTGGTAAGACTCTTCTTTGGCAACCTTAAGCCAATCTTCATAGTATTGATCAGGCATATTTGGAAAACGCCAAATAGCATCTAAAGCTAGGTTGATGGCATTAAATTCAATATGCGCAAGAGAGTGCAGTAGCGAAGCTCTACCCCCTACAGTATCCATTCTTCTTTTAGGAACTTGCAATGGTGGAATTAACTCTGGCTTACTGGGTCGGCCAGGAAGCTCCAGCTCTCCCTGATTTAATACCCCAGAAGAATTTAGAGTAATGCGCCGCTCTTGATAATCTTCGAATAACTGAGAGACCAGACCTGCCTTAGTTTGGGCATCTGTCATTGCCAGAATTTCAAGGGCAGCTTGGCGTAACTCAGTCATTTACAGCGGTAGGAGCTTTATTCCCACTCTATCGTTGCCGGCGGTTTGCCGCTGATATCGTATACCACCCGGTTAATCCCGCGTACTTCATTGATGATGCGATTGGAAACTTTACCCAACAACTCATGTGGCAAGTGTGCCCAATGTGCCGTCATGAAATCCTGTGTTTGCACCGCTCTCAGTGCAACGACATACTCATAGGTTCTACCGTCACCCATCACGCCAACAGATTTAACTGGCAAGAAGACAGCAAATGCCTGACTTGTTAGGTCATACCAAGACTTTTGACTCGCTTGATCAATCGTATTGCGCAGTTCTTCAATAAAAATGGCATCAGCGCGTTGCAATAAGTTGGCAAATTCTGCTTTGACTTCGCCCAAGATGCGAACGCCCAAACCTGGGCCTGGGAATGGGTGGCGGTACACCATCTCGCGCGGCAGACCTAATGCAACTCCAAGTTCACGCACTTCATCCTTAAATAATTCACGCAAGGGCTCAAGTAATTTGAGGTGCATATCCTCAGGAAGACCGCCAACATTGTGGTGGCTCTTAATCGTGTGCGCACCTTTTTTGCCTTTGCCGGCAGATTCAATAACATCCGGATAAATGGTGCCTTGTGCTAACCACTTAGCATTCTTGATCTTGCCAGATTCTGTCTGGAAAATTTCTACAAATTCTTTGCCAATGATCTTCCGCTTTGCTTCCGGATCAGACACGCCAGCCAATTCGCCCATGAAAGTATCTTTTGCATCGACGCGAATTACTTTGACGCCAAGATTTCTGGCAAACATCTCCATCACCATGTCGCCTTCATTGAGGCGAAGTAAACCATGATCAACAAACACGCAAGTCAATTGATCGCCAATTGCACGATGAATCAACGCAGCAGCTACGCTAGAGTCCACACCGCCAGATAAACCCAGAATGACTTCTTCATCACCAACTTGTTTGCGAATATTTTCAACCGCCTCGGCAATGTAGTCGCCCATTACCCAATCAGGCTTGCACCTGCAAATCTCATGCACAAAACGCTCAAGAATAGCTTCTCCTTGAATGGTATGAGTGACTTCCGGATGAAATTGGAATGCATAAAAGCGACGCTCTTCATCGGCCATGCCCGCAATTGGGCAAGACTCAGTTGAAGCCATCAATTTAAATGATGGTGGCATGCTAGTCACCGAATCTCCGTGACTCATCCACACCTTCAAAATTCCATGACCTTCAGAGGTAGAGAAGTCTTGGATACCTTTTAGTAAATCAGTGTGTCCATGAGCACGCACTTCAGAGTAGCCGAACTCACGTGCTTTACCCAATGACTCAGCAGATGCAACTGCGCCGCCCAATTGGGTTGCCATAGTTTGCATGCCATAACAAATACCGAGGACAGGTACACCCAATTCAAAAACGATTTGTGGAGCACGAGGACTACCATCCTCTGTTACTGAGCTAGGACCCCCAGAGAGAATGATTCCCTTGCCACCCTGCTCTTGAATAAATTTACGAATGAATTCTGGATCGCAATCATAGGGATGAATCTCTGAATACACTTGCGCATCACGCACACGTCTAGCAATTAATTGAGTTACTTGTGAACCAAAGTCGAGAATCAGTATTTTGTCGTGCACGAAAAGAGCAGCCTTAATTTCAGCTTTTATTTAGTTGTTAATCAATGTGGTAATTCGGCGCTTCCTTAGTGATCTTCACATCATGAACATGTGACTCGCGCACACCTGCTGATGTAATTTCCACAAAATTGGCTTTTTCATGAAGTTCGGCAATAGTCTTGCAGCCGAGATAACCCATAGAGGAACGAATGCCACCCGTGAGTTGATGCAGGATTGCAAGAACGCTGCCCTTATATGGAACTTGTCCTTCAATACCCTCTGGCACAAGCTTCTCAGCATTAGCAACGATGTCGCTCTGGAAGTAACGATCGGCAGAACCATCAGCCATCGCGCCCAAAGAGCCCATACCGCGATAACTCTTATATGAACGCCCTTGATACAAGAACACTTCGCCCGGAGCCTCTTCTGTGCCAGCGAACATGCCGCCCATCATCACAGAGCTGGCACCAGCAGCTAATGCTTTAGCAACGTCACCGGAATAACGCACACCGCCATCGGCAATTAACGGAATGCCCGTGCCTTTTAAAGCAGTAGCAACATTCACGATCGCAGTAATTTGCGGAACGCCAACACCAGCAACAATACGAGTAGTGCAAATAGAGCCTGGACCAATACCAACCTTCACGCCATCAGCTCCATGATCAGCCAATGCTTTAGCAGCATCACCAGTGGCGATATTGCCGCCAATCACTTGGACCTGTGGATAATTTTTCTTGACCCATTTGACGCGATCTAATACGCCTTGGCTGTGTCCATGAGCAGTGTCAACCACAATCACGTCAACACCAGCACGCACCAGTAACTCAATACGCTCATCGTTATCTGGTCCAACGCCAACTGCTGCGCCAACACGTAGCTTACCTTCGCTATCCTTACAAGCATTTGGATGCTCAGTAGCTTTCAAAATATCTTTGACGGTAATCAAGCCACGTAATTCAAATTTATCATTCACAACCAGAACGCGTTCAAGACGATGTTGACTCATCAAACGCTTTGCTTCATCTAAGGTGCAACCCTCTTTTACTGTCACCAAACGTTCACGCGGCGTCATCTTTGTTTTAACGGGCGCATCTAAATCTTCTTCGAAACGTAAATCGCGGTTTGTGATGATGCCAACCACTTCTTTACCAACGAGAACTGGAAATCCTGAGAAACCATGCTCGCGAGAGAGTTGAATGACTTGGCGCAAGGTAAAGTCCGGACCAATCGTGATTGGATCGCGCAGAACACCAGATTCATAACGCTTAACCTTAGCAACTTCACGAGCTTGCTCTGCAGGCTTTAGATTTTTATGAACAATGCCTATGCCGCCCTCACTAGCCATGGCAATTGCCAATCTACCTTCGGTGACGGTATCCATCGCTGCAGACACCAAGGGTGTATTAAGTGAAATATCTCGAGTTAATTTACTTGCCAAGCTGGCATCTCGAGGGAGTACCGATGAATAGGCCGGTACGAGGAGCACATCGTCAAAAGTGAGTGCTTTTTGAATGAGTCGCATGCAAAACCCCTAGTCGCAAAAACAGATTATAGCCTCCTAGCCTTCCTTTTGGCTGCGGCAGCCTGGAATTTGGCGTCCTGATTTTGATTGGCCTTCTTGCGCCTTACCGCCTTGGGATCAATCAATAAGGGGGAATAGAGCTCTAATCGATCTCCAGAGTAAATTGGGCTATCCCAATCCTTGCGCTTGCCAAAAACCCCAAAACAGCCTTTCCTGGATAAGGCAGGATCCTCCTTGCTACTTGCTAAGCCTGCCTGAAGCAGAGCTAATCCAACCGTCGGCATCTCATCAGCTGAGATGGTGAGCTCAAAGGGATTGAGAGTGGGATTGCCCTGCCTCGCATCACAAATCCAGATATCAATCGTGCGACTAGCCATAGAGCTCTTCCGCACGCTTCACAAAGCAATCAACGAATGTGCCCGCAATGTGTCCAAAAACAGGACCAATAATTTTATCGAGAATCACACTCTTAAATTCCCAATGCAGCTTGAATTCTACTTTGCAAGCGTCTTCACGCAGAGGAATGAAATTCCACTGGCCAGAAAAGTGCTTGAAGGGCCCATCCACAAAAACCATATCAATCGTTTCGGGACGATGATTCACATTACGAGTATGAAAGAACTGATTGATGCCCTTAAAGCTAATGTTGATCTTGGCATCCAAAACAGTCTCGCTCTGCTCAAAGATCTCCACTCCGCCGCACCAAGGCAAAAACTCGGGATAACTCGCTACATCGGTTACCAGGCCGTACATTCGGTCGGCTGATTGGCCAATTAAAACGGTCTTGTAGACGTCTGCCATAATCGATCTTGGAAGCTAAATAAATATGAGTATCGTCGATAACAAAAAAGCCTTCTTTGATTATTTTATCGAGGAGCGCTTTGAGGCAGGGCTAGTGCTAGAAGGCTGGGAAGTGAAGGCTATCCGCGCCGGTCGCGTGCACATCAAGGAAGCGTATGTTGTCATTCGCAAGGCGGAGCTTTTCCTGATTGGCTGCCACATCACACCCTTGCTTTCAGCCTCGACCCATATCGTCCCAGACAGCACCCGCACCAGAAAACTTCTTCTGAATGCTATTGAGATTCGCAAATTGATTGGTAAGGTTGAACAAAAAGGCTATACCCTAGTACCGCTCAATCTTCATTTCTCCAAAGGCAACGTCAAGTGTGAAATCGGCCTAGCTAGAGGTAAAAAACAGCACGACAAACGCGCAGCGACCAAAGAACGCGAGTGGGAAGTTCAAAAAGGTCGAATCGCTAGAGGTGATTTAAACGCTTAAAACCTCGAAACTGGTTTAGACTGGCCGCAAAGCTAATGTAAGAGCATTTATGCACCTGTATGGTGCAATACAGCACCAAGCTGCTTCAAACGCCCATAATCGACCCCCCTCAAAGGCTTTAGTTTTATATTTATGAAATTGCCCTTTGACGAAATGCTCGACGCTGCTGGCAAAGCGCGTCCCCACTACCAAATTTTTCATAACTGGTTAAAGCAACAGAGCGACACCCTCATGGGTCTCAAACGCGCTGAAGCAGACCTGATCTTTCGACGAGTAGGCATTACGTTCGCCGTCTATGGGGATGACCTTGGGTCTGAGCGAACTATCCCCTTCGACCAAGTACCGCGTATTTTTACTGCCAAAGAATGGGGGCAACTTGAAGCAGGTTTGCGTCAACGGGTAAAAGCGCTCAACCGCTTTATCTACGACGTATATCACGATGAAGAAATTATCAAGGCAGGTATTGTTCCAGCCGAACAAATCTATAACAATGCGCAATACCGCCCAGAGATGCGGAATGTTAGCGTGCCACGTGACATCTATGCACAAATCGCTGGTATTGATATTGTGCGCGCAGGTGAAGGTGAGTTCTACGTTCTAGAAGACAACCTACGAGTACCTTCTGGTGTGTCTTACATGGTGGAAGACCGTAAGATGATGATGCGCCTCTTCCCAGATCTCTTTCAAAAATACCGTATCGCTCCAGTTGAGCACTATCCAGACCTTTTGCTGGAGTGCCTGAAATCAGTCAAGCCTGATGACGTTAAAAAACCCAATGTGGTTGTGCTCACGCCTGGTATGTATAACTCTGCCTATTTTGAACATAGCTACCTTGCCCAGCAAATGGGTGTTGAGTTAGTTGAAGGTAAAGATTTATTTGTGAAGAATGAACAAGTCTTTATGCGCACCACTCAAGGTCCCGAACGTGTTGATGTGATCTATCGCCGCGTGGATGATGACTTCTTAGATCCACTGGCATTCCGCTCTGACTCAACCTTAGGAGTGGCAGGCCTATTATCAGCGCATCGCGCCGGTAATGTGACCTTGGCAAACGCTATTGGCACCGGTATTGCAGACGACAAATCAATTTACCCTTACGTGCCGGAGATGATTGAGTTTTATCTTGGCGAAAAACCAATTTTGAATAACGTACCCACCTTCCAATGTCGTAAGCCAGATGATTTGGCATACACATTGGCTAATTTAGAAAAATTAGTAGTGAAGTTGACTCATGGTGCTGGCGGTTACGGCATGTTAGTTGGACCAGCTTCAACTAAAGCAGAGATTGAAGAATTTAGAGCGCATTTGATTGCCAATCCCGACAAATACATTGCACAGCCTACTTTGGCGCTCTCGACCTGCCCAACCTTTGTTGAGTCAGGCGTGGCTCCAAGACATATTGATCTACGACCTTTCGTTCTCTCTGGAAAAACTATCAAGATGGTTCCAGGCGGCCTAACCAGAGTTGCCCTCAAAGAAGGCTCTTTAGTGGTGAACTCCTCTCAAGGTGGCGGTACTAAAGACACCTGGGTCTTAGAAGATTAAGAGGGATAAATAAACATGTTAAGCCGCACTGCTGATTGTCTATATTGGATGGCTCGCTACACAGAGCGTGCAGAAAATACTGCCCGTATGTTGGACGTCAACCATCAAACCTCTCTGCTACCCCAGCCTACTGAGTTTTTAGAACAAAGTTGGAAAAAGTTACTCACCATCTCAAAATTAGAGGAAGCTTTCTTAAGCAAATATGATGTTGTGAATCGTGAGAATGTTTTAGATTTCATGATCTATGAAACCAGCAATCCCTCTAGCATTGTTTCTTGCCTATATGCTGCTCGTGAAAATGCCCGCGTGATTCGGGGCAAGATTACCTCTGAAGTTTGGGAAACCCAAAATACTACTTGGCTAGAATTGCAACGCATCCTAGAAGCAAGGCATCAAGCAGATCCTAGTAGGTTATTGGAATGGGTTAAGCATCGTTGCCATCTCTTTAGGGGGGTAATGCATGGAACCATGCTGAAGAACGAGGCCTTCTACTTCATTAATGTGGGAACGCTACTAGAGCGCGCCGATAATACTGCCCGTATTTTAGAAACGAAGTATGAAGATCAGGCAACACTCAAAGTATTAAGCCCTAGCAAAACTGCTGAAGATGGCACCGATGGCGAGTTCTTTGATTTCTATCACTGGGCTGCACTATTGCGATCCGTTTCGGCTTTTGAGATCTACCGTCAAATTTACTCTGATCAAGTAACACCTAAACAGGTCGCCCAACTCTTGATCTTTAATAAACAGATGCCTCGTTCACTAGTCTGCTGCGTGAATGAACTCATTCCATTGATATCTGAAGTCAAGAATCAACAGTCTAAAGAAATCGAGCGCTTGCTCGGTAAGCTCAAGGCAAGTTTGGATTACTCTGACATTGACGAGGTTTTTGAACAAGGGCTAGAAGAGTTTATTGAAGCCTTCCTAGAGCGCATTAATCATATTGCAGATGAGTTTAGTAACGCCTACCTCATTCCGTTAGCAGTTGCCTAAGATCCAACAAAGAATATATGCATCTAAAAATTCGCCACCGTACTGAGTATCGCTATGAAACCCCAGTGCGCTACTCTATCCAAGAATTACGCTTGACACCGCCAAACGTTGCTGGTCAACAAGTAGATAAGTGGAGGGTAAGCACGCCCATTAAGGCGTCTAACTCTATAGATACTTTTGGTAATGCTTGTAGCGTCTTTGTCCAAGAGAGCCCTTATACCTCGATGATGATTGAGGCAGAAGGTGAAGTACATACTCGAGATGCATTTGAGGTTCGCGATGAACTCAATGCAGTTTCGCCTTATTACCTGCTGCAGCAGACCGGTCTGACCGAACCAACAGAGGAAATGCTGGAGTATTTCTCATACAGCCTTCCCAAGAAAAATACTGTTGATCAAATTATTAAGCTTGCTGAGGCTGTTCAGGGTTTAATTGTGTATACCCCAGGGCAGACTAACTTTGCTACTACTGCTGCCCAATCCTTTGCTATGAAATCTGGTGTCTGCCAAGATCATTCCCATATTATGTTGAGTCTATGTCGCGCCTCCGGAATACCAGCGCGCTATGTGAGCGGCTATTTTTTCGCCGAAGAATCTCCTAATTTGGCTAGTCACGCTTGGATTGATTTCTGCAGCGATATTGAAAAAGGAATTTGGGTCAGCGTCGATATCACCCATGCCTGCTTGGTTGACTCGAGACATATTCGCTTAGCTATTGGTCGTGACTACTACTCTGCAGCACCGGTCAAAGGTGTTCGTACAGGTGGTGGGGGCGAGGAGCTCAGTGCCGCCATCTCTATTACTCAACTACCCTAAATTCTTAGAGTCATTTAAGAGATAATCTTAGTTAATTATTTAAGGGGAATGGGTATATGACGTATTGCGTTGGGCTTTGCCTGAAAGATGGTCTAGTATTTTTGTCGGATACCCGAACGAATGCCGGAGTAGACCAAATCGGCACTTTCAGAAAAATGACTCTGTTTCAAAAAGATAAGGATCGTTTTTTCACGCTCATGAGCGCTGGTAATCTTGCCATTACCCAAGCCGTCAAAGAAATTTTGTTGCAAGGCCAACTCCTCGATGGTAAAAATCTATGGAATGTTGAGAATGCGCATGATGCAGCAGTAGTTGTAGGTAATGCCATTAAGCAAGTTTACGAACGAGATCATAAAGCCCTTGAAAAGGCTGGCATTGACTTCAACTGCAACCTGATTTTTGGTGGTCAGGTAAAAGGGGAAAGTCCGCGCCTCTTTAATATTTACTCTGCCGGTAACTTTATTGAAGCAACCCCAGAGACTTGCTATTTTCAAATAGGTGAATCTAAGTATGGCAAACCTATTCTGGATCGCGTGGTGAATTTTTCTACGCCACTAAACCTTGCCACGAAGTGCGCTCTCATCTCTATGGACTCCACACTCAACAGTAATATTTCTGTTGGCCTCCCGTTAGACCTATTGGTTTATGAGAAAAACTCCTTTAAGGCTAGCAAGCTAGTGACCCTAGATGAGTCCAATCCCTACTTCCAGATGATTCATCGTCTTTGGGGTGAAAAACTCAGAGCGGCCTTTAACTCAATTGCTGAACCAAGCTGGAGTGGTGCCAATAAATCAAGTTCAATATCGGAGCCAGCAAAGAAAATGGGGGCTGTTCCTATACATCGACAACCTGCTAGAAAGCCTTCTAGCAAAGTAGCTAAGCCCGTAACTCAAACTCGAAAAAAAGTTTCTGTTAAGAAAAAAGCCTAGATTAAATCTAGGCTTTTTTGCTGTACTTCTTAGGAGAATTTGGCTTAAGCCTTCAAACTTTTGCCTAACATTTCCCAAGTTTCTACTACGCTATCTGGATTCAGAGAGATGGAAGTAATGCCCTTCTCTACTAACCAACGCGCGAAATCTGGATGATCTGAAGGCCCCTGGCCGCAAATACCGACATATTTATTTTGTTTGCGGCAGGCATCGATTGAGCGAGCAATCATGAACTCAACTGCCGGATCACGCTCATCAAAGTCGATTGCTAATAATTCCATACCGGAATCACGATCCAATCCCAAGGTCAGCTGAGTCATATCGTTTGAGCCGATAGAGAAGCCATCAAAGTACTCAAGGAATTGATCCGCCAGAATGGCATTTGATGGAATTTCACACATCATAATCAAACGAAGGCCATTCACGCCACGCTTGAGACCAAACTTCTCCATCATCGCAATGACGCGCTGAGCTTGAGGAATAGTCCGCACAAACGGAACCATAATCTCTACGTTATCTAATCCCATATCCTCCCGAACACGCTTCATTGCAGAGCACTCTAAGGCAAATGCTTCGCCAAACTCTTCAGAAACGTAACGGGATGCGCCACGGAATCCTAACATTGGATTTTCTTCATCCGGCTCATAACGTGAACCGCCAATGAGCTTCTTGTATTCGTTTGATTTGAAGTCAGACAAACGCACAATGACTGGCTTTGGATAGAAAGCTGCAGCAATTGTTGCCACGCCTTCAACTAATTTATCTTCATAGAACTGACGTGGGCTGGCATATCCACGAGCAACACTTTCTACTGCGCGTTTAAGATCAGGATCAATATTTGGATACTCAAGAACAGCGCGTGGATGCACGCCGATATAGTTATTGATGATGAACTCGAGACGGGCTAAGCCGACACCCGCATTTGGAATTTGACAGAAATCAAATGCCAACTGAGGATTACCAATATTCATGGTGATCTTCACTGGAATCTCAGGCAATACACCGCGAGAAACTTCAGTTACCTCTGTCTCGATCAAGCCATCATAGATATGACCTTCATCACCTTCTGCGCAAGAGACTGTCACCACCATGCCATCCTGAAGTTGCTCAGTAGCATCACCGCAACCAACAACCGCAGGAACGCCTAACTCACGGGCAATGATCGCTGCGTGACAAGTGCGACCACCACGATTAGTCACAATCGCTGAAGCACGCTTCATCACTGGCTCCCAGTTTGGATCAGTCATGTCTGCAACTAACACATCGCCTGGCTGAACACGGTCCATCTCGCTTGGATCACGAATGATGCGAACAGGGCCCGCACCAATCTTCTGACCAATGGCGCGACCTTTTGCCAAAACCTTTGAGCTTCCTTTGAGCTTGTAACGCATCTCAACTTGGCCAGCAGCTTGACTCTTCACAGTCTCGGGGCGCGCTTGAAGAATATAGATGCGACCATCTTGACCATCTTTACCCCACTCAATGTCCATTGGGCGGCCGTAGTGTTTCTCAATAATGACAGCGTACTTAGCTAACTCAGTGATATCAGCGTCTTCTAATGAGAAACGATTACGCTTCTCTGGAGTGACATCAACCGTTTGCACTTTCTCAGCAGAACCTTTAGGTGCAAATTGCATCTGAATTAATTTTGAACCAAGTGCACGACGAATGATCGCTTTTTTACCTTGAGCCAGCGTTGTCTTAAAGACATAAAACTCATCTGGGTTCACCGCGCCCTGCACAACAGTCTCACCTAAGCCGTAGCTTGAGGTGATGAATACAACATCCTCAAAACCAGATTCAGTATCCAAAGTAAACATCACGCCAGCAGCGCCGAGGTCAGAGCGCACCATACGCTGGATACCAGCAGATAAGGCCACATCTGCGTGGGCAAAGCCCTTGTGTACCCGATAAGAGATTGCACGATCGTTATATAGGGAGGCAAATACTTCACGGATCTTCTTGAGAACATCTTCGATGCCTTCAACGTTCAAGAAAGTCTCTTGCTGACCAGCAAAAGAAGCATCTGGGAGGTCTTCTGCAGTAGCAGATGAACGCACAGCAAAGGATCCTTTGCCAGAATCATCCAAAGTTGCAAAAGCTTTACGAATCTCTTCTTCAAGCTTTGGCTGAAATGGGGCTGTTTCAATCCACTGACGAATCTCAGCACCAGCTTGGGCCAAGGCGCGGACATCATCAATGTTGAGACCTTCCAAACGCTTTTGAATACGCTCAGTCAGATTGTTATGCTTTAAGAAGTCACGAAATGCTAGTGCAGTTGTTGCAAAACCAGTTGGAACACGAACCCCAGTTGAGGCTAACTGAGAAATCATCTCACCTAAGGAAGCATTCTTACCGCCGACGGATTCCACATCTGTCATGCGAAGTTGCTCAAAAGGCAATACATAGGCATCTGCCACACTGCTATTTTGTTGCTGTTGGTTGGACATAAAATACTCTCTAAAGATAAGGAAACTGGTCTAGCTGTCGCCTAAAATGCGACTTACTTTAATATGATTCTATTGTAGTGCTGACCCCCCACGTTTAGGCCAAATTGATGTCTACAGAAACCCGCATTGTTTTTATCGTCTCAGACGGCACTGGTATTACCGCCGAGAACTTTAGCCAGTCGATTTTGGCCCAATTTGAAGCCTCCTTTAAGCACATTCGCGTCCCCTTTGTGGATAGCGTAGATAAAGCCCATGAAGCCGTCAGCAGCATCAACCAAGCGGCAAGTAAATACGGGGTTCAGCCCATTGTCTTCACCACTTTGGTGAATTCCGAACTGAACTCTATCGTCGCCAAGGCCAATGGTCTGATTCTGGATATGTTCCAAACCTTCGTGGCTCCTCTAGAAGCTGCGCTGGGCATGAAATCTACCCATGCCATGAATCGCCTCCATCACAATGCTGATACTGAGGCCTACAAGAATCGAATTGAGGCGATCAACTACTCGCTAGCCCATGATGATGGGCAATCTAACCAGAACTTAGCCGAGGCAGATGTCATCTTGGTAGGTATTTCCAGGGTTGGTAAGACCCCTACCAGCCTTTACCTTGCTATGCAATATGGCTTAAAGGCAGCTAACTATCCTTTAATACCCGAAGACTTCGAACGTGGACAACTCCCTAAAGATTTGGTTCCTCACCGTCAAAAGATTTTTGGCCTGATGATCGATGCCGAGCGTTTATCTGAGATCAGAAATGAACGTCGACCTGGCAGCAATTATGCCAAACTGGAGAATTGTCG
>Ga0207956_1000352_pt1 | contig 12430 bp, 12 predicted proteins | sample CryBogCBE25Jul07_FD_184580 | JGI IMG/M metagenome (GOLD analysis project Ga0207956, IMG submission 184580) | Freshwater microbial communities from Crystal Bog, Wisconsin, USA - CBE25Jul07 (SPAdes) (version 2) | ecosystem: Environmental > Aquatic > Freshwater > Lake | place: Crystal Bog...
TGGTTAGGACGGTTTTTGAAGCGTTTATGTACCCAATAATATTCTGCAGGCCGAAGTCGAATTTCCTTTTCAAAATATTCGTTCAGACGAGCAGTATCAGTTTTCACATCAGCGCTCGGAAAATTTTCTAAAGGCTTGCTGATCTCACAGAGGTATCCGGACTCATCCTCTTTAAGAGTGGTAACCATCAGACATACATCTGCATCCGTAATGGTAGCCAGACGAGAGATCGTTGTGATGGTGTTGGTTTCAATTCCAAAGAAGGGCACAAATTCAGAGTCTTTGACGCCCAAATCAATATCAGGCGCAATGATGATGAAATCTCCATTGCGAATCTCGCGAATAATCGCCTTTGCGTTCCCCTGACGATCAATCGAATTGCCTCCGAAACGGTTACGCCATTCAATAATCTTTCGATTAAAAAAAGGATTTTTCATTCGCTGAAAAAATCCTGAGGTGCGGGGCCAGTCCATTCTTTTTGCCAGGGCGCTCAGAATAATGCTGCCTTCAATTCCGGTGAAATGCATATTGACCAATATGCGAGGCTTTCTGCTCGTTAGATCAACCGCTGATTTCACTTCAATCATTCGGCTTAATTGTTTTTCGCTACCAAGCCAAATAATACTTTTCTCTACCAGACTTCGGCCAAGTAGGCGCCAATGTTTTTTGCTGAGACTATGAATTTCATCTTCACTTAAATCGGGAAAACATAAATGAAGATTAGTTTTGACAACATGATTTCTGTCGCTAGGTAATCTAGCGGCGATATAGCCTAAGCCATAACCAATAGATACCAGAAGTCGATAGGGCAGTAGAGATAGGAGCTTAAGAAACACTACTCCTACATAATTAACGATAGATTTAAACAAGCGAAAGCTACTCTATTTCGTATCGATTGATCGATTTAGCGTAACGTTCGAGCATTTCTTCTGTAGAGCTACTAGACATTCCTAGATCATTCACTAGGCCGGTTTCAAGGCGGTAAGCCCAACCATGAACGGTGAGCTCTTGTCCGCGAGCCCACGCATCTTGAACAATGGTCGTTTCACAAACATTTACCACTTGCTCAATGACATTGAGCTCACATAGTCGATCTTGACGTTTTGGGGTTGGAATCATATCGCCTAGATAACGCTCATGTTTTTGATGTACATCCTTCACGTGACGCAACCAGTTATCGGCTAGACCGACTCGCTTGTCTGCTAGCGCTGCATGTACGCCAGAACAGCCATAGTGACCAACCACCAATATGTGTTTTACTTTCAGAAGATCAATTGCAAACTGAATCACGGATAAGCAATTCAGGTCAGTATGAACAACAACGTTGGCGACATTGCGATGAACAAATAATTCGCCTGGAAGTAAATTCACAATATCATTCGCTGGAACGCGGCTATCAGAGCAACCTATCCAGAGATATTCGGGCGCCTGCTGGGAGACCAGCCGTTTAAAGAAGTCAGCATCTTTTGCCACCATGCTGTCAGCCCAGGCGCGGTTATTCTCAAATAACTGTTCTAGGGCTTGGGAATTTTTATATGACATGCTTTAAGTTTAAAGTACTTTAATGACACCTATTTGGTTAAAACAAACCCCCACTGGAATTGTCCTTAATCTCCATTGCCAGCCCGGTGCTAAACAGACGAAAGTGGTGGGACTGCATGACGATTGCTTAAAAATTTCCTTGCAAGCTCCAGCGATAGAAAATAAGGCCAATGAATTTTTGTTAGGCTGGCTGTCTAAACAGTTAAAAATCCCACAAAAGCAAATTCAATTTATTTCAGGACAAAACAGCCGAAAAAAACGACTTGAAATCTGGGGATCAATTAGTCCAGAGCAAATTATTCAGACTCTCAAGCCGTAAAACAGTAATTGCTTACCAAAAGATTGCCCACAAAATTCCCAAAATAAGTACCCACTTGCCAATGTAATATACGGAGCGATGTTTAGCCTTGAGCTTCTTAGCTTGAGCGCGCAAGTGATAAAAGTAGGTAAATAAGACGTTTACAAAACCTACTTTTTCCCCAACAACATTTTGAGAGGCGGCGGCGCTCATCACATAGCGTCCAAACCAGCGATTAAGTAGTTGTACTACTTTGGTATGAACTGGCCGCTCAACGTCGCAAAATAAGACGATCCGTTGATGATCGGTTTCGTTAGCGGCAAAATGGATATAGGTTTCATCAAACATGACCGCTTCTCCATCCTTCCAGAAATAGCGCTCACCATCTACTTCAATAAAGCATTTTGGGTCGTTTGGGGTGACTAGGCCAATGTGATAACGCAACGAGCCAGCATAAGGGTCACGGTGTCGCACAAGCGTTGCTCCAGGGGGCAGAGAGGCGAACATAGCCGCTTTTACTGATGGAATGGATTTGAGTATGGCAACGGTTTTTGGGCAGCTTGCTTGGGCTGAGGCTAGATCTTTGCCATACCAATAGAGATGAAAACGCTTCCACCCTGTTCGAAAGAAAGAGTTAAAGCCGATATCGTTATAGCCAGTTGCTGCTGCAATTGCGCCATCTGCATTCAAAGAAAGCGCTTCTTGACGAATTACTTCCCAGTTGTCTTTTAGAGGCTGCATTTCAGGAAACTGGCTTACTGGGATAAACGCGCTCGCTTTTACCTTTGAAAATAAATAGAGCAATGCATTAATTGGCGCTAATAAGACTTGATAGTCGGTTAGGGATCTCACCACCCCAAAGCGCACTCTGCCTCTGAAATAGACGTAAATTGCCGATATTACAAATATAAAAAAGATGATGTGACGAGCTTGCATTCAATTTGCCAATTTAAAGTGGTCAATAGATTTTAATTTGGAAGTGAGCACTCTTTCGACTATTTCTTCTCTTTATATGCTCATATACTTGACGTAAATCAAGATAATTTCCCGCTTAGGGTTAATGTGGATATGGATTGGAGAGAAACGTATGAAGAGATTTATAAAATGGCTCTTAAGCCTTGTTTTAATTGGCTTAGTGGGTATCTCAGTTTACACATGGTTCATGCTGACTTGGAGTTATGGCAGTGGAGAACGAGCTGGATACGTGCAGAAATTCTCTAAACGTGGCTATATTTGCAAAACCTGGGAAGGTGAGTTGGCTATGGTTTCAATGCCTGGAACGTTGTCAGAGAAATTCCTCTTTACAGTGCGCGATGATGCTGTGGCGCAAAAAATAAATGCTAATCTAGGAAAAAAAGTTGCCCTAAAATATGATCAACATATTGGATTGCCAACAACCTGTTTTGGGGATACTGAGTATTTCGTTTCTGGCATAGAAGTGCTGGATGAATGATTTGTAGTGGTTTTAAAAATTGTTGTGCCTAAGCTTTATTTTTGTAATTTTTTGTGGTTAAAATCATGTAAGCGCAATGTGCGCCGACATCAATATCATTAAGGAGCTTCACTTGAACAAAGCCGAACTAATCGCAGCGATTGCTGACGACGCGGAGATTTCTAAAGCCAAAGCTGAATTCGCATTGAATTCTGCAATTGAGAACATTATCAAAGCTGTTACTAAAGGCGATTCAGTGCAACTGATCGGCTTCGGTACTTTCGCATCTGGTAAGCGTGCCGCACGTATGGGCCGCAACCCAAAAACTGGCGAGCCACTCAAAATCGCTGCTGCAAAAACTGTTAAGTTTTCTGCTGGTAAAGCATTTAAAGATTCAGTTAACAAGCGTAAGAAGTAATTCTGCCTTTGTTGATAAAAAAGCCCGGCATGCCGGGCTTTTTTATTTCCTGAGAATATATTCAGATTTGGGGGCGCAACCTTTAGCTTTGAACTAAGCGCCTATGTCTGTGAATGCTCATCAAGATTCCCGCACCAAAACCTAGCGTTACTAGGGCAGTTCCGCCATAGCTAATAAATGGCAAAGGAACCCCAACCACCGGCAACAATCCGCTCACCATGCCGATGTTTACAAATGCATAAGTAAAGAATATGAGGGTGACCGAAGCTCCTAGTAAGCGAGTAAATAAATTGGGTGCGCTGGCAGAAATTGTTAGACCGCGCTTGATGAGCGCAAAAAATAGTGCAAGCAATATTAGGTTTCCAAGCAAGCCAAACTCTTCCGAGAAAACTGCAAACACAAAGTCGGTATGCTTTTCGGGAATAAATTCCAAATGCGCTTGTGTTCCTTGAAACCAACCTTTACCAAAAAATCCGCCAGAACCGATAGCAATCATAGATTGAATCGTATGAAAGCCTTTGCCTAGAGGATCGCTGCTTGGATCTAGCAAAGTGCAAATGCGATGTTTTTGGTAGTTATGGACAAAAGGCCATGTAACATCGTGCGCACAGATGGTGTTACCAAAAATAATGATGAGTAAAATGCCGACAATACCAACACCAACAAATGGCAGGATCCATTTCCAAGGTAAGCCTGCCAAGATAATCACGTAGAGCCCAGCAGCAAAAACTAGTAGCGCTGTTCCAAGGTCCGGTTGGCGCGCGATTAAAAAAACTGGAATCGCCAAAATTACTCCAGCCACTGCATAGTCCCAGGTTTTTTGAATGCCCTCTCGCTTTTGGAAGTACCAGGCAAGCATGAGTGGCATCGCAATCTTCATAATTTCAGATGGCTGAATCACAACACCAATATTGAGCCAGCGACGTGCGCCTTTCTTGATCAATCCAAAAACTGCTACTGCAACTAATAGCGTAACGCCGATTCCATAGATCCAAACAGCACCCATCTCTAACCACTTAGGCGGTATGCGAGACACCAACCACATCACTCCAAAAGAAAGGGCAAGGTTTCGCAACTCATCTGTCGTTTGTACGGGTGTATTTTGGCTTGCAGATAAAAATGTAAATAAGCCAACTGCTGCTAAGCCAAGCAAAATAAGCCCTAGCTGGCGATCTAGACCAGAGAAAAAGCTAAAGAAAAGCACTTGAATTTTTTTTACGGGGCTCTTTCCCATTCGGGAATCTCCTTAGGCCATTTGCCTTCGATGTAGTAATCCAATGCTTTACGAGCAATTGGCGCAGCATATTGCGCACCAAATCCTGCGTTTTCTACAACCATTGCAATCACAATAGTTGGCTTATCAGCGGGAGCAAAAGCAATATATAAAGCATGATCACGTAAAAATTCTGCAGTCGCTCCATGTTTGTAGTCCTTCGAATTCAAACTAAAGACTTGAGCTGTTCCTGTCTTGCCGCCTGCTACGTAGCCAGCGCCTTTAAATGCTGTAGCAGACGTGCCCGAGACGTTTACTTCAACCATCGCTTTTTTGATAACCTCAATATTTTCTGCGCTGAGATCAATGCGATAGCTTTCCTTAGGAGTTGTTAGCACACGATTGCGTGTAAATGGATCTTCAATTGCTTTGACTAGATGAGGCTTCATCACTACGCCATTGTTTGCAAGGTTTGCCATTGCATGCGCCAACTGCAAAATAGTGAAAGAGTTATAGCCTTGACCAATGCCTAAAGAGATAGTTTCACCTTCGTACCACTTTTGTTGCTCTGGCTTCTTGAAAGTATTTTTTTTCCACTCGGTCGACGGCAGAACACCTCTCGCTTCGCCTTGTAAATCGATGCCAGTAATTTGCCCAAAACCAAATGGTTTCATGAAGTCATGCATCATATTTACACCCATGTCACGTGCGAGCGTGTAGTAGTAGGTGTCGCAAGATTCAACAATCGACTTTTGCATGTCGACAATGCCATGCCCACCTTTTTTATCGTCTCGGAAGGTGTGATTGCCAAAATCAAAATAACCGGGATCAGAAATTGTTTGGGAGGGGGTGCGTTTTTTATTTTCTAATGCAGCCAGTGCCATGAACGGCTTGTATGTGGAGCCTGGAGGATAGATACCTTTGAGTGGGCGGTTGTATAGTGGTTTTTGTGGAGAGTCGTTTAGTTCTTTCCAGGTTAATGCATCAATACCTTCAACAAAATCATTGGGATTGAAGTTTGGCTTAGATACAAATGCCAATACATCCCCAGTTTCGGGTTCAATCGCTACAAACGCGCCACGAAAATTTCCATATAGCTGTTCAACTAAATATTGCAGCTTAATATCAACTGAAAGTACAACATTTTTACCTGGCACTGATGGAGAGCTTGAGAGCGTACGCACAGGTTTGCCGCCAGCAGTGATTTCAACTTGATCGTAACCAGGAACCCCTCGTAAAACGGTTTCGTAGCTTTGTTCTAAGCCAATCTTGCCAACGTACTGTATGCCTGGCAAAAATGAGGCTTGTAGAGCATCTGGATCGTCTGCTTTTGAGTTCTCAATCTCAGATTGCATTCGCTCTTTGTCATGCTGAGATACTCGACCGATATAGCCAATTAAATGGGAAGCTAGCTCGTTATAAGGGTACTCACGGAAGCTCCTGGCTCGGATTTCTACCCCCGGAAAGCGATAGCGATTGGCCATAAAACGGGCAGTTTCAGCCTCGTTAAGCATCGAGCGTAAGGGGAAGGTACCCATATTGCGGGAATCCTCTAAGGAGCGCTTGAAATTGCGGCGATCTCTGGGGGAAATATCAATGATCTCAGAAAGCTCATTAATAAGCTGATCTACATTACCTTTTACCTCTTCCGCATTTACATCTAAGGTGAGGGCAGAATAATTTCTGCCAATCACGATGCCATTACGATCGATGATTAATCCTCGGTTAGCAGGAGCCGGAACCAATGCAATGCGATTGCTTTCTGCAAGCAAGGCATATTTGCCATGACTAATTAGCTGAAGCCATACCAGGCGGGTTAGCAAAATTAAAAAACAAAACGTAACGAATAATGTCGCAATATGAATGCGTTCTTGAAAAGAATCGAGATCAGGTTTTTTAAAAGAAACCATGCAGCTTCTTAAAGTGGACGGTTGTGATCAACGTCCATGGGTCGACGTTGAGGTGCTAGCAAAATACGTGTTGCAAGTGGCCAAAGTAGTGACTCAATGAGGGCCTGAATGCCACCCGTCAAGGCCCACCAATAAAGCTCTCCGCTTAGGGCCCAATGCACCAGTACCGGAAATAGAGAGACCAGCAGGAAGATTGGAATCAGGTGCAAGGCTTGCGAAAGCACAGATAACGCAACAATGCGGCGATGCCATGAAATCGCAATATAGGCAACAAGCGAATAACTAAATGCATGCAATCCCAATAAATCAGAATTGTGTACATCCATCATGAGGCCCAGAAAGAATGCTGTGATCACGTTGACATAGCGATGCTGATGAATATTCCAAAATACAATGCACAGAATGAGCCAGTTAGGTACCCATCCGTAGTTACCAAATGGCAGCAAATTTAATAAGAGTGCGCAAAATAAACTGAAATAGATAAATACTGGGTTGACTGGGCGAAGAATGTAGCCGCTTTGAAAATCGATCATTGCATTCCTCGCGCACGAGTTTGGCGACGACCCGGAATATTTGTGAGGGGCGTGCCGTTTACAGGCTTAATATTGGATGATGGGGCTTTGGCATCAAACTGAGGGTCATATAAAAATGCTAATGCCTGACGGTAGCGATTCACTGCGGCCACAGGGACACAAAATACGTTAGAGGAATTTTTGTCAGCATTGCGCTCAATTTTGCTGATAACAGCGACTGCAAAACCAGGCGGGTAAACGCCATCGATCCCAGAAGTCAACAAAATATCCCCAACTTCCAGATCGCTCGCCACAGGTAAATAACGTAGCTCTAACGGGTTGCCACGACCCGCCCCAAAAACAGCTGCTCTGAGGCCATTTCGAGCCACTTGGACTGGAACTGCAAAATCTCGATCCTCTAGCAGGGATACTTCGGCTGAGCGATCGTAAAGACGTACTACCTGGCCAAGAATGCCGGCGTCATTAGCAATTGGATTGCCCAGTTTTAGGCCGTCATTCATTCCGCGATTAATGACAATGCGTTGTGAGATTGGATTGGGAGGATTAAAGAGGATCTCTACGGGCAAGGTTTTGAATGGGACTTGTTTTTGCAACTCCATTAACTCTCGCAAGTTTTGATTTTCAACCGTTAAGAACTCAGATTGGTTCGCTAGTAAGGAGAGTTCTGCCAAACGCACTTTCATTACCTGATTTTCTTGGTCAAGCGTTGATCTCGTTGTGAAATATTCGGACGTTGTCTCGAATATATTTCGTGGCGCCATCATCACGTACTCGAGGGGGCGCAAAATCCAATTCACATAATTGCGAATAGGATCGAGCGCTTTAAAACGAAAATCGATCAGCATCAAGGCGATGCTGACAGACAGACAGACAATCAGTTTAAGTAAGGCCGGAATGCCCTGTCTGAAAAGTGGTGGAGCGCTATGTTGCAATTCCCTGATCGACGTGTAGGTCGCTTACTCTTGCGAGAACACTCCGCCTAACTTATCCATGCGTTCAAGGGCGATTCCGCAACCACGAGCTACGCAAGTTAGAGGATCTTCGGCTACATGAATTGGCAAACCAGTCTCCTCGAGCAGGAGACGATCGAGGTCACGTAATAAGGCACCGCCGCCTGTAAGCATCATGCCGCGCTCAGCGATATCAGATGCCAACTCCGGTGGAATCTGCTCGAGTGCCGCCTTAACAGCAGTCACGATTTGATTCAAAGGATCGGTTAACGCTTCCAGAATTTCATTGCTAGTTACGGTGAAGCTGCGCGGAATGCCTTCAGAAAGATTGCGACCTTTCACTTCCATCTCGCGTACTTCTGCGCCAGGGAATGCAGAGCCGATTGTTTTCTTAATCAACTCGGCTGTTTGCTCACCAATCAACATGCCATAGTTGCGACGAATGTAATTGGTAATCGCTTCATCAAACTTGTCGCCACCAACACGTACTGAGCCTTTGTAAACCATGCCGCCTAATGACATTACGCCAACTTCAGTGGTGCCACCACCGATATCTACGACCATCGAACCAGCAGCTTCAGATACAGGCAAGCCAGAGCCAATTGCAGCAGCCATTGGCTCTTCAATCAAAAATACTTGTGATGCGCCAGCGCCAAGTGCAGACTCACGAATCGCACGACGCTCTACTTGAGTGGATCCACAAGGAACACAGATAATGATGCGTGGGCTTGGCTTTAATAATTTACTTTCATGGACAAGCTTGATGAATTGCTTGAGCATTTGTTCGGTGATGGTGAAATCGGCAATAACGCCATCTTTCATAGGGCGAATGGCCTCAATATTCCCCGGAACGCGGCCCAGCATCGCTTTTGCCTCCTTGCCAACTGCCAAAATGGTCTTTTTGCCATTTGGGCCACCCTCTTGGCGAATCGCCACAACCGAGGGTTCATCGAGGACAATACCCCGCTCACGCATATAAATTAAGGTGTTGGCGGTTCCTAGGTCGATTGCTAGGTCATTAGAAAAGTAGCTGCGAAAAAAACCAAACATGATGTAGTGGGAAAATAGAAAGTGTTAATAAAAATATATAGGAATGATACTCTAGCGCCCCATGAAACTTGATGATGTCCAGCGCATTGCGCACCTTTCCAGGCTTGAGTTAAACCAGGCCGAAGCTGAGGCAGTTTTACCTCAATTGCAGGCTATTTTTTCTCTTGTAGAGGAAATGCAGGCTGTTGACACTACCGGTTTAGAGCCGCTCGCTCACCCTATTCTGTTTTTGCGTGAATTGGCTCAACCTCTTCGCGCGGATGAGGTGACCGAAACCGACCATCGTGCTGAAAACATGAAATCAGCTCCTGCACAGCAGGACGGTTACTTCTTAGTACCAAAGGTGATTGAATGAGCTGGCACAACACCCCGATCGCCTTAATGGCAAAAGCATTGGCTGCAAAAGAGGTTTCTAGCAAAGAGCTGACCCAGTACTTTCTGGATCGTATTGACGCTGGAAAGCAGTGGAATGCATATATTGATGTGAATGCTCACTTAAGCTTAGATCAAGCAAATAAAGCAGACTTGCTGATTTCTGCCGGAAAGGCAGGCAAGCTAACTGGCATACCAGTGGCACATAAAGATGTGTTCGTCACTCGGGGCTGGAAGTCGACTGCAGCGTCCAAAATCTTGGCTGGATATCAAAGCCCTTTTGACGCTACGGTAGTGGCTAATTTAGGTATTCCAGATGAGGGCAATCCCAATGGTGCTGGGATGGTTTGCTTGGGTAAGACCAATATGGATGAGTTTGCAATGGGCTCGTCTAATGAGAACTCAGCCTATGGGCCAGTCCTCAACCCCTGGAATGCTGCACACGTTGCCGGCGGATCCTCTGGAGGATCAGCTGCCGCTGTAGCAGCAGGTTTGGCTCCGATTGCTACGGGTACCGATACTGGTGGCTCCATTCGCCAGCCAGCTGCATTTTGTGGACTCACTGGAATTAAGCCTACATATGGACGTGTTTCTCGCTACGGCATGATTGCTTACGCCTCTTCTTTGGATCAAGCTGGTCCAATGGGTAAAACTGCTGAAGATTGCGCATTACTGCTTTCCGCAATGTCTTCGCATGATCCACGCGATTCCACATCGCTCGCAGATTCTGGTGAGGATTACAGTCGTTATCTGAATCAAGCTTGGCAAGAAGGTGATGCTCACTCTGCGAGACCATTAGAAGGGTTGCGCGTTGGCTTGCCAAAAGAATTCTTTGCCGAAGGTCTAGCTGCTGATGTTGCAAAGTCAGTGAATGAAGCAGCAAAAATCCTGGAAAGCTTAGGCGCTAAGCTGGTTGAAGTCAGTCTACCCAAAACTAAATTATCGATCCCGGTGTATTACGTTTTAGCTCCTGCAGAAGCTTCTAGTAATTTGAGCCGTTTTGATGGCGTGCGCTATGGACATCGCGCAAATGATTACAAAGATCTTGGTGACATGTATCAAAAGTCACGTACCGAAGGATTCGGTCCGGAAGTTAGGCGTCGTATTTTGATAGGCACTTATGTTCTGTGTCACGGTTACTACGACGCATATTATTTGCAAGCACAAAAAATTCGCCGCATCATTGCATCAGATTTTCAAGCGGCATTCAAAGAATGTGATGTCATCCTAGGGCCCGTAGCGCCTGATGTAGCTTGGCGTCTGGGCGAGAAGTCAAAAGATCCAGTGCAAATGTATTTAGAAGATATTTATACGCTCTCTACTAATTTGGCCGGTCTGCCTGCAATGAGTGCGCCTTGTGGATTTAATGCAAACAATTTACCAATTGGCATGCAGTTGATTGGGAATTATTTTTCTGAAGCGCGCTTATTACAAATAGCGCATCAGTATCAGTTGGCCTCTGACTGGCATCTTCGTTCAGCGAGCGAGGTGGCATGATGGAATGGGAAGTCGTTATTGGTCTAGAGACCCACGCACAATTACAAACACAATCCAAGATTTTTAGTGGGGCAAGTACGCGCTTTGGCGCAGACCCAAACACTCAAGCTTGTGCTGTGGATTTAGCATTACCAGGTGTACTGCCGGTGTTAAATCGGCAGGCAGTAGAGCATGCAATCCGCTTTGGATTGGCGGTTGGCGCAAAGATTTCGCCGGCTAGCATTTTTGCGCGTAAGAACTATTTTTATCCTGATCTTCCAAAAGGCTATCAAATTAGTCAGATGGAAATCCCCGTTGTAGTTGGTGGCGAAGTAGAGATCTTAGTTGGTGATGAGGTAAAGACGGTGCAGCTCACGCGTGCCCATATGGAAGAGGATGCAGGTAAATCTGTTCACGAAGAGGGGTTTACCGGCCCCCTCGGCGAACCCTCTAGTGGCATTGACTTAAACCGTGCTGGAACACCGTTGTTGGAAATCGTTACGGAGCCGGTAATGCGTAGTGCTGCTGAAGCGGTAGCGTATGCCAAGGCTTTACATACACTCGTAGTTTGGTTGGGCGTATGCGATGGGAATATGCAAGAAGGTTCTTTCCGTTGTGACGCCAACGTATCCGTGCGCCCGAAGGGGCGGGCTGAGTTTGGTACTCGTTGCGAAATCAAAAACTTAAACTCATTCCGCTTCTTGGAAGAAGCAATTCAATATGAGGTGCGTCGTCAAATTGAGTTGATTGAGGATGGCGGGCTCGTTGTTCAGGAAACGCGTCTCTATGACCCTGATCGTCAGGAAACCCGTAGCATGCGCAGCAAAGAAGATGCTAATGACTATCGCTATTTCCCTGATCCCGATTTATTGCCGGTAGTGATTGATGATGTCTGGATTGCAAAAGTACGTAGTGGCATGCCAGCACTCCCTGCCCAGTTGCGCGAGCAATGGCAAGGCGAATATAGCCTGAGCGCCTACGACACGCAGTTGCTGACCCAAGATAGAGACACCGCAAAAGTGTTTGAAGAGTTGCTCACCATTGTTGGCAAGCAACTTGCAAAAGCGGCGGCAAATTTAATTGCTGGCGAATTTGCATCATCTTTAAACCGTGCAGGCATTACTGTGGCAGAAGCCCCTTTAAAGGCGGCACATTTAGCACCGTTGCTCACTCGTATTGCTGATGGCACCATCTCCAATAAGATTGCAAAAGATATTTTTGCAATTCTCTGGGAAG
>Ga0207956_1000356_pt1 | contig 12403 bp, 15 predicted proteins | sample CryBogCBE25Jul07_FD_184580 | JGI IMG/M metagenome (GOLD analysis project Ga0207956, IMG submission 184580) | Freshwater microbial communities from Crystal Bog, Wisconsin, USA - CBE25Jul07 (SPAdes) (version 2) | ecosystem: Environmental > Aquatic > Freshwater > Lake | place: Crystal Bog...
ATTGGCATCACCTTATTGCTATTATTTCTGGATTTATGGCGTTTGCTGTGGCTTTCACGACATGGAGGTTAAGCGTGATTAGTCCTTGGATTCCCATTGGTCTGACTCTGGCAACTTTCGGAATATCATGGCTGATTCTAGGTCGGATTTGATTAAGAAAAAGCTGGATCAGCCAGCATCAAAGAGCAAGAAAGCCCTTTATGCAGGGGTTGCCGCTGTTGGTGTAGTCTTTGTTTTTGCTTCTACTGTCTTTCTTATTCACAAGCACGCTGATGTTTCTAAAGAGATTGTAGAAGTATCCAATACAGCGATTATGGCATTCATGGCTTTAGCTATGACGTTGATTACCGGGCAGGCATGTTTCGACTGGAAAGCTGTATCTGCTCTTCAGCACATAGATGAAGACGATAAGATTGACAGCAATGCTGAAGCTCCAGAGATTGAGGTAAGAAGTACAAGGATTCCAAGACCAAGATACTTTGATGACGGCCAGATTTAAAAATGTCATTGTTCCTTGGCTTTTTGACCATGAGGGTCGTGCGTATGAAAACGACCCTGATGATAGCGGGGGTGCTACAAAATTTGGAATAGATCAAAGGTCACATCCTGATGTAGACATTAAAAATCTAACAGAAGATCAAGCTACAGACATCTACTGGAGTGAATGGGTCAAAGATGGATGTGATCATTTGCCTTCGCCTCTTGATTGGATTTACTTTGATGCCTGTGTAAATTGTGGAAATTACAGAGCTTCTAAGTTTCTTGATGCTTCAGGGAGAGATCCAAAAAAGTTTCAGCAATTACGCATAGCTTTTTATTACCGACTTGTTGATCAAAACCCTAGATTGAATAAGTTTTTAAAAGGATGGATCAATCGCGTTAATGACTTGTCAAGCGTGACTGGATTAGCGTAATGTAATTTCCAAATGCGTTATCAGCCTAACCAGAATTGTTGCAATACATCTAGTGGATGCTACACGGGATGCGGACAGACGATGCCGATTGTACCGGGAACAAATCCTGCATTGCAAACTTGGAATGGTCAGAATTTTGTTGTTTCTGATGGATCTGCACAGAATCCGATTAGCTTGCCAAATCTTGAGATTTCACAAGATCAAGCAAATTATGTGATTGGGACTAATAATACAGGTAGATTAAGTTATTATAATCCTTTAAATTTAACAAATGGCAACAATCTTGAAGTAACGGCTACTGGAAGTACGACTGCTAGGACATTGGCAAATAGGTTTGCTGATGTTGTTAATGTAAAGGATTTTGGGGCTATCGGAGATGGGGTAACTGATGATACTGCGGCAATTCAAGCGGCTATTAATTACTGTCAAACAAATGGCTTGTGTTTAAATTTTGCAGCAGGAGTTTATAGTATTTCTTCTATAACAATTGGAGCAAGTGCTTCATCTATACAAATATATTTTAATTCTGCTACTTTAAAAGCAAATGCAACCACGGCAACTAATTGTTTGGTTCAATTTGCTGGGTATGCTTGTTTGATTTATGGTTTAACCATAAATATGAATTTAAATACAAATTATACTTGTGCTTTATGGTGGTATAACGCAACTGCACCAGCACAATATAATACTTTTTACAATTTAAAATTTTTGTTTGCTAAAAGAGGATTGGTATATGGGGCTTTGCCGGGAAATACTAGCACAAGTTACGCTCAATCAGAAAACTCTATTTTTGGGTGGCAGAACATTGGAGTTCAAAATCCTTGCTATTTAAATCATCAAAATGGGGTTTTAGTTATTGATGGGGCTCAAATGATAGCCCATGATGATGGATGGGCTTCACAAACTCCTAATATATTTAATTATTCTGCTTCACGTAGTTTTGAGGCGTATGCAGGAGTAGCGGTTTTTTCCTCTGGAGAAATTCAAAATTCAATTGCAAACACAAGCAATGGTTATGTTGCAGAATTGCAAGGAGGAAAAATATATTTAAATGATATGATAACTGAATGTGATGTTCCGTTTATCATAAATGGTAATTTGATTATTACAGGAGGAAGGATTTTAAATACTCAATCTATAACTAGCCAATTTTATTTTCCTTCATCGGCAAATTCATATTCTAGTTTATATGTTAGTGATTGTCATATATTTAGGAATAATGGAGTAGGATCATTTAGTGCTAGAAGCATGGTAGATAATGCAGGATGTTCTTCTAATATTGAATATAAATTTACAAATTGTAACATAGAAGAATGGGCAAGTTTTATTCCGTTGGTAGGATCAAATAATCAAAGTGCAATTTTCTCTGGATGCCGTTGGTTGCCCGCAAACATAACTACTGCGGGAACTCCTATTTACAAACTAGATACAATAGAAAATAGTTTGTTAGATTCTATTTTAACAATTGATACTCAAGGAAATACAACCAGCGGATGGTATGCGTTAAGTGGTGGTGAAACGCCAACTTTTTCATTATCTATTGATGTTCCTAGCGGAACTTCATATACACATTCTATTCAATGCACTACGACTGTTGCTAATGGTGCTGTTACAACCGCAAATGCAACTTCTTTAAGCACAATACAAGCTACTTGTTTTAGCGTTAAACCGGGAGACCAATTTTTGGTTGAAGGATGGATATGCCTTTCTTCTGGAAATCAAGGTTCATTACTTTTATCAAGTTTTGATAAAAATGGATCATTGGTTGAGTTTACTAAAGTTGTTAGCCAATTTAATTCTGTTGTAAATTCATCTTGGAATTATCTTCGCAACATAGTTACTGTTCCGTCTGGAGCGGCTTATATTGGCGTTGGTGGGGCTTCGGCTGGAGCATCTACTGTGCGTTTTATTGGATTAAAAATGCGCAGAGCAAATTGGATAATGAATTAATTTAAAATTTTTATGTCTATCACAAAACCCATTTTTAATTTCTCTCTTGCATAAACCTTAAACAACTCTTAAAAAAAAATCTATGTCTTACGGATACAACAACGGATGGGGTGGGGGATGCGGATGCGGAGGCACAGTTCAATACGCTCCTTCTGCTTGCAATCCGAATTTCCCTACAGCTTGCACGGCCCTTGGTACTGGAACAATCCAGCGAGTCGTTGGAGAAGATTCGGCCTATTGCAAATACACAGTTCCTACGCTTACTTCCAATAGTATCCTGTTCTACAATGCCTCTACTGGCCTTGTTAATTGGGGAGATTCTTCTTCAGCTAATCCTATTTTCCTTGGAAGCAATTCCTCCAATCAGGTTGTAACTTCTACAGGTCAAATCCAAGCAATTACTCCTACTGGTCAGCTTTCTGGATTTGTTCCTAACACATCTTCTGAGACGCAATTCCCTGTCGTATCGCCAAGTGCAACAACAACAACTTGGGGGACTATTGAAAGCATTATTCCAAACCAAGGGCTTGTTTATAAAACTGGATCAACTGCTGACGGCCCTCTTGCGGCTAATACAGTTTATCAGCTTTCTGGAACATCTGGTCAGTATGTTGCTTTTGATGCTCTTGGTAACCCGTATGCAACAACGCCATCGTTGAGTTTAAACTATATTGCCAAGTCGGGAAACTACATTGCATCTGCTGGTGAGGCAATTGCTGCAAATACTTCTTCTGGCGGGTGGACTTTGACGTTGCCTCCTGCTCCTGTTACGGGAACTGTAGTAACTGTGGCAGATGCCTCCGCTTCTTGGGGTACAAATAATCTTACGATTGCTCCCTCGTCTGGAAGTACAATTCAAGGATCTGTTCAAAATTTGATTTGCAATCTTTCAAATTGGCAAGTTACTCTTTATTACAACGGAACAACTTGGGTCGTAATAATTTCTTAATATGGCTATTACTCTTTCAAATCTTTTCCCTATTACTGGGCTTGGGAATCCAACCCAAACTTTAACAAATGTAACCGGGAGCAGAACATCAGGTGTAACATATACAAATAGCACGGGTTCTCCTATATTTGTTTCTATTTCTTCAACAGTTTCCGCAGTTAATGGAAACTTAATTGTTTCTATCGGATCTTTGTCTTATAATTCTTGCACTATTTATTTGCAGAATTACACAGCGCAAACATCTTTTATTGTTCCCAAGGGATCTACTTACTCTCTTTCAGGGAATGTAGCATCAATAACATCTTGGTTTGAGCTTAGATAATTATGAATTACTATATTGATACGAACAATAAGATTTGGGGATTCGATTCAACTCAGACGGGATTGATTCCTGCTGATGCTGTTTTGATACCTAATACATATACCATAGATCAATATCCATATCTGACGTTGGTTAATGGAGTAATCAATTTTGATTCAAGTTCTTATAACGCTGCTGTAACGCAACAAAAATTGACTGAATGCAAATCAACTGCTCAGACACTTCTTTCTTCTACAGATTGGACAGAGATTCCTAGTGTTGCCAATACTGCAAATTCTCCTCATCTTATCAATCAATCTGATTTTATTGCTTATCGTAATGCTCTCCGTGCTTTGGCTGTAAATCCTGTTGTTAATCCAACATGGCCTACCAAGCCAACGGAACAATGGAGTTAAAAAATCATGGCCCAAGATGGCAGGATTTATGATGGTACAGCAGCAACAATTGCTATGGATGCAGAAACGCATCCAAGTAATTTGCCTCCAACATATGTTTCTTCATGTGTAAATAGGTCTTTCCGTCAGGGAATTAATAGTACAAGGCCTCCATTTACCGATCTCCAAATCAATCTTGCTTACGGATATGATTCTTCATATCTGACGCTATTTCAAACGGGTAATTTCCAAGGAGCATATCCTTATAAAGCAGTTTCGCCGGGTGCTGTAGATGGGATTGTATGCTCAGTTGCTGGTCAGATATTTTTTATAGCAATCGTAAACAACATTTGTACGTTGTATCCATTGATAGGTGGAAATGATCCTACTCTTATGCACACTTGGTTTGTGCAAGCAGAGAACTGGGTTTACATCCAAAATGGCTATCAAGATCCTATTGCATGGAGTGGTAATGTTTCTGGATCTCCAACAAATCTTCAAGCGCAAGGAGATGGATTGCTATCGATCAAATTGACTTGGACAAACAATGCCGAAGGAGCAAGTTTTAATGAGCTTCAAGTCCAAACGGGAGGAAATATTTTTACTGATTTTGCAACTATATCGTACAATCAGAATTACTATACTTTTAGCACATCGAAGGCTTCAACTTCTTATTCTTTTCAAGTAAGGGCTGTTTATCCTGATGGATCTGCAACTCCTTGGTCAAATATAGCAACCACAACATCAGCAACTACAGCCATAACTCCTGAATCAAATGGCACTGTTTATAGGCTTAATCCCGCTGCACAACAGATGCCAGTTGGAACAATTATGGCATACTCTTATGGTCGCGTAGCCGTAAGCGATAAGAACAACAATATTTATATTTCTGACATTATTTATGGAAATGGATTTACTACCACTTCCAATACGCAGAATTTTACAGAACAAACCTATTGGCAAGAAGGGGGTTCATTTACCCCTCCATCAAATCTTGGATTGATTACAGGTATGAGGGTGATGCCTTCACTCAACATTAATGTTCGCGGACAGGGCGAATTGGTTGTGTTTTGTGAGAATGGTTCATTTACTTTGGATTTGTCGCAAGATAGAACGACTTGGCAAGCCAACAATATTCAAAAGGTTTCTTTGATTGGGCGCGGATGTCGTTCTCCTTGGAGTATTACGGGAGTAAACAACGATGTATATTTCCGTTCTGATGATGGTTGGGCATTTTACAACAACGCACAAGTTGACTTTTATGAAGCCCTTTCTTTCCGTAAGATTAGTAGGGAGGTTCAGCCTTGGGTAAACCATGATACGCCTTGGTTGAGGCAATTTGAGTCAGCAATGTTTTTTGACAATAGGCTTATTGCCACAGTTTCTCCGTTTACTGTTGCTAATGCTGATCCATCTTATGGATTGCATCGTCCTAGCAGGGCAATGATAGTTTTGGATGTAGAGCAAGAAAGCAGAATTAACCCCGATGCTTCTTTGCCGACACGCTGGAATGGATTGTGGGAGGGGCCGCAACCTACGCAATTAATCACAGCACAAATAAATGGGGTTCAAAGAGGATTTGCATTTTCTTTTGATGCCGATGGAGTGAATCGTCTTTATGAACTTCAGAACAGTAGTTCATATCAGACTGGTGTAGATGACTATTCTCAAGTTCTAGGAACTGTTCCTATTAAGTCTTATTTTATTACAAAGCGTTTTGACTTTACTCCGAATGCCGAGGCTTCAAAATTTATTAGAAAGCAACTTGTAGGAGCAGAGATGTGGGTATCAAATCTGAATGAAAAAGTGACATTTGAAATGTCATATCTACCTGATTCATACCCAAAATTTACTCAACTTGGTAATACTATTTCTATAGCGTCAAGTCAATATACGCCCATTCAGTCTGGATGCATTCCTCAAATTTCATTGCCAAAATATTCACAAATCAAATTTCCTTCCCCTGATATTAATGATTGCCAATCATCCAATCAGATTAATCTTCAAGAGGGCGCAGAGTTTCAAATAAAAGTTGATATAACAGGAACCTGCATTGTGGATCGTGTAAGAATTGGAGGAAATCTTAATGCTACATTAGACCTTCCAGAAGGAATATGTGTGGGAGATGAAATTGATCCCATTGTTTCTTGCCCAATAAACGATTTGGATTATTACAGAATAATTCCTTTACCTTCTTCTATTTCTTCTGTACAAGGATAAAATAATATGGACAACCAATCGTCTCCAGCACAACTGCTTTTCCCGACTGTTCCAAACAGTTATTGTCCAAGCGGAGATTGGGCTGCTATTTTTAATAGTTTCATTTCCTTGTACCTGAATAACGGGACTGTGAATATCCCATTTTTGAATCAGGTTACACCTCAGCAGATTACAACACTTCAACAAAATGTTTTAACAATTCAGAACCAATTAAATGCCGTTAATTGGCAAACTGGAACTGTTACTGTTGCTGCAAATACTTCTCCTCAGACTTTTACAATTAATCTTCCAACTCCAATTAACAGCGCAAGTTACAATATTAGTGGATATTTTAACTTAACCACTGGAACAGCAGATGCTCAAGCATCTTGGGGCGTAATTGGATCACCAACAGCTTCTTCATTTCAAATTTGGATTCTTAGCAATAATACAGAAATCACTAAATTTACTTGGCAAGTAAGCAATTTGGGATCACTCTGATACTTCACAAACAAACCAACAACACCTAAAACCAATGGCTAAAAACATCAATCGTGCGACGGAGCCTAAGCTCCAATCCGAAGGTTTCAGCACTCGTGGAACCATTAAAGAGGGGATGAGCAATCATCCTCGCGGAACGGAGTTCAGCGGAATTATCTACGCTGGAGCCAAGCAGCCCGAACCTACGTCTCCCGGACGCGGATATTCCAAGAAGTAATATGGCCTCCCACGGAGTTCAATATACGGTTGACAAGACCGAGAAGGGAATTGTTTTTGATCATGTCATGCCGCAGCCTATGCAGCGTGCGCAGATTAAGAATGATATTCCTACGATCCGTGCCTACAAGGATGCTCGTACTGCTCGTATCAAGTCTGTTGGTGAAGCTGGCGACAAGTGCTGGTCTGTCGGTGGCCCTGCCAATGAGACTTCTATGGGTAAGGGAAGCCCCTTTAACGCAGATTGGCTCTGATATATGCAACTCCCCAAGATCCCTAAAAGTGGGATGATGAGGAGTAAGATGCTGAAAACAAAAGCATCTCCATCTATCAAGCTATCTTCTTTGCCAAGCGTTGTTGGGCCGAAGCGTCCAATGACAAGATCGCTTGCTGGAAGGCCGATTAGCCAAGGTGAAATGATTTAAGAAGATGGCATCTGCATCTGGAATATATTGCTGGAAACATATCGAAAGCGGAAAGCGATATATTGGACAGAGCAATGATGTTGTCCGAAGATTTTCTGATCATAAGACAATGTTAAATTCATGCCGTCATTGTAATGATCACCTGCAGTCTGCTTGGATAAAATATGGCAAAGATGGTTTTGAATTTTCTGTAATTGAATATTGTCCTGAAGAAATTTTAGATTGGCGTGAAATTGAGTGGATAGAGAAATATGAATCAGCAAATAGAAAATATGGATACAATATTCTAATTGGAGGTCATAATTCTAAACATACAGAAGAGTCAAAAAAGAAGCTTTCATTTGCTAGAAAAGGAATTGTTTTTTCGGAAGATCATAAAAAGAAATTATCTGAAGCCGCAAAACGAAGAGGTATTTCAGAAGAAACAAAGAAGAAAATGGCAGAAGGAAGAAAAGGTTATCCTCGCTCTGAACAATGGAAGCAAAGAATAAGCAATTCTCTGAAGGTAAAGAATAGGAAAACGGTTGCTTTAGGAACCGTAGAAGATGTATCATAGCCCAAATTTATTTTTATATGTTATATGATGTCGCATATATGACCAATGTTCTGCGTCCTTACGCAGGAAATAGTGGTACGTGTAATCCGACATTGTTATTGGATTATCTAAATAAAGCTCGTCGCCTTTTGTGGAATAAAACTGATACTTCAGCTACTTGTGAATACGTTTGCATTAAATGCGTAGGGGGTCTTCTTACGCTTCCAAGTATTTACAAGCAGGTGCGATTGGCTTGGATTGATGGCAATCCTGTTTCTTTGGGCAACGAATGGTATCAATCTGTTCCGCAAGATGTTTGGGGATATGGAGGTTCTAATTATGATAATGGATGGGGTCAGGCATATGCTTGGAATGGCGGAAACAAGAAGTTTATTGAAATTGGTGGAAAGCATATAACTTTTCAGAATTACGATCTTGCTCCTTATCAGCTTTGTATTGAGTCTGAAACATCTCTTGATGTTGGTACTGAGATTACTTTTTTTGGGGAGAATGCTTATGGAACGAGAATTAGTGAAACAATTGCTCTTGGCCTTGCTCCTGCTTATGCTTATTCGGTTAATTTCTTCAAGTCAGTTTTTCAAGTAACAAAGCCTCAAACAAAGGGAAGGGTAAGGCTTTATTCATACGATCCCGACAATCAAGCGCAGATGCTTTTGTCTATTTATCAGCCTTATGACATTAATCCTAGCTTTAGGAGATATGCAATTAAGGGATGCGTTAAGGATTCTGTAATTCTTTATTGCAAGAAGAATTATCAAGACCTTTACGAATTGACTGATCAGGTTGAATTTACGCCTGAAGCGATGATTTCTGCTGTTATGGCAGTTGTTTATCGTGAAAACAAAGGAAGCGATCAGCTTTATAATACTTCTCTTCAGAATGCGATATTTGAAGTCAATAGAGAGACTGCCGATCAAGAAGAACCTACAGGTAGCGTGATTAGGCAATTTCAAAACAACATGATGCTCAACGCATTGATTCCAACATATGTTTGGGATGATGGGGCTACATGGCCTTACTGATATGAGAGAACTTTCTGAAATCAGTACAATGGATAGAATTGAAGAGACGATTGGTAACTCTCCTCAAGTTGAGTGTCCGCTTGAGCATTTTTTTACTCCAGAGATTTATACTAGGAAAATTTTGATGCCAGCAGGTTCGCTTGTTGTTTCTTTGAAACATAAAACAACTCATCCTTTTTTTATCTTAAAGGGGAAAGTTGCTGTTTTGAGAGAAAAAGAAGATGGTGAATTTGAGATAGAGGGAATGCATGAGGCTGGGCATATGGGAATTACTAGGCCCGGAACAAAGAGGCTACTTTATAATATTGAAGATACTGTTTGGGTGACTTGTCATTCTAATCCTGATAATTTAGAAGATCCAAATGAAATGGTTTTACGCTTGGCAGAAGCTAATGAAAATCCTTTAATTGATACTTCTAAACCAGAATTTAGTATGTGGAAAAAAGAAGTCAGCCCAAGCATAACTCATAAAGAACTACAAATAGCATGAGATTCCTAATTCCAGCACAGACACTTGCAGAACATAAGCATCGCCAGATGCCTGTGTTTGAAACTTTGGGTCTTACTGCAACTGATGCATTGGTTATTGGAGGATTGGGGGCTGCTGCTGGCGGATTGGGAAGCCTAGGATTGGGTATTTTTAATGCATCGAAAAAAGCTCCTTCTTATCAGCCTCCGTCTTTGATGCAACAAGCTGCTCAACAGCAGATGCTTGTTCAGAATGCTGCTAATGCAGCAATGCAATATGCTCCTCAATTTACACAAGCAAATATTGATCTTCAAAATCAGGTAACTCCGGGGTCTTCTGCTCAAAGAGAAAAGGCACTTAATCAACTTAATGCTTATATTCAGGGTCAAGTACCTACTGATGTTCAGCAAAATATTCAGCGTCAGGTTGCACAAAATCTTGGAGGAGGATTTAATCTGTTTACTGGAGGCGGTCAGGCTCCGCAAAATTTTGCAAGAAATCTTGGGCAAACTAGCCTTGGATTGTCGCAATATGGATTGAGTGCAGCACCTACATGGCAACAGCTTGCAAATAGCATGGTTGCTTCACCTACACAAATATTTGGTTCTGCATTGCAAGCGGGGGAATTTGCTACTGGATCACAGCTATCTCAAGCAGAAAATCGTTACCAAAGCGCAATGAATCAATACGGAGCAGGTCAGGCTGGGGCGCAGGGGATTGCATCTGGATTGGCTGGCCTTGGAAGTGCTGCCGCTAGTTTTGGAAATTCTGTTGCTATGGCTAATTATCTATCTCCTTCTGCTTTGGGCGCACAAAATACATTGGCTCAAGCTGGATTTGCAGGTGGGCAAATTCCTTCTTATTTGGATGCAACAAGCAATGTGGCAGCATATAATGCTGGTCAAGTTCCCCAAGCATTAACGGCATTGCCAGCAATTCAATACTAATATGGCTATCGGATATTACAATTTTGGAAATATACAAGCTGGCAATCAGCAGATTGTTAATTCTCTTGTTGGCCTTGGTCAACAGATTGGTCATGCGATTGAGACTCATGCGGCTACGCAATCTGCACAGGCTATGTTGCCTATGTTGCAACAACAGTATCAGAATGGCATGCAGAAGATTTCTGCTGGCGATCCTAATGGTATTTCTGATGTTTATGGTGCTGCATTGACGGCATCACAGAATCCGCTTTTGGCTCCTATGGCAAACCATGCGATTAACTTGGCAAGCATGGCAAATATTCAGACTCAACATACTTTGAGAACTCGGGCTGCTCAAGCTGGTGCTTTGATGAGGGCTGGATTGAAATCGCAAGGCTCCACTTCTGGAGGTGTTAAGGCAATGACGGGAGGACAGCAAGCAGCTAATACTTATAAGTATCGCAAGGATCTGAATGCTATTTGGGATAATAATAGGGATAATGTTGATGATTTCCTTTCCGGGAAAACATCTGCTGGTTCTTCACAGCTTGCTTCTGCTTTGAATAAATATCAGGCTATGAAACAAGATTCTGGAGTGACTGATCCAAACTTTGAGAATGTTTTGATGGCCAAACAAGCTATTGCGTCTGGTGCTGATCCTTCAAAGGTATTAGAAAAATATAAGTCACTTGGAACTGCTCAAAAGGCAACAACGCCTCAAGTAACAAGTCCTTCTGCTACACCTGCAAAACAAACTCCTGTGCCACTTCCTGCTGGATTGCAGATTAATCCTCTCTTCAATACTGGCGCATCTGCTCCAACTACAGGAATGCTTCCTGCCGCATCTGGATCAATGCAGGGGAATGTAGCAGAGAATGAGCCTGAATTGGTAAAGCCAGATGTAAAAGATCAACAAGAAGATCAAGAATCTGAACAGGTAGCATAATTATGGCCGACAATCCTTTTGCCGACCTTATTCCTGAAGGGGCATCACAACAGGTTGTCAATCCATCTCCTTCCGTAAGTGCGGATGAGATTAATGTTGATGCTTTGCCTGAAGGGTTGAAGCCATATGCTCCTGCATTTGTTCAAGCAGGAAAACAATATGGCATAGATCCTAATTTCCTTGCTGCTATTTCATGGAATGAAACTGGAGGTGGAACATCTAGGGCATTTAGGAGTGGAAATAATGCCATGGGAATATCCAATGCTTCCGGGCCTATTTATGGATTTAATTCTCCTGAAGATTCTATTTACCAACAAGCATCTACGCTTGCTAGACCAAACGGCCCTTATCGCGGCGCATCTACGATTCGTGAAGTGGGATCTATTTATGCTCCTATAGGTGCAGAGAATGACCCATATCATCAGAATGCTGATTGGACGGGAAGTGTTGGAGAATTTTACAATAGGCTTACAGGCAAGGGCAAGAATGCTAGTGTATTAAATGCTGGTGGATACCAAAATCCTGAGCAGCAACAGATGGAGAATCCGTTTGCTGATTTGATTCCTAAAAGTGAAGAGCCTAAACAAAATATGGGTCAGGGATTTGTTTCTGATCAATCATCAAATCCATATGC
>Ga0207956_1000359_pt1 | contig 12342 bp, 13 predicted proteins | sample CryBogCBE25Jul07_FD_184580 | JGI IMG/M metagenome (GOLD analysis project Ga0207956, IMG submission 184580) | Freshwater microbial communities from Crystal Bog, Wisconsin, USA - CBE25Jul07 (SPAdes) (version 2) | ecosystem: Environmental > Aquatic > Freshwater > Lake | place: Crystal Bog...
CTAATATTATCAATAATTTTATTAACAGGACGATTATAAAAGTTGATCAAATTTTTAATTTTACTCATTTAATGTATATATATTAGATGAATATTTTTTATTAAAATAAATAACAAACTATTTATATATTTAACCCATTACAATACCATTATGATTTTTAAATGATCTAACTCTATGCATCTTTTCTTGATTTGGATTTGAGAATGATTGTGCGTTGTATCCAATTCCTGTAAATTGTTGTGGTTCTGTTAAATTTGATAGCCTTATATTCCCTCCACTCTTTTTAGCTATACAGATAGGCATTGGGCTATTATTAGTTAAACCCGAACCAATTGAAGAAAAACTTGAAAAACTACCCCCAACATGCTTTTTTCCTTTTGCATGTTTAATACCCAAACCGATTGAGTGTAAATTAAAACCACTACCAGTATAAGCGTTTGAACCAGAATTAACTAAAGATTTTGAGACATCCCCAGCAGTTTGAGATCCTGTCATAGCAGAAACCTGATTACCAATCATATCAGCGATTGCAGGGGTAGCAGCTTTAACAACATCTTTCACAATAGGACTAGAAACAACTTTTTTAATAGAATCAAAAATACCCTTACCAGTATGCACTTCTAAAAGATGTAATTCATCAGGTAAAACACGAGTTCCTTTATTATTTGCTAAATTTCGTTGTAATTTAGAAAGATTTTTTTTAGTTTTATAGTGTAATTTTACTGCAGTATTAGATTCATCATTATGATCAGATGGCTTTACAGTAAATGATTTTTCTTTTAAATAGTTATCAAGATGTTTCTTTGATAATCTAGTATAACCGATATGAGATTTGGATTTATTCATTTTTATATATAATTATAAATAGATAAAAATTTTCATGAAATTTGAATTTTTCATAAAAATAATAATATTATACTTAAAATTTTTATTGATAATCCAACTTTTGTTCCAATACAATATACAGAAATTTGAGTTATTGAATTACATCCATGATATTGTAAATTTTTATATACAGGTGTAATACTTTGAATTTCATTAGAAAAAGCATTTTTTAAAGTTGTTGCAATTAATTTTGAGGATTTTTGGATGATACAATAACCGACTTTAGTAATTTGAAACTTTTTAAAAAAAAGGTATTCTTTTTTATCAAGTTATTATCTAAAATGTATTGTATATGATTTTCTAACCATTGTAATTCTGATTCTGATAATTCACCAAATACATTTATCATAATATCTTGTAAAATTTTAGACTTATCAAAATCTTCTTTTGAGAACTTACCATTTGATATTTCTAATTCTAAAAAGTTCATCAAATCATTAATCAATTGAGGATTTAATTTATGTGTTTCATAATCAACTAATTCTTTTACTTCACATGTTCCTTTTAAAACAAGTGTTTTTACATAATTTACCTTTGCAAGACTATTTTTTAGTTTGAGTTTAACCATCTATATATATTTATGTATTAGATAAAAAATTTATATATAACCAGTATTTTAAATCATCAAATCCACATATCAATTAAATAAGTGAAATTCAATGAATTGTAAAATTGAATATAATAATAAATAGGGTTTTTCATTGAAATTTAAATTTATTCTAATACATATATATAGATGGAAAAAATAATAACTTGCCCACATTGTAATGATATGATTATAATAAGTGAATTGAATTGTTGTATTTTTAGACATGGAGTTAATATAAAAACAAATGAACAAATTGATCCTCATTCTTCAAAAGATATATGTGATAGTTTATTTGAAACAGGACAAATATATGGTTGTGGAAAACCATTTCAAATTATTATCTTAGAAAATGGTTCATGGATTATTCAAAAATGTGATTATATTTAAAATATATATAAAGGTTTTTCGTTGAAATTTAATCTAATATATATATATATAAATGATGGATTTAAACAAATATATGAAACAACAAATTAAAACTTATGAAAGCTTAATGAAATTAATTGAAGAACCAGAAGGAAAATCTAATAAAGTCAAAAACGTTAATAAAAATCAACAAGTCAATTCTTATTTAATGAATAAAATCAATGATGATATAAAAAATCGTAAACTTTTTGCAAATCATCATAAAGCAGTGAGCACAGGTATGCCAGTTGTTCAAGAAGATGATAATATTCGTTTAATCAATAGCAATATTTCATTAGATGCAAATTTAGAAATTCAGTTTAATTCTTTGATGTCAAAATATATTAAAGATCCTAGAACACTCACAAACTTAACAAATAGTATAACTCCAAATATGATTGCTGAATTTGTTCATAATTTTGGATACTATGAATCAGAAATAAGAAAATTTAGAGGTCAATATATTGATGACAAAGTTTTTATAGATAAATTAAAGAATATGTTATTAAAGAATGTAAATGTAAAATATCCTGCAACAATACCTTTGAACAATGCATTAGATACTGCATCAAATACTGCATCCAATAGTAATAAAGATAGTAATACAAACAGTCAGATGGAAACCATGCAAAAATACTTGGAAGAAAAAAATAGATCTGCAAATGAAACCATATCAGAAAATGAAAAAATTGAAACTGATAATATACAAAAGAATGAGTTTATGATAAATAATATTATTGGATGGATTGGCACTCATCAAACAGAATGTTCTAAAAAATTTGAATTAGCTAGTTCTGTTAAAGATATAATATCAAAAAAACTAAAGTGTGAAAATTTTGGTGCATTAAAAAATATGTTAATAAATTTAAGCAAAGCAAATCAAAAATCATTTGAAGAATTATATGAAGAACTACATAGTATATACACTGGAGAAAAGTATAGAGAATCTGTGAAAAATAACATAACACTAATCAATTTCATCAATAATATCAAAGAACAGTCAGAAAGTTTCAGAACATTTTTAATAAATACTGCTATAACTGATTATGATAAACAAATAAAAAGTAAAAATGCTGATAATTTTGGTGAATTGTTCAGAAAATATTTTTTAGAACAACTTGGTCTACCCATAGATGCAAGAACAAATGAACTTAAACAAAACAAACTATATGAATTAAACAATTTACAAATATTAAAAATTATTACTGACATTATTCCTGCAACAATAGTAGACTATCATATGGAAGAACATAAAGATAATAATGAAGATAATAATGAAGATAAAAAAGTAGATGAAAGAATAGAAGATATAGTAAAACTGGTTGGAACATCTCAAAAAAGTTGTGATGAAAATTTTGAGTTGCATTCAGTTGTAAAAGACTTATTTAAAAATTACTTTGAAAAATTCAATATTAACTTAACCACATTTAGTCAATTAAAAAAGAAATTATCTGATTTTCTAAAAGCGAGTCAAGAAGATTTTAATAAGTTAAATATAGAGATAGAAAATATATACAGAGGAAATAATATTCCTTCAGAAGAAATAAAAGATGCTAAAATAAAAGAATTTAAATCATTGATAAATTTAGAAAGCTTTAGAACATTTTTATTAAAGAGAGCCAACGAAGATTTTAATGATATGACGAAAAACATTCCCGAAAAAGATCTATCAAAATTTAATAACTTGTATTTTAAGCCTAATATGGTAGACATAGTAGGTAAAGATCTAAAATTTGATAGTAATAACATAATACATAAATTAACAAACAAAGAAATTATCAAAGTAATTGATGTTGTAATTCCCCAAACAAAAAAACATTATGGTCATTATCTTGAAGAAATAGAAATAAAAAGTAAAAAGCTAAAACAAACAAATAAAAAAGAAGAAACTAAAATTCCAGAAGATACTGCTGAGGGTAAAACATCTTCAGGACTTAAATCAACTGAAAAAGCAATACATAAAAAATATTTTATTGATACACATAAATTACATAATAATGTGCTTGAAATTAGATACAATAAAAACAGACATCTGACCAATGTAAAAACACAAGTAGTAGGAGATGGAGTTAAAAAAATTCTGAATGATGTTATACATACAAATACTCTCAATGAGAAAGAGTATCATGTATTAACCGATCATGAAAAACATTTGATAAGAACTATTTTGAATATGTTAGAAAAAGCTCATTTACTTTCATCAGGTGATCAACAATTTAATAATAAATTTCAAATACTATTAGGAGAATGGAATTCAGGAAATAATAGTGAAATTATCCGTTCCCAATTAAAGCAATATATATCTCATGCTATGAAGTTAAATCTCATAAGCAGACACGTAGGACAACAAATGTTATTAGAATTATGTTTTTAAAAATCAAAATTAAAATATCAAACATATATATAATATAGATATAATAATGGGTCGTGATATCATTAGTCTAAACACCACAAATTATGTGGGTAATAATGTCTATAGAGTAAAGTTTCCAAAGACAGTTCAATTTAAAAAAGGGGATAAATTATCTTTATATTCATTTTCCATGTATAATTCGTTTTATAATATTTCATCATCTCAATATCAAAATACATCCATAACATTTACTTGGTTTAATGGAACAATTTATAATTGGAATATTCCAGATGGTTATTATTCTGTATCTGATTTAAATATATGGCTTCAACAACAATTTATTTTAAATAAGTTATACTGTGTGAATTCCAATAATTCACAAAATATTTACTTTGTAGTCTTTCAAACTAATAGCGTTGTATATAAAACAGAAATTGATGTTTATTATATGCCTTCAGCTACCAATGCATCATCATATGGTTATAAAATTCCAACAGGAGCAACATGGACATTTCCTTCAACAAATACCATGGTAACTATAACCATAAATAAAAATTTACAAACATATTTTGGTATAACCAATTTATTAACATTTGGAATTATTTCACCCGCTCAAAATATGCATTATTTATCAAATGTTTGTCCTATAGTGAGTCCAATATTTAGTATTTATATAGGTTGTAATTTAATACTTAGTGATTTTAATCAGATTGGCAATTTAATGAGTCAGTTTGCTATAAATGCAACTTACGGGAATTTAATTTCATATAATTCAACCATTGATTCACAGATTGATATTAAAGAAGGGATTTATAATGAATTACTGATAACTTTATGGGACCAAAATAATAATCCTCTTATTTTCATAGATCCCGAACTAACCCTATTTCTAATTGTGTCTACTGAAGATAATTAAAATAATATCTATTCATATAATATATAATGAATAAAATTTACACTGCAAGATCAGGTATTTATTTACACAATATGAAAAGTAAGCAAGGAGGTAGTTTAACTGAATCAAATGATACTATAAAACGATTAAGTACTCAAATAAATAATCCAAGCACTTCATTAGTTGGTTTAGGAACACAAACAGATGTATTATCAAAGTCTGCCATTAAACCAAGTGGAACAAGTATTACATTTGGTGGTTCAGGAATCACATCACAATTATCAAAATTAAATTTTAATACTGATAAAAAATATGGTAAAAATGTAAAACTTAGATTATAAATATAACCCGTAATTTTTTAAATATAATGAAATAAAAAAATATAGATATTTTTATCTAAATTTTTTATCTATAGTATAGTTATATAATACATACACATATGGCAAATACTCTTTTTCAATATAACTATGAGCACGACAAAACAGAAAATGAAAATACCTATCCCGTATCAGATTGTCAATGGATATATATAAATGATATCAATCAAAATAACTATTCAAATGGATATATCAACTTTACAAATGTATCTATTATAGGTTCTAATGTTGAAAAACAATATGCATGGTCTCAAGCTTATTTAGCAATTCCATACACTGTTGTTGTGTCAGGAACAGGTATTCCTTTTGTGATAGATGCTGCAAATGTTAATGCACTTTCTGTGAAATCATACGCAACATTAATTGATTGGGTTAGTGTTAAATTTAATGGTGTTTCATGTACAAGAAATTCATATTATAACCATTTAGCAATGAACGAACGTATAAAAACATATGGTTCTGATAAATATAGATTATACGGAGATATTCTAAATCATGCTTGGGATACAGGTACTGGTATTCAATATAGTTCAGGACTTGGTGAATCTAATAATGATACTGTTCCTACTACATTAGTAAATGGATTTAAACCAACTTCAATTGTCAATCAAGGACATTTATCAAGATGCGCTAAAACAAATATTGATATAACTAATGCAGCAAATTCATCTCTTGCAAGTTTTTTTGGCACTCAAGTAAATTTAAGAGATACAGAAAATCAAAATGTATTAGTATATCAAGGAACGGATGGTTTAGTATTTCAAGGAACCGCTATTATACCATTATCTGAATTACATGATTTCTTTAAAGAAATGCCATCAGTTGCAAGTTCTACAGGTTTTGAATTAAGATTACAATCAAATTTATCAAAAGAAAATTCATATACAATTACTTTGCCAGCAGTTCCTGCCCTTGCTACTGGTGCTAATCCTACTTATGTAGGAGCTCTTGTTCCAACTTCTGTATCAGCACAACAAATTGTCGGTCATTGTTGTCCATTTTTAATTTCAAATCCTAGTGGAGATGGTTCAACCGGATTAAAAATTAATCAAACAGTAAATAACTCAATTCTTGCCGGATCAACAATTACGGTAAAGGCATGTATTGGATGGTCAAATACAACAGGACAATTATCAGCTAATAACCAGTTTCCTGGTTCAGCAGGTAATCCTGCGAGAATATTTTTACCCGCAATCAATTTTAATAATGATTTTATTAAAGACATTGTTCAACATCCACAATATTCATTAAAATATATGGATTATTATATTGATGCAGATTTAGGTAAAACACAAGGATCTTCAATAACAAGATTATTTAACGTCCAATTGTCAAGAGTAAGAACATTATATATTATACCATTTTTATCAGCTAATGGAAATGTTCCATCTCCATTCAATAGTCCAATATCATCCGCACCTATTACTTGCACACCTTGCAGATTGAAAAATTTTAATATTCAAATTGGAGGTCAAAATATTTTTTCTGAACCACAAAATTATAATTATCAATTTTATAATAATAATGCTTTGTCTATAATGGCAGATATTAATGGAAATAGTTTAAAAAGTAAATTCTTTTCAGGACAAATCACTAAATCAATGTGGGAAAATGGTTATAACGTCTATACAATTAATTTAGAAAAATGCACAGATGAAATCACAGATTCATTAATGAAATCTTTTCAACTAATTTTTCAAATTGAAAATAGTGCTATCACTGGAATATCTTATGATTTCTATTATATGATTACTTATCAATCAGAATTAAGTTTAGATCGTTCAACAGGAACTATCACAAATACTGTTTAATTTAAAAACTGAAAATAAACTGAAAATAATAATTCACAGTTTATAAGATTAAAATATTTCATTGAATTTCAATATCTAAGGTTTAGGTTTATTTTTGCAATTCTTTCTATGTCTGGACAAATTGGATAAAGCAACAACTTTATCACAAAATGGACATTCTCTTTTTTCTTTTAATTTTTCTAATATTTGACTTTTATGTTTATTGTAGTAAGTTAAATTATAAATTTTCTTTTTGCTTTTAAAATCTTTTTCATCATCAGAAATAATATTTTCTTCAATAGGTTGTTCTTGCATCTTCTATAATTATATATATTATTATGTCCTTAAACCAATTTAATAAATTTGAAAATAACAAAAAAATAATTTCAATCATAATTATATATGAAAAGTGGTATAAAAAAATTAAGCCCTATGCAAGAGCTTATGAAACAAATGAATATTGATGAAACATATACCAAACCAATCAAATACAGATATCCTAAAGTTAAAGACAATATATTTCCTAAAAAAGGTTATAATTATGAGGCAGATATATTATTATTACCAGAAACTTCCAAAGGGTATAGTAAATTATTAGTTGTAGTAGATTTATATTCAAATAATTTTGATTTTCAAGAAATGAAATCTAAAACATCCGAAGAAGTATTAGACGCTTTTAAAAAGATATTTAAACGAGGAATTATTACAAAACCATTAGCATCTATAAGAACTGATTCAGGAGGTGAATTTAAATCCGTTGTAGATCAATATATGTATGATAATAATATTTTACATTTATGGTCATTACCAGATCGTCATAAACAAATGGCTAATGTTGAAAATTTAAATAAACAATTAGGAAGAATTATCATGACCTACTTACAAAATAAAAGTGCTGAATTACATAAAGAATATTTTGAATGGACAGATATCATAAATGATCAATTTAGAAAAGATTTCAATAAAATAAAAAAACATCCTAAAGACATAGATCTTAATACATATGTCCCAAAAGATATTAATTTAGATAATCCACCTAAATATAAAGTTGGAGATTTAGTATATAGAAGACTAGAAATACCAGTTGATGAATATGGAACTAAATTACATAACGGCATATTTAGGCAGGGAGATAACAAATTTACCATGGTTCCGACTAAAATAATAAGAGTATTAGCATATTCAAGTCCTAACCCATGGAGATATATACTACAAGGATTTCCCAACGTTTCATATGCAGAAGCAGAATTATTACCATCCAATGAATCAGAAGAAAAGTTTGTTGTAAGAAAAATAATAGGTAAAATGACCAAAAACAAGATTGTTTATTATTTGGTTTGGTGGAAAAAAGAATTGAAAAAAGATGCTACTTGGGAGCCAAAAACGAATTTATTAGAAGATAAACTTGATGATTATATTCAACAATATGAAAAAGAAGTTAAAGATAAAGCTAAAAAGAAAAGGTCTAAAACGTAATTACTATTCTTCATCAAAATCATTTTCTCCTTTATTAAAATGTTTTGTTTCAAATCCAGTGGTATAATTTTTATAACAATTTACATATTTAAATTTAATCAATCCCGTCGTCTTTTCTTCACTAGTTAATTTCAAAGTATTCTTAGTAAACATTACATCATCATGTTGTTTATTAAAGATCACATTATCTGTGCATATTCTTACTACATCATCAATATACTTTATAGCAACTTTTCCAATCAGATCTCTAGATTTAGCTAAAAGAAAAGGTTTAATTCTTGCAATATTAAAATAATATGGTTTTTTAGTATTTATTAATTCACAGACATCATCTCCATGTTTATTGATTTTTGTTGTTCTAATATAATATTTATGATTAATATCATACTCTAAAGAAACATCTAAATTTTCATTTTCAATTTCTTTATCTGTTTTAAATAATCTATTAAATTCAGATAATCTACCCCAAAGAGAGGATGTAATTAATTTAATTAATACTTTACTTTCTGGATGTGTTTCTTTTAAACTAAATAAGTAGTTAAACCATGATTTAAATATATCTGAACCATTTGCTATATGATCTTTTTTATTTTTTCCGTAGATATAACAATTATTAGTTTCAAGGATTAATTCCATATTGATTTTATATCCATTTTTAGTTTTACATGTATAAGCAAACATCAATGAAATATGAGTATAAACATTTTGTTTGGAAAATCCAAATACCTTTTTAAATCTTTCATCATCACTAAAAATTTTCACACGATAAAAACCTACTTCTAAATTATTATAATCAATGGTTTGAATCGTTTTTTGAATACCTTTTTTAGTTGGAATTTCAAATTGTTTAGATGCTAATATAGAAGGATATTGAGAACTATAATCATAACCATAACAATTATATTTCCCTGGTTTACAATAACTTAATCCGGCATTATTACATGATTCAATCCATTCATATTCTATACAATCAATTTCATCCATATTTTCAAATTTACCATGGCAAAGCTTTTTAAACATTTCAACAGTTGCAGATTCATGTGATTTATACTTTAAATAATCAAATTTAAAAATATCATTATCGGAAATCTTATTTACAGCTATGAAAAAATCATTAGAAAATGTTTTCAATCCTTGATCACAAGGTTCATATCCCTTAGGTAAAAAATAATACCTTGGTAGTTTATAAACATCATATAACATCATGGTTTTAAATTGTTTGGTTGTATAATTATAAGTCCTTGCTTCTCTAGATGATTTTGATAATTCATAAAAAAATATATATTCCATTCTCTCTATATATCTAATACTAATATTTTCTTAAGTCATTTTTTATTATTATTCTGAAATCAAAAATATAATACAAATAAAAAATATAAATTTAAATTTGTAATCATAATATAAAAAGAAATGTCATTATCAGATTATTCAAATCCTGAAATGGTATATAAACGTGCTAAGCAAATTTTTGGAAATAAAGTGTATATATTTCCTTCTACACGAAAATCAAAAAAATATATGATCTATGATAATCGAAATGATAAATTTATACATTTTGGTTCGTCAGATCATTTTGATTATACAAAATATATTCAATTATACGGTTATCCAATAGCGAATCAACATAGAGAAAGATATTTAAAAAGAGCTTTGAAAATTAAAGGTATGTGGATGAAAAATAGATTCTCTCCAAATTGGTTATCAATACATTTATTATGGATGAAAGAAATATAATTACTTTTTTACCTTGTTTGGTGATCTGACTACAATAGTAAAATTATAAAACAAATTAAATTTGGTGCTATCATGAACTTTTCCTTGGCAATATTCATCCCATTCATCTTCAGACATAAAATCATCATTATATCCCCTTAATGTAGAATCTTTTAATATATTTAATCCTTTCACAACCATCTTTTCATTTTTACCTAATGTTTTTTCAACATCATTACAATATGTTTTAATTTGATTAAAAGTAAATAATTCATTGTCTTTATCTGGTCTTATGGTAACAGTTTTTTTGGTATAATTTGCTGTTTTTAAAGTTTGAATTGCATCACTTCTCATATTTTATATTTCTTTATATTAATTAAATATAATTATTTTCTTAAGTCATTTTAATATCAGATTATTTTTAAATATAATATTATATTTGCTAATAGTATATATTTCAATGAATAAACTACAACCAAATTCAATGAGTCATAAATTTAATGATAATGTTAATACAATTGATATAACAAAAGCACCCACTACAAATAAAAAAATGATGTTTTTAAATTTTATTCATCAAGAGCAAAAACGAAATTCAATGATATTAAACCAACAAGAAAAGCTTAAACAAGTATTAGAAGAGGTCTTAGATAAATATCCTGATGAAAATGTTTCTTCAAATAATGAGAATGAATCTTTAACTGATGAAAATATGGATTTAGATTTAACAAATATATATAAATCAACTTCAAATGAACCAGAACCAATAATATATTATGATCAAAATGAACCAAAACTTAAAACCATAACAAACATTTTATATTCAAAACATAAATTAGATCAATTAATTAAAAATAAAAAATGGTAAAATAAAAAAGTTATTATAATTAAATTTCTATTATAACTATATATATATATAGAACATGGCTTCTTATCCAGCAATAAGTTTTGTTAATAATGAAATTGCAACTTTATTTAATCTGAATTCTTTTCAAACTAAAGCAGTTGTATCAGATGTAGTTCAAACATCATCTTTAAATGTATCTGGACCATCAAATACAAATAATTTACAAGTAGCTTCTTTAAATGTTCAAAATGATGTTCAATTACCATTAAATTCAGTTCTTTTAGATACTCCTTTAATAACAGATAATTCTAATCAAATAGCAACCACTTCTTATGTTCAATCAATAGCAAATCAAATTTTAGGATCAAATAATTTAACTATCAATACTATTAGTATGATTGACCAAGCAATTAATAATGATCCAAATTTTAGTTCTACTATAACATCTAGATTAACAGCAGATGAAACAAATATCAGTAATTTAACTAATAGAATAACTACAGATGAAACCAATACACTCAATGCTTTAACACAAATTAATAATGCTATCACAAATCTTCAAACTAACCAAACAGCAGATGAAACAAATATCAGTAATTTAACTAATAGATTGAATACAGATGAAACCAATACATCCAATTCTTTAAATTCAATTAATAATGCTATCACAAATATTCAATCCAAACAATTGGTTGATGAGACTAATATCAGTAATTTAACTAATAGACTAAATACAGATGAAACCAATACATCTAATTCTTTAAATTCAATTAATAATGCTATTACAAATATTCAATCAAAACAAACGACTGATGAGACCAATATTTCTAATTTACAAAGTTCTTTATCTGGTATATCATATAATGCAACAACAGGAACAACAATTAATAATAATTTAAATGCAAAATCAATTATTGATAATGGTTCATTAATTTGTAATGGTGGATTAACTGTAAATTCTGGAACGGTTTCATTTCCTATTAATTCTATTAGTCCAAGTTCTATAAATGGA
>Ga0207956_1000363_pt1 | contig 12274 bp, 10 predicted proteins | sample CryBogCBE25Jul07_FD_184580 | JGI IMG/M metagenome (GOLD analysis project Ga0207956, IMG submission 184580) | Freshwater microbial communities from Crystal Bog, Wisconsin, USA - CBE25Jul07 (SPAdes) (version 2) | ecosystem: Environmental > Aquatic > Freshwater > Lake | place: Crystal Bog...
CTATTTGTGGGCACCTAAATTACCTGCCAAGGTGGCAGAGGCATTTGCACCAATCAAGAAACTCTTTGATAACAAATACTATTTAGATGATCTAAACCAAGCGGTGTTTGCTAAAGGGCTGATTTGGATCGGCAGCATCTTGTGGCATCGTGGTGATCAAAAAGTCATTGATGGATTCTTTGTTAATGGCAGTGCTCATACAGTGGGACGCTTTGCTGGAGTGATTCGCCATTTGCAATCCGGTTATGTGTATCACTATGCGTTTGCAATGATTGCAGGCCTAGCGGTATTGCTAGCTTGGGTTTTGTACGCTTACCTGCCTTTTGTTCGATAGGCCTTTGTTACTTAAGTAGCCACTATGATTCTTTCTTACGCCATTTGGACCCCGATTGTTTTTGGACTCATTATTTTGTTTTATGGGTCTGAGAAACCATCTGCTGGAGTGCGCTGGTTAGCGCTTGTTGGAGCAATAATCGGTTTTATCGCCACATTACCTTTGGTCATTCATTTTGATATTGCCAATGCAGGCATGCAGTTCGTTGAGAAAGTGAGCTGGATTCCTCGTTACGACATTAACTACTATCTTGGAATCGACGGTATTTCTGTTTGGTTCATCGTGCTCACAGCATTGATCAATATTTTTGTCGTCATTGCTGCTTGGGAAGTGATTGACACCAAAGTTTCACAATATATGGCTTCATTCATGATCCTCTCAGGATTAATGATTGGTGTGTTCTGTGCTTTAGATGCCTTGTTGTTCTACGTATTCTTCGAAGCTACCTTGATTCCGATGTACATCATCATTGGTGTATGGGGTGGACATAACCGTATTTATGCAGCATTCAAGTTCTTCTTGTACACCTTGCTTGGCTCATTGCTGACCCTGGTTGCCATGTTGTATCTCTATAACGTTACAAATAGTTTTGATATCTTGGCTTGGCAAAATGCTCGTTTAGATATTGTTGAGCAAATTTTGCTGTTCTTTGCCTTCTTTATGGCATTTGCAGTGAAGGTTCCTATGTGGCCTTTACATACCTGGTTGCCAGATGTTCACGTTGAGGCGCCAACTGGCGGCTCAGTAGTCTTGGCCGCCATCATGCTGAAGCTTGGTGCCTATGGTTTCTTGCGTTTCTCATTACCAATTGCTCCTGATGCGAGCCAGTACCTCGGCCCATTTGTCATCTTCTTATCCTTGGTAGCCGTGATTTATGTAGGTGCGGTTGCGTTGGTACAGAAGGATATGAAAAAGCTTGTTGCTTACTCATCTGTTGCTCACATGGGATTCGTAACGCTTGGCTTCTTCCTCTTTAGTCCATTAGGCATTGAGGGCGGCATTGTGCAAATGATTTCCCACGGCTTTGTTGCTGGTGCGATGTTCTTGTCTATTGGCGTACTCTACGACCGCATGCACACACGACAAATTGCTGATTACGGTGGCGTTGTGCATCGTATGCCCGCATTTACGGCTTTTGCAGTCTTAATGGCTATGGCCAATTGCGGTTTACCAGCCACCTCAGGATTTGTCGGTGAATTCATGGTGATTTTGGCTGCAGTCGATTACGACTTTGTGATTGGCATCTTGGCAGCTACCGCATTGATTTTGGGTGCTGCGTACTCTTTGTGGATGGTTAAGCGCGTATTTTTTGGAACCATTAATAATGCGCATGTTGAAGAACTCAAGGATCTCAACGCCCGCGAATATTTCATGATGACTGTGTTGACGATTTGCGTCATTGGTATGGGTGTCTATCCAAAACCATTTACAGACATTATTCATCCAGCCGTAATCAATCTGCTGCAGCACGTTGCTGTAAGCAAACTCTGAGTAAAAGCAAATGCAAGCATTCGACCTATACGCCGTCCTGCCGGAACTCGTTTTACTTATTGCTACTTGCTTATTGTTGGTGGCGAGTGTTTATGTTCGTGAGAGAGTTCCTTCTACTCCAGGTGTTGAGCAAGATATCTTCCATACTCCGCGTGGCGTTGGATTTGTCTACTTCTTCTCGTTGCTCTTGCTGATTTATCTGATTTTTGCTTTCGTTGGTCGATTGAGTGATGTGTCTCTCATCGCCATGAATGGCCTATTTCAATCTGATCCTTTATCCAATTTATTAAAGGCATGCTCTTGTGGCGCTGTATTGGTTAGCTTGATTTACTCAAAACAGTATTTAACTGATCGCGCTTTGTTCCGTCCGGACTTTATCGTGATGGTCTTGCTGGCGCTATTGGGTCAAATGGTTTTGATCTCTGGCGCAAATTTACTGACGCTGTATCTTGGTCTAGAGCTGATGGCCTTGCCAATGTATGCGTTGGTGGCAATGCGCCATACCAGTGAAAAGAGTGTTGAGGCCGCAATTAAGTATTTCATCTTGGGCGCATTGGCTTCTGGATTCCTCTTGTATGGTATGTCTATGCTTTATGGCGTGACCGGATCGCTAGACCTAATCGAGATCTTTAAAACCGTTGCTGACCCACGTGTGAACCATTTAGTGATGGCATTTGGCTTGGTATTTATTGTTGCCGGTCTGGCATTCAAATTAGGCGTAGTGCCATTCCATATGTGGGTTCCAGACGTCTATCAGGGTGCACCGACTGCGGTGACCTTGATGATTGCAGGCGCTCCGAAGTTGGCAGCATTTGCGCTACTCTTCCGCTTGTTGGTCAATACCTTGTTGCCGTTGATGGGTGATTGGCAGCCAATGTTGGTATTGCTCGCCGTTCTTTCTTTAGTGGTTGGTAACGTCACCGCAATTGCGCAGACTAATGTCAAGCGTATGTTGGCTTATTCGGCGATCGCTCAGATGGGCTTTGTGATGTTAGGTATGTTGTCAGTATTTGATGATCATGCTTTTAGCGCATCAGTGTTCTACGTCATTACTTACGTTCTAACCACTCTAGGGACTTTCGGTCTTTTGATGGCGTTATCGCGCAAAGGTTATGACTGCGAGACTTTAGAAGGTCTTAAAGGATTAAACAAGAAGCATCCATGGTTTGCCTTTATTGGCCTAGTGATGATGTTCTCATTGGCTGGTATTCCACCAACAGTAGGTTTTGCGGCTAAATTAGGCGTCCTAGAAGCTTTAGTTGATGCTGAGCACACATTCTTGGCTGTCATTGCGGTATTGGTTTCTCTCGTAGGCGCTTTCTATTACCTCAGGGTGGTTAAGGTCATGTATTTTGATGAGCCTAGCCATGAAGTTGGTGTTTCTGGTTCGGGCTTTGCTAAGGGCTTGTTAAGCTTAAATACGATCTTGGTATTGGCGCTTGGGATTATTCCAGCTGGCTTAATGAGCGTTTGCTTGGACGCAATGCGTCGCACCTTATTGGGTTCGTAAGCCTTGTTTATCTCAACGCATAAAGGCTCCTTTGGGAGCCTTTATTGTTTGGGTTGTATATGCAGTGATATGACACTTAAATGACATCTGATTTCTGTACGATTGAGGAATAACAAAGATTTCCTATGGTGAGAGATTGTCTATGACCGAAAAATTCTTTAAAGATTTGCCCCTTGGCGATCAGCACTTGCGAGAAGAGCGGGTGTCAGGCGAGGATATTTACGGCGGCATCTTTCTGAATATGAAGCGCGATCAAGTGCGCCTACCTGATGGTGAGCTTGCAGCCCGTGAATACTTAACTCATCCTGGCGCAGTTGCTGTGCTTGCTCTATTGGATGATGGCAGGGTGTTATTAGAACGTCAGTATCGTTATCCCATTGCCAAGGCTTGTATTGAAATTCCGGCTGGAAAATTAGAGATCGGCGAAGATCATTTGTTATGTGCTCAACGTGAGTTAGAAGAAGAGACTGGTTATACCGCCAGAAAGTGGAGCTATATTCGCCGCATTCACCCGGTGATTTCCTATTCAACAGAATTCATTGACATTTACTTGGCCGAAGACTTGGTAGCTGGTAATAGTCATTTGGATGATGAAGAGTTTTTGGATGTATTTGCTGCCCCTTTGGAGCAGTTGCTAGCCTGGGTAGAAGAGGGTGAGATTACCGACGTTAAAACGACCATTTCTGCCTATTGGTTGGATCGCTATCGTCGTGGCTTAACGACTCCAAAGGCCATCAAATAGACGCTGTATAAAACCTATTAAAATAGACCATTGAATTTGGCATTTTTGCCCCTATATAGGTCTTATGAAAGTCTACAACCTCGCTTGCCCACTAGATCATCGCTTTGAGGGATGGTTTTCCTCTGAAGAGGACTGTCTTGCACAGCAGGATAAAGGTATGCTCGCCTGCCCAGTATGCGATAGCACGCAAATTGCCCGCATGCCTTCTGCACCCCATATCGCAAAATCATCATCCACCGCTTTAACTACACCAATTGCTACTGCCAATGAAGATATTGGCTCAGCTAGTGGTGATGTGGTTGCATTGACTGGTAACGATCACTCTCAGCTAGAAGCTCAAGTACAGGCTGCCTTTCTTAAAGGTATGCGTGAATTGATGGGTAAGTCAGAGGATGTTGGTACTTCCTTTGCTGAAGAGGCTAGAAAGATTCATTACAAAGAAGCGCCTGAGCGCAGTATTCGTGGGCAAACGACGCTGGATGAAGCGGAATCTTTAAGAGAAGAGGGTATTGAGGTGCTTGCCGTCCCGCTGATGCCTGCTTTCAAAAATACGCTGCAGTAATACTTAGCAAAACTTGATAAAAAATAGCGATCCGAAGACCGCTATTTTTATTTAGAGTCTTAAACTTGAGATCTTATTTTGAGGTCGGCATGACAAACTCTGCGCCTTTAGCAATGCTTTCAGGCCAGCGCTGCATCACACTCTTCTGCTTGGTGTAGAAGCGCACGCCTTCTTTGCCATAGGCATGCATATCACCAAAGAGGGATTTTTTCCAACCGCCAAAGCCGTGCCAAGCCATTGGCACAGGAATAGGAACGTTGATACCAACCATGCCTACTTGAACACGACGTGCAAATTCACGGGCGATATTGCCATCGCTCGTAAAGCAAGCAACACCATTGCCAAACTCACAAGAGTTCACAAGGTTGAGCGCATCAGTAAAGTTGGCAACACGCAAGCAAGAGAGCACTGGTCCGAAGATTTCTTCGAGGTAAATCTTCATATCTGGAGTGACGTTATCAAACAAGGTGCCACCTAAGAAGAAGCCATTTTCGTTGCCCGGAACCTTAAGTCCGCGGCCATCTACCAATAACTTTGCACCAGATGCAACACCGCTATCAATATAGCCAGTAATGCGCTCTAAAGCTGCCTTGGTCACAATAGGGCCCATCTCGGCATCGAGTTCCATACCATTCTTCACTTTAAGGGTCTTGGTACGCTCAATCAACTTCGGCATGATCTTCTCGGCAACATCGCCAACCAATACAGCTACAGAGATGGCCATGCAACGCTCGCCAGCAGATCCATAAGCGGCGCCTACTAAGGCATCAATTGCTTTATCAATATCGGCATCAGGCATGATGACCATGTGATTCTTGGCACCACCCAACGCTTGGGAGCGCTTACCAAAGTGAGCGCAACGCTCATAGATGTAATTGGCAATCGGAGTTGAGCCTACAAAGCTAATCGCCTTCACATCTGGATTCTCAATCAATGCATCAACGGCCTCTTTGTCGCCCTGTACCACGTTGAATACGCCATCAGGAAGACCTGCTTCCTTGAGTAATTTCGCCATCAATAAAGAGGCTGATGGATCTGTTGGGCTAGGTTTGAGGATGAAGGTGTTGCCACAAGCAATCGCCATTGGGAACATCCACATCGGAACCATTACTGGGAAGTTAAATGGCGTAATGCCAGCAACAACCCCTAAAGGTTGGCGCATTACCCAGTTATCAATATCAGTAGAAACTTGTTCGGTGTATTCACCTTTGAGGAGCTCTGGGATACCAGTAGCAAACTCTACGATTTCAATACCGCGAGTTACTTCACCTTGTGCATCAGTAAATACTTTGCCATGTTCAGCAGTGATGATGGCTGCCAATTCATCACGGTTGGCATTGAGCAACTCTAAATACTTAAACATGATGCGTGAGCGACGCAGGGGGCTGGTCTGACTCCAGGTCAGGAAAGCCTTTTGGGCAACAGCTACTGCAGCATCCACTTCACTGCGGCTAGCCAAAGCTACCTTACGTGCTACTGAGCCTTTTGCAGGGTTGTATACATCTGCGAAACGACCTTCTTTTGGATTGATAACAGATCCACCAACGTAGTGGCCGATATCTTCTTTTGATTCAAAGGCTTTTGGAGCGTTCATAGTCTTCAGTTTTAAGAATTGTTAATTTTTGGGGTAAAAAGGCGTTAGGCTAGGGTGCCTGCACGACTTTGCTGTCTCGTTTATTCTGCTTTTTAAGTATTCTATCGCTATAAGGTAATTTTAGTATTTTTGACCCCTTTTTTCCGACTTTTAAGGCATTTCCATGAGTCTTTTATTCTCCCCATACACCCTCAATTCCCCTCGAGGAACCCTAGAGCTTGCCAATCGCATCGTTGTGGCCCCAATGTGCCAATATTCGGCGTCTAATGGCGAGGCTACTGACTGGCACCTCATGCACTGGGGCAACCTTTTAAATAGTGGTGCTGCACTATTTATTATTGAGGCAACTGGGGTGACTCCAGAAGCGCGCATTACTCCAGCATGTCTAGGCTTATGGGACGATCGCACGGAAGCTGCTTTAAAGGATAAATTGAGTCGAGCACGTCAATTGGCTCCCGCAACCCCAGTGTTTATTCAGTTGGCTCACGCCGGTCGTAAAGCTTCCAGTGCGACCCCATGGGATGGCGGTCAATTGCTTGCAGTCGAACAAGGTGGGTGGGAGACCTTGGCACCTTCAGCAATTCCACAGCTTGATGGTGAACGTTTACCGCATGAACTTTCTAAGCCAGAGTTAACGGATCTCATTGATGCTTTTGTCACAGCTGCTAAACGTGCTGATCGTATTGGACTCGATGGCATTGAACTGCATGGTGCGCATGGATATTTATTACATCAATTTTTATCGCCAATTGCTAACCAGCGTACTGATGAATACGGTGGCTCATTTGAAAATCGCATTCGTTTCCCATTGGAGCTATTTGCAGCAGTCAGAGCAGCCTACAAGGGTGTACTAGGTATTCGCATATCAGCGAGCGACTGGGTAGAGGGTGGTTGGACTCCAGAGGAAACAGCGAGTTTTGCCAAACAACTTAAACCGTTGGGATGTGATTTTGTCCATATCTCTTCGGGCGGCATCTCTCCATTGCAAAAAATTGCTATCGGCCCAAAATACCAAGTGCCTTTTGCCAAAATTGTGAAAGAGCAATCTGGATTACCAACCATGACTGTTGGATTAATTACAGATCCACATCAAGCCGAAGAGATCTTGCAAGATGGCGATGCCGATCTCATTGCGTTAGCAAGAGCTTTCTTGTACAAACCGCGCTGGGCTTGGGAAGCTGCTGCTGCTCTTGGCGCCACTGTTACTGCAAATGAACGCTATTGGCGTTGTTTGCCTCGTGAGGCACAGGCAGTTTTTGGCGCAGTTAAGGTTGGTCAACGATAAGAGCATTAGATAAATTTCAGTGGAGATCGTAATGAAAAAGTTCCAATTTCTTTCTAAGGGTGTTCTAACACTCAGTTTGGCAGCGTTGCTGAATGTAGCCAGCGCTGAAAGTTTTCCAGATAGACCCATTGTGTTAGTTGTTCCCAATCCTCCAGGTGGTCTAGTAGATACTTCAGCGCGCCTATTGAGTGAACCGCTTACCCGTGTAATTAGCCAGCCAGTGATTGTTGATAATAAACCTGGTGCCAGTGGTAATACTGCCTACCAATTTGTTGCTAAGGCAAAGCCTGATGGCTACACCTTATTAATTTCCTATTCTGGTTATCACGTTGGAAATCCTGCGCTCATGGATAAACTTCCGTGGGATCCGATTAAGGATTTTTCACCAATCGCTTTGTTAACGGTTTCAACGAATGTGATTGCTGTACATCCTTCAGTACCAGTGAATAACTTAAAAGAATTTATTGCTTATGCCAAAGCCAATCCGGGCAAGCTGAACTATGCCTCGCAAGGTAATGGCTCTGTATCTCACATCGGAACTGAGATGTTTAAGCAAACTACTGGCGTTGATATGGTTCATGTGCCTTACAAAGGATCAGGCCCGGCCATTCAGGATGTTTTGGCTGGTCAGGTACAGGTATTTATCTCAACACCACCCTCTGTAATGCAGCATGTTCAAAGTGGCAAACTCAAAGGTTTGGCGGTGACTGGTAAGAATCGACATCCAGGCATGCCTAATGTCCCAACCACTGCTGAAGCGGGATTACCATCTTTTCAGCTGGAATCTTGGGTAGGGTTATTTGCTCCGGCAGGTACTCCAGCACCAGTCATTGCTAAGCTCACAGATTCTGTTAAAAAAGGCTTAGCATTGCCAGAAGTCAAAGAGCGCGCTGACGCTGCTGGTGTAGAAATTCGCTATCAAAATCCGGCCGCAACCGAAGCCTTGGTTAAGAAAGAACTTCCTTACTGGAATAAGGTAATCAAGTCAGCCAATATTACCTTGGACTAGAGCCTGAAAGCATTTCATTATTTTAGAAATGACTAAGCCTGATCTCGCAAAACGGGATCAGGTAAAGCAAGTGCAAAGGCTCTAGCAGCGCTAAGTAAAAAGCGATCTTTACCAGGGCCGGCGATGAGTTGTATGCCAACTGGTAGGCCATTGACGCCGCTTCCAATATTCAAGTTGATGCAGGGCAATCCGAGTAGGGTCCAGATTCTGCAAAAAATTGGGTCACCAGTACCATCCTTTAATAAAGGGGCTTCGCCGACTGCGCTAGGGGCAATAATCAAATCTACTTGATTATTCATCAGCTCAGCTATCCAAAATTGCGCGGCTTTGGCGTGGTCTAAGTCTTGTGAATATTGCGCATAAGTAATCATCGCACCATCGGTAAGTTGCTTATTGATTTGAGCGCTCATTTTTTTAGAGTAATGATCTCGCTCAAACGCTAGACTACGAGACATTTCGCTCAGCATGATGCGCGTTTGTGATTCACGCAGATGATCAAAAGTCTTAGGGAGAGACAAATCCTCAACCTTTCCTTTAGCAATACTCTCTGCGCTAAAGCGAGCCAGTGCAATTGCACTGACAGTGTCTTTGCTGGCTAATTCCCAGTCCGGGGTTTTGCATATAGCAATCCGCAGTTTGTTGTGGAGATCATCAACCGTTGCTAGCCCATGATCACCACTCATTGCTGCAACTCCAAGTGCAACATCTTCAACCGATCTGCCAAAACATCCGAGCGTATCCAATGAGGGTGCTAAGCTTTTCACGCCGGCGACACTGATTTTTCCAAAGCTCGGTTTATATCCAACGACGCCACAAAAAGAAGCTGGGCGAATAATCGAACCTGCTGTTTGACTACCGGTGGCAATCGGTACCATCAAATCGGCTACTGCTGCAGCTGATCCGCTAGAGGATCCGCCGGGAGTATGTTTTTGATCGTGGGGGTTGGTCGTCGGACCGCTTTTGAACGAAGCAAATTCAGTTGTGACGGTTTTCCCTAGAATTATTCCGCCAGATTGACGCATGAGTGCTATTGAGACGGCGTCCGTGCTGGGGTAGTGGTTGGCGTAAATAGGGGAGCCATATGCTGTTGGCAGGTCGTAGGTATCATAAAGATCCTTCACGCCGATAGGTAGCCCATGCAGAATGCCTTTTATAGGTCCCTTATCAAGGGCTTTGGCGCGTGCTAGGGCATTTTCTTTACTTAGGCTAACCCAAGCTTTAACGGTGCTCTCACGCTGCCCAATGCGGTCAAGACAGGATAGCAAGAGGTCAGCAGCTTTAATCTCTCTTTTAGCCAGGGCTTTTGCTGCCTGGGACGCACTGAGACTTTCCAAATCTTTCATTCATCTATTCTACTTTTGGTGGCGTATGATCGCAATTTACCGTTTTTAACCTTTCTGATATCTGCCTATAAATGAAGCAACATTCTGTCCGTGAAGCGTGGCTAGAGGATGCCGTAAAACATCTTGAGCCTGTATTTTCAAAAGCTGGCTATGCCATTCCGCCTGTAAGAGTTTCTTGTGGATTTCCTGCCTCCAGTAGCCCAAGAACTACATTAGGTCAGTGTTGGCCGCGTGAACGTTCCGGTGGTGGAGTCAATGAGATATTTATCTCTCCAAAAATTGATGATCCAGTACAACTGCTCGATACTTTGGTGCATGAACTCTGTCATGCGGTTGACGACTGCTTTAGTGGGCATGGAGAAGATTTCAAAGGTATCGCTCAAACGGTGGGTCTTGAGGGACCTGCGAGAATGGCGCATGCCACTGAAGAGTTAACCGTCAAGCTGATGATGATTAGTCAGGAGCTTGGGCCTTATCCACACCAAGCAATCGTTTTTCCACCACCAAGACCATCAAACGCTAGTAGAAACAAAGCTAAATGCGGTCAGTGCGGCTATGAAGTGACTCTATTAAAAAAATGGGCTAGCTATGGCGCACCTATTTGCCCCAAAGACAATATCCGAATGCAAGAAGATATTCCTCAGACGATTGAAAATACTAGCGACCATGACAGCGACTCCGTTGGCAAAGGCTCTAAGGCGGCCCCAGACGAGATTCGCCGCGCGATTAGTTAAGCCATAAGTGAGTAAAATTACTCTTTTGAGCCCAAATCAGCATACCCATTCATATAATTAGAGACTCCAAACACATGAACGCAAAAAAAATCTTTAAGAACCCCAAAATTGCTGTGATCCCAGGCGATGGTATTGGTAAAGAAGTCATTCCTGAGGGGGTTCGTGCTCTTGAGGCTGCCAATCGCAAATTTAATATTGGTATGCAGTTTGACCACTTTGATTTTGCAAGCTGTGATTACTACCTAAAGCACGGCAAGATGATGCCGGATGACTGGTTCGATACGCTCATGAAATACGACGCTATTTTCTTTGGCGCAGTCGGCATGCCTAATGTTCTGCCTGATCACGTTTCATTATGGGGTAGCTTGATCCAATTCCGTCGTGGCTTTGATCAATACGTAAATTTACGTCCAGTGCGTTTATTGCCGGGCGTGCCATGCCCCTTAGCTAATCGCAAGCCAGGCGATATTGATTTCTTTGTGGTTCGCGAGAACACTGAAGGTGAGTACTCTAGTGTTGGAGGAAAAATGTTCCCTGATACTGATCGCGAGTTTGTCATTCAGGAATCCATTTTCACAAGACAGGGTGTTGATCGCATCTTGCAATACGCTTTTGATCTTGCGCAGAGTCGCCCTAAGAAGCATCTGACTTCAGCTACCAAATCTAATGGCATTGCTATCACCATGCCATATTGGGATGAGCGTGTAGAAGCAATGTCTAAGAAGTTTGCCGATGTACGCACCGATAAATACCATATTGATATTTTGGCAGCGCACTTTGTCATGAACCCAGACCGCTTTGATGTTGTTGTCGCTAGCAATTTATTTGGCGATATCTTGTCTGATTTGGGTCCAGCTTGTACTGGCACGATTGCTGTAGCCCCATCTGGCAGCATTAATCCAGAAGGTAAGTTCCCCTCACTATTTGAGCCAGTTCATGGATCGGCCCCAGATATCTATGGCAAGATGATTGCCAATCCGATTGGACAGATCTGGAGTGGTGCAATGATGTTAGACCACTTGGGTTATCCAGAGGCTGGCAAAGCGATCTTTACAGCGATTGAAAAAGTTTTAGCTGCCGGTCCTGGGCATGCCCCGTTAACACCAGATTTAGGCGGCACTGCTAAAACAGATGACCTTGGCAAAGCAATTACTGCTGCTATCTAATCACGTGATTCTTTAATGCATGGCTCAGCCGTACGCACCTTTACTCCAGCAGATGTTGCTGGAATTTCAAAATCAGCGTCTGGAATCAGCTGAGCGCATCGCGCGCTCCATTTTACGAGTTAACTCTAAAGATCTTGTAGCCCTTCAGGTTCAAGGCCTGTGCATGGCGATGCAAGGTCGAGTGACTGAATCGGTTGAACCGTTTACAAAAGCAGCGAGTTTAGATTCAAAAAATGCAGAACTCCTCAATAACCTGGCTAAAGCACAACATGGGTCTCATTTATTTAGAGAGGCTACCCAAACCTACGAGAAGATAAATCGCCTGATGCCCAATAATCCGCAAGTGTTGACGGATATGGGGACTTCCTACGCAAAGTTAAAGGACTATGACAAGGCTATGTCTCTATATGATCAGGCGATTCAATTGCAGCCTGACTACTACCTAGTTTGGTCCAACCGAGGCAATTTACTTTCAGACCTTAGTTATAACGCTGAGGCGGTAGA
>Ga0207956_1000368_pt1 | contig 12196 bp, 15 predicted proteins | sample CryBogCBE25Jul07_FD_184580 | JGI IMG/M metagenome (GOLD analysis project Ga0207956, IMG submission 184580) | Freshwater microbial communities from Crystal Bog, Wisconsin, USA - CBE25Jul07 (SPAdes) (version 2) | ecosystem: Environmental > Aquatic > Freshwater > Lake | place: Crystal Bog...
GACTTGTAAGGAATGATTTCGTAATTACCGCCACCTGCATAAAGCTTGAGCATTTCTGCAACAAAGTGTGGCGTACTACCAGATCCTGCTGTTGCAAATGTCACGCCAGGTTTGCCTTTAGCTTTTGCCAGCAATTCTTTAAAGTTCTGAATCGGCGAATCGCTATTGACCACAATGATGGATGGGCTCACCGCCATCATGCCAACAGGCACTAAATCCTCTTGTTTGTACGGCATATTGTTACGCAGCATCGGAATCGTCACTACGCCACCTGCAGCACCTGCATAAAAAGTGTAACCATCAGGAGCGCTTTTGGCTACGTAGTCACCGCCAAGCACTGAGCCAGCACCTGGTTTGTTCTCTACAATCACGGGTTGACCCAATTGCTTACTCACCCCTTCAGCAACTGCACGTGCCACTAAATCGTTTGCACCGCCTGGACCAAAGCCAACAATGAACTTGATTGGACGATTAGGCCAGGGGTCCGCAGCGATTGCAGTAGTGCCGATGATGGCAAACATCATCGAGAGAAAAATTTTGGATGGCTTGATGAATTTCATGAGTTTCATGTGAGGCTCTGATGATCTGTTAGTTGTGACGGTTTACGAGAACTTCTTTTCTAGCGCGTCAAAGTCTTCTTTTTTGACAACGCTTTGACGCTCTGCAAAGGTGGCTACTAAGGTAGGGTCTTCTTTGAGTTCGCCAGTCTTCTGTAGATGCTCTAGGGCATTGGTCATACCGCGCACCGCACCTTGCAAGGCAGCGTTTGCATACAGCACGATACCAAAACCCATCTCAGATAAGTCCTTTATTGGTAGTGAGGGGGTTTTACCGCCAATCACGATATTAATTAACTGTGGACAATAGGTTTGAGAAGCGATGAGCTTCATCTCTTCTACACTTTCTGGCGCTTCGATAAAAGTCATATCTGCACCAGCCTGTGCATAGCTTTGCGCTCTATCCAATGCATCTTCTAATCCATTGATTGATCTAGCATCGGTTCTAGCAATGATTAAAAAATCATCATGAATTCGCGCATCAACTGCGGCTTTAATCTTGCCGCACATTTCTTCTTTGCTAATGATGGTTTTACCGGCAAAGTGACCACAACGCTTTGGCATGGCTTGGTCTTCGATTTGTACTGCATTGGCACCTGAACGCTCAAGGACTTTTATCGTGTGATGCACGTTGACGGCATTACCAAAGCCAACATCGATATCCACTATGAGTGGTAACTGAATGACATCTCTAATGGCCGCAGTGTGCGCTGCAATATCGTTTAGGCTAATAAAACCGAGATCTGGAATCCCGTAGAACTGATTCGTGAGTCCTGCCCCGCTGAGATAGACTGCCTCAAAGCCAGCGTCTTCAATCACCCTAGCGGCTAGAGCATTGCCCGCTCCTGGCACTAATAAGCCTCTGCGCTCATTGATGAGTTTGCGCAATCGCGTGCCTAAATGCGTTGAGCCATCTTGCTGTGGCATGGTAGTCTCCTTTTTACAGAATTATAAAGATGAACCGAGAGACGGATGCAAGAAAAACAAGCTATCACTGGAATTGATTGCCACGCCCATATCATGGCTGTGGACTTTTCTTTAGCTCCTGAAATCCACTCTCGCCCCATTCGTGATGTCACTGCCGACGAATACCTTTCCGTTTTGGGTGCCCATGGCATTTCTCATGGTGTGTTAACGGCACCTAGCTTTTATGGTCCGAACAATACCCTCTTATTAGATACCCTCAAACGGCACCCTGATACTTTGCGTGGCACCGTCATAGTCGATGTACATTTGGCAAAAGCTGATCTTGAGCGTCAATTACTCACTATGCGGGAGCATGGTGTTGAAGGTATTCGCCTCAATTGGATTAAAAAGCAATCTATTCCTGATATTAATAGCCCCCAATACAAAACTTTGTTGGGTATTGCGAAAGATCTTGGCCTTCATATTGAATTGTTTTTAGAGGATAGACTACAAGAGCAAGTTGTTCCACAGATTTTGGCTAGTGGTGTCGTGTTGGTGCTGGATCACTTTGGCAATCCTGATCCTCGGCTTGGCGTGAATAGCACTTCTTTCCAAAATACTTTACGCGCTCTTAGCGATGGTCAAGTTTGGGTGAAGCTGTCTGCGCCCTACCGCTTAGGTTTCCTAGATGGTGTCAGTATTGAACCGTACCTTGATGCTTTAGTCGCTGCAAACCCCAAGCAATTGGTATGGGCTAGCGATTGGCCTTGGCTCAGTTATGAGGGCCTCTTTACTTATCAAGACTGCATTGATTGGATTAAGTCTGCAGTTGACGATCCCGTAATTTGGGAAGATATTTTGATCAACAACCCCAAAACACTTTTCCACTTTTAGCGTTTTAATTTTTTAATAGTTCTTTTTTATCCAAGGTACTAATATGCGTCACTCATTCACACAACAATTTAATAGAGGCCTACTCTTTCTGGCAGTCATCTCTTTATTAGGTGGATCCGCATCCGCCCAGACCGTGACCAAATTGATTGTGCCTACTGCACCTGGCGGTGGTACTGATGCTCTCTTTAGAGTGGCTTCAAAAGATGCACAACGTTTTATTGGTGGTCCAATTAGTATTCAGAACGTACCTGGCGCAGGCGGCACGATTGGTCTTGCTCAGGTGGTGAACTCTGCCCCTGATGGATACACATTAGCTGGTGTATGGCCATCACCAGTCACTGTGGTTCCACAAACGAGCAAAGTACCATACACTCCGAGCGACTATATTCCAGTTGTGCAACTCTCTACTGCACCCTATATCTTCTGCGTTCATCCTGATTTCCCTGCTAATGATGGCAAGTCATTTATGGAAGAGTTGCGCAAGAATCCTAAGAAATATACCTATGGCACCGATGGTCTTGGTGGCCCTGCTCAATTAGCGACAGAGCGTATTTTTAGACCACAAAATATTCAAGCGGTAGACGTTCCTTATAAAGGCGCTGGCGAAACCATTATTGGTTTCTTATCAAACCAAATTGATATTTATGTTGGCTCCATTCCACCGGTCATTCAGCATGCCAACGTTGGCAAAGCGAAATGCTTGCTGGTCTCTTCTGCCAATCGCAATGCGCAGTTTCCCAATGCAAGCTCTTTGAAAGATATTGGCCTTGCTAAAGAAGAAACTTTGCTCTGGAGAATTGTCTTAGCACCAAAGGGTACGAAGCCTGAACGTATTCATCAAATCGCCAAGGCCTATAGCCAAGCAATGAAAGAGCCAGATACCTTACGCTACTTAGATGAGGTGGGTGAATCTTCAGCAGTGCTCACCGGCAAAGAGCTACAAAACAAACTTGATCAAGAATATGCTGCGTTTAGTCAAATTGCGAAGAGTTTGAATCTTCGTTAAGTTGCGACTTGACGTCGCTTCTTAGCAAGCTCTTGTAGCTCCTGACATTTAGGGTTGGGTGTTCCATCCTCATTGAGGATATTAAAATTTCGGCAAGTACTAGAACGCTGTTCGTAGATTGAGCAGCGATAGCCTTCTTCTGCTGTATACCTGAGAGCGACACAGGGTGCCCCACCCTTTTCTGTCCCTTTCATGCAGGCCAAATGCGCTGATACTTTCGTCGTGAGTTCCGCTGGCACTGTACCAGTGCCATTCCCCTCAATTTCTCCATGGTAAAAACTGACTCGGAAATGTTGGCAGCACATGCCGCATTCAAAACACGGATTTTTCTCTACGCCAATCACCATAGGCCCCAATCCCAATCCCCTAAGCCTGGCTGACTATTTTTTATTGGCGTCTTCAGGGCAGCTTGTCCAATTCCCTTGGTCAATTTTTCTCAGGTAATCAGGACTAGCAACTTGCATAGACAGAATCCGCCGATTAAAAATTCGGTAACGCAAATTAAGCTCTGGGAAATCGTAGATACGAACTTTAGTGAAGACACCCGTATTCTGCTTGCCAGCCCAACAAGAAATTCTAAATGGCGTCTTCTGATATTGATTAATCAAAGTCTGCTCACTATCTGCACAGCTAATGCCATTTAATAACACTGGGCTACGCATTGGGTTATGTACTGTAGGACACAAGTGGGTGATAGCCTTGACTGTCAAACTTTTATCATCCACATCCGCGTAATTGGTTGTCAATTCCATACGCTTCTTACTAACGTTGTATACCGATATACCTGGATATGGACTAGACTTCATGCGGGTCAGGAAATTATGCTTTTTGAGATCCGAAAAATTCTGCTCTAAGGCCATCCCATCCATACTCACCACAACTTCTTGAGAAATTTGCCTTGCAGGCCTTTGTAAGTAGGTCTCCAAGGGTTGGACTACCCAATACAAAATAAAAGCAATAACAGGTACGCCGTATATCACTGCAAGCCATTGATGATATCGAGGATATTTGTACCATAGATGAGCGCCTACTCTAATGAGCAATAGCGCAATGATTACGGTAGCGATGATTTCAAAAAATGGCATGAATACTAAACTCTAGTAACGTCTTTATTTGCATTGAATAAATGATTATCCTCTCCTCTTGCCGGCTTACTAGAGGTTTTCAGCATCCACCCCTTAAGAGCTTCGCTATGCCTCATTTTAGGCATTAGCAACAACTAACATCCTTGGGAAATTAGCAATCGGCAATCCCCTGTTTACATTCCGCTTTTTAAATTTACCGCAATAACTATTAGCACTCATTACGAACAGATCGGCATTGAGGATTTCATACTCATAGCTGTCGTTTTTTAGCAATGATTTTAGGCTTTGTGAAAAAAAGTGTCGTCCTTTGATAGACATGTCATCTCAAATTCCTCAGACTTCGCACAAGCATTAGATCTGTGGAGCGAAATACTTACTTGCTTACCGCTTGAATTAGATTGCTCCTCAGTCTTTGGGTCAAAAACCTAACTAAGCCAGGAGGTAATGATGCGGATTCACCACTATCACGCTGAAGATGATGACTACTTTAATGAGTATGCCGATACCATTAAGTACGAAGTTTTAAAAGATCGCTTGCATTGGCAGCACAAGCTCCGCAAAGATATTCAATTGGAATATCGTTTTTTTGATGACGATTGTGACTTTGATTTTTGATGCAGTAGCATCTACTTGGCAGGCCCAAAAGAATTAGGGAATAAGGAGTCCGTGATTTCCTTATTCCCCCAAAAAAACCTGCTACAACTATTATTTTTTCAACTATTCCCTTAATGGGAACTGCGATTAAATGCCTGTTTTGTGGCACTTTCATGACGCTTAGTGTTTTTCAACACGGCGCAATAAGACAAAATCATGACAGCCGCTAATGAGATGCCGTTAAAGTTATTTAATAAGTCCATTTGTTTGCTCCTATAGTGGGTTTGCTTGTTTTACTTACTGCTATGTATATAAGGTTAGTGGGTCAAAAGCTCATGAAATGAGCTAGTTAAAAATAGTGTTTATCGGTGTTGTTTTCATGCGTTTCTTGATGCCTCGACCTATCTAGCCACCGGTAATTCATCCCACTTCGTGGTGTAGTTCGGTGATTTATTGTTTGATCTCATTTGCCAGACTTCTTTAGCAGTGTTTGTGCCAGCAGCTGCCGATCTGATTGCGGTATTCCCAAAGCGCGTATTGATCTGATCAACTACTTTCATAAGACTGGCTGACTTGCCTTTGCTTTCGACATCCTCAAAGAGGGATTGCTGAGTCGTTGGCTTATCGCTAATGAGATTGAGAATGACCCCCGCCTTCTTGTAACGAAAGTTCGGTTGATAAATTTTTTTGAGACCCGCTAAACCTGCATTGGTTAATGTCAGCGTGTTATCGCTTGCATTGGTCAGCGGAATAGTGATGCTTTGGTGATGCTGTGGCTCATGCTGCTTAAACGGGTTTGTTTGAATAAAGACTGTCAATGCACCTGTCACACTATCTTGGCTTCTGAGCTTCTCTGCAGCCCGCGCTACATGAGTAGCAACCGATTGAGCAAGCTCTGCCTGGCTGGTTACCAACTTACCAAAACTACGTGAGGCAATGATTTGTTGTTTAGCAGGCGCGACTTCTTCCAACTTTAAGCAAGAGGTGCCGCGAAGCTCATAGCAGAGGCGCTCCATCACTACGCCAAACTGTTGACGCATCACTTGTGGTGAAGCTTGCAAGAGATCAAACACACTATGAATATCTTGCGCTTTGAGTTTCTTGGCAATTTGTCTACCAACCCCCCATACCTCACCCACTTCTGTCTCACTCATCCACTGATAGAGCTCTTCTTTACTCATGGCACTGACATCGCATACACCAGAGAACTGTTTATGTTTTTTAGCTAAGTGATTGGCTAGCTTTGCCAGGGTTTTGCTCGCACCAATACCTACGCATACTGGCAAACCCGTTGTATCTTTGACTTGTCGTTTGATACCCTGGCCTAGCTCGATCGCGTTTTGATATTGCTTTAAAACAGTCTCAATTTGCAGAAAGCTCTCATCAATACTGTAGACCTCTAAATTAGGTGTGAAGCCGCGCAATACCTGAACTACACGGTTACTCATATCGCCATATAAAGTGTAGTTTGATGAGTAAGCCTGAATGCCATGCTTTCTGGCAAGCGCTTCCATCTGAAACCATGGCGTGCCCATCTTTACACCTAGCGCTTTGACTTCAGCACTACGCGCAACTGCACAACCATCATTATTTGATAACACTACCATCGGCACTTCTTCTAGCTTAGGCTGAAATACTCGCTCGCAAGAAACGTAAAAGTTATTTACATCAACCAAAGCGAATAATGAGTTTGATGCTAAATAGGCGCTCATTGCTTGCCACCTTTGTTATATCTGCTGCTCGCATTGCTGTACTTACGTACCACGCCAACGACGACACCCCAAATTTGCAATTCGCTACCCTCACCAAAGGTGATCGGTTGGTAGCTTGGGTTTTCTGGTTGCAGTTCGATGCGACCACGTAATTGGTAGAGGCGTTTGATGGTGTACTCACCATCGACGACGGCCACAACAATGTCTTTATGTTTTGGCTTAAGAGCTTTGTCGACAACCACTTTATCGCCATCACAAATGCCCGCGCCCAGCATCGAATCCCCCTTCACGGTAAACATGAAGGTTGCTGGCTTGTTTTGGACGAGGTAATGATTTAGATCGAGACCGTCCTCAGCGTAATCTGCCGCCGGACTGGGGAATCCCGCTGAAATCCGGTGACTCAGAAGCTTGAGCTCATAGGCGGCAAAATGACCTGCCAAGGCTTGTGGAGCCTGACTTAAGGTTACTCTTGGGGTGATCATTTCTTGCGTCATAGTCATTAATATACTGTATGTTTATACAGTATATATAAAAACCGCAAAAATGAGGCTGATTTTGTTGTTTTGATGCTTTAGAGGGGTGTTTTAAAGGTTTCTAGCGGGGCCAATCTACACATAAACCCCAAGCGCCAGGGTCTCTTTTTCCGAGGAGGCGCCCCCATAATAGGTCTAGCAATTTACCGACATTCCGATACAACCGATTACGGCGGGGGAGACAAATGAAGCTGTTTAAGATTGCTTCGATTCCAGGCGATGGGATTGGCAAAGAAGTAATTCCTGAATGCGAGAAGGTATTAAACGCCTTAAGCAAAAAACATCCTGAAATTGCGTTTGAATTTGAGCACTTCGATTGGGGTGGCGACTACTATCGCAAGCACGGCATCATGATGCCTGAAGATGGTCTTGATCCTTTGCGATCTAAAGATGCCATCCTGTTTGGTTCTGCGGGTGACCCTAAGATTCCAGATCACATTACCTTGTGGGGATTACGTTTAAAGATTTGCCAAGGCTTTGATCAATACGCAAACGTACGCCCTACTCGCATTCTTCCTGGTATTGAAACGCCGCTGCGCAATTGCAAGCCTGATCAACTTGATTGGGTCATCGTGCGCGAAAACTCTGAAGGTGAATACTCTGGTTTAGGTGGCAGAGCACACCAAGGCCACCCAATTGAAGTGGCCTCTGACATGAGTATCTTGACTCGTGTTGGGGTAGAGCGTGTACAGCGCTATGCATTTAAGTTGGCACAGTCCCGTCCCCGCAAGCACCTCACGGTCATTACCAAATCGAATGCGCAGCGCCACGGCATGGTGATGTGGGATGAGATTGCCGTTCAAGTTGCCAAAGATTTTCCAGATGTGACTTGGGATAAAGAGTTAGTTGATGCTGCCACCGCACGTATGGTCAATCGTCCTGAATCTTTAGACACGATTGTGGCAACCAATTTACATGCCGACATATTGAGTGACTTAGCTGCCGCCTTAGCTGGTAGCTTAGGCATTGCTCCAACTGGCAATATTGATCCGGAGCGTCGTTACCCTTCCATGTTTGAGCCTATTCATGGTTCTGCATTTGACATCATGGGCAAAGGTCTTGCTAATCCAATTGGCACCTTCTGGTCTGCAGTGATGATGCTCGACTTCTTGGGTGAAAAAGCCTTAGGCGCTAAGTTAATGTCCGCCATTGAAAAAGTAACGGCTAATCCGAAGCTGCATACCCGCGATTTGGGCGGTACTGCCATGATGAGCGATGTGACTAAAGCTGTTATCGAGGAGATCTCCAAATGAACTTTGTGAAATTGCTTGGTCGTTTACTGGGTGCCTGCGTGATTTCTATTGGCCTGCTATCCGCAGCGAATGCCCAACCCTTTCCAGATAAAACAATCCAGTACATCATCCCCTTTCCACCTGCGGGCGAGTCCGATCTAGTGGCGCGCTATCAGGCCGAGATCTCAGCCAAGAAATATAAGCAGCCAATGGTAGTGATTAATCGTGCAGGTGCAGGCGGCGCTTTGGCTTGGAGTGCACTCAATACCTATCCGGCCGATGGCACTACGGTAGTGGGCGTCAATATTCCGCATACGATCTTGCAACCTTTACAAGAAGGCATTCAGTACAAGACCGAAGACATTAATGCAATCTATTACTATCACTTCACACCAGATGCTTTGATGGTTTCTGCCGACAGCCCCTACAAGACCTATCAAGAATTTATTGCAGCTGCCAAGAAAGAGCCTGGCAAGATGTCTTTAGCTGGTTCAGCTCAATTCTCAGCCAACCATATGGCAGTTGAGCGTTTAAATAAATTGGCTGGCGTCAAAATCAATTACGTACCTTTTAAAGGCACCGGCGATTTGATTACTGCGTTGATTGGTATGCATGTAGATGGTGCCATGGGCTACTTGCCATTAGCCATTCAGCAAAAAGGCAAAGTGCGCACACTGGCTATTGCCACGGAGAAGCGCAACCCTGCTCTACCCGATGTGCCAACCTTTAAAGAGCTAGGCTTGAACTGGGTCGACGGCGCCTATCGCGGTGTTGCAGTACCGAAATCTACTCCACTGATATTGCAGCAAAAGATGTCTGACTATTTTGCGCAACTCAATGCCGATCCTGAGACCAAGAAAAAACTGGAAGAATCCGGATTTGTATTAGTTGATGTACCACTAGCAAAAATGCCAGCTTTCATGAAAGAGAAAACCGCTCAGGCTATGGATGATGCCAAGAATGCGGGCATGATTAAGTAAGGCGAGTTTTAAGCTTGCCCCGTTTTATGCATAAAGATTTGCATATCCTCTTGGGAGACGGGCAAGTTCTTTAACTCAGTCACATAAAGGCTGGAGCCAGGCAAACGATCAACCGATGCTGGAGTCAAGCGACCAACGGGCACTAGATACTCCTGCCAGAGATAGCGCATATGCATACTAAAGGCGCTGATTGGAACTTTTAATTCAACGGCACGCTCCGTTAAGTGCTCACACAAAATTCTTGGCTCTTCAACATGCATCTCAAAAAGATGTGGTCTTTCTGATTTCGCTCTCTTTTCATAACGCTCAACGTGGTAATCGTGATACGTTCTCGTACCAAAATCAAAAATATTATCGGCAATCGCGCGTGATAGCCAATAGGCGTCTGTTGAGTCGTAAGTATGTGAAAGGATGTCTTGTAACTTTCTTTGATAGTTCTCTTTGTATTTTTGAGTTTTGTGGCTATAAAAAGGATGTGTCTTCATATAGCTGGCAACTAAGCCGCCCAAAATCACTAAGCCTCCGATCAATATGCCCTCAGTCATACCCTAAATCTCTTTTCCTGTTGATGAGCTCAATCTCGGAGCAACGAGACAGAAACCCAACTAAGATGGTGAATTGCCTAAGCCTACCAAAAAATGATGTCATCTGCACAAGGCATGGCACATTTTGTGTGCAAGGCGAAATTGACAGTATCTAGAGGGGGGCTAGCAAAACATGAATGCCAGAATGGCAGGGTCATCCAGAAATGCATTGGAGAGATAAACGCTGACTCGGAAAATCCAAGGGTTTATTGACTCAATGATTTCAGAAAAATATTCCATGGCGCCATTGTAATGGCCACCTAACTCCCTAGGAAGTCTGACTTGCCAATCTCTACCCCATTGTGGCGCAGGATGTTATAGGCAGTAGTCACATGAAAGTAAAAGTTTGGAATGATCCAAGTCATTAAGTATTGATCGCCCACAAACTCAAAGTTCCATTCTCTAATCGAAAACTTAATCTCTTTGGCTTCAGTGCCATCAACCTGTTCGGGCTTAATGCTCTTAGCAAAGGCAATCGTTTTAGCAATGCGCTCTTGCAGCTCTGTAAATGTAGATTCATTGTCATCAAACTTGGGTGGCTCTACGCCAGCCAAACGTGCCATGCCGTTTTTGACTTGGTCACAGGCAATCTGTACTTGCTTTGCGAGTGGGAACATATCAGCAGCAAGACGACTACCGACTAATACTGTGTCATCAATATTCTTGGCCTTAGCAAACTCTTCACCCTTTTTCAGAATATTCGAAAGATTGCTTAGCATCTTGGTAAATTGCGGAATTGATGCTTGGTACATTGACATTGCCATAAAGACTTTTACTTTCTGTATTAATTTATTTTAGTTTCTGATTTAGTCGATCAGACATCATCCATAAAACCACCGCCACCACTGTCATCCCAAGAGCTTGAGCTCGCATCATCCCAAGAGCTTGCATCATTCACACCAAAGTTAGGCGCATCGGGTGCAGGACCACCCACTTGGTTAAAGTCATTATTGATGTTTGGATTTGCATGTTGACCGCCACCCATAAGATGACTTGCCAAGGCCTCACCCGCAACCATGCCAGCGCCTAGTGCTGCGCCAGTTGCCAAACTGCCCATCAAGCCACTACCCATGCCTGATGCTGGTGCGCCAGGATAGCCAGGAGGATAAGCACCAGGAGCTCCCGGCATTCCAGAATAAGGACCATTGGCTGTTGGTGCGTTATAGACCTGAACTGGATCTGGGCGCTTTCTCATGAAGAAGACCACGCCCGCAACCAAGACTGCAATCAAGATCCAAAACAATGGGCTACTAAAGATTGATCCCGCACCCGCATTGGTATGCGCAGGCACAGCACCAGCTCGTAACTGAGCTTGTAATCGTTGTACAGATTCTGGTTGAGCAAAAGGCAAGCCTGGCGCTAAGTTCTCCGCTTGCACAAATGCACTCCTTGCCGCATCTAACTTACCTTCCTTTAGATAGAGCTCAGAGGCGATGTAATGCGCTTTGGCACTATTAGGATGATTCTGCAAAACTTCTTTCATCATGGCATCGGCTTTAGCCAACTGGCCAGATTGAATGGCTTGAGAAACCTCAGGCAAAGTTGCTTCTGCTAAAGCAAGGTTGCTCGTAAGCAATAGCGTGCTGGCAACGACGCCAACAAACAACTTCAGTACATTGCGCATCTTCATCATGACTCCTTATAGGATGTTTCACTACGATTTTTATTATCACCAGTTTAGGTATTTTTGCTATTCCCTAGTTATATGGGGGCTTTTAGGGGGAATTCAAGGCTGGCCTAGACTAGCCAATTTCGTGAATTTTGCCTTCTGAGGAGATCAAATAAGCCTTATTGGGCTTGTCTCCTCGAATCCGACTGAGCTCGGCTTGGTAGTTTTGAAGTTGCTTGCGATATTTTTCGTATTTCTCACTGCCAACTTCTGGAATGGTGAGCTTGTAATCGATGATAGCAATATAGTCATCTAACTCGACCAAACGATCCATACGATAGCTCTTGCCTTCTTTGCTCGCGATATCCAATTCATTCCATGCAGCTATCCACTGACCAGAAGTGAGATACGGCTTAAGTTCTGGAGACTCTAAAACCTTTTTAGTACGCTCCAATAATTTCTGAGCATGCGCTTGATCGATAGCCAGCCAATTCATAAGCTCTT
>Ga0207956_1000375_pt1 | contig 12083 bp, 11 predicted proteins | sample CryBogCBE25Jul07_FD_184580 | JGI IMG/M metagenome (GOLD analysis project Ga0207956, IMG submission 184580) | Freshwater microbial communities from Crystal Bog, Wisconsin, USA - CBE25Jul07 (SPAdes) (version 2) | ecosystem: Environmental > Aquatic > Freshwater > Lake | place: Crystal Bog...
GTCCGCGATACAGGTAGCCCTCCCATTCCCGAAGCCCAAGGCTGGGCCAAACGCTATAACGGTTCCCACGGACCCTTGATCGACTTGTCGCAAGCCGTGCCCGGCTATCCGCCCCATCCCGATTTGTTGAAGCATCTCGCGGATGCGGCTGGCACCACAGCAGCCGCCAAATACGGCGATATCTACGGCGATCAATCCTTGCGCGATGTGCTCGCAACCGAGCTTACCTCGCTTTATCGCGGCAAAGTGGGTGCCGATGAAATCGCCATTACCTCAGGCTGCAATCAAGCCTTTGTTCTGGTTGCTATGGCGTTGGCCAAAGCGGGCGACAATATCCTCCTGCCCTCGCCTTGGTATTTCAACCATCAAATGACGCTGAACATGCTCGGCGTCGAGCCACGGGCTTTACCCGCGCGGGCGGAGAACCACTTCATTCCGGACCCGAAGGAAGCCGAAGCACTCATTGATGCATCGACCCGTGCGATTGTTCTGGTAACGCCAAATAATCCAACGGGCGCCATCTATCCGCCTGCCACCATTGCGGCATTTGCAGCGGTATGCCGCAAAAAAGGCATCTGGCTGATTGTCGATGAAACCTACCGCGACTTTTTACCCGAAGCGTATGGACAACCCCACAAGCTCTTCGACGAAAGCAATTGGCAAGACAACGTTCTCTCGCTTTACAGCTTCTCGAAAAGCTATTGCATCCCCGGCCATCGTGTCGGTGCGATCATTGGCGGAAAAGCCATTCTTGATGAAATCGGCAAAGTCATTGATTGCGTGCAAATCTGCGCCCCACGTGCCGCGCAAACGGCACTGACCTGGGCCATTCCATCGCTTAATGATTGGCGCATTTCCAACACACGCGAAATAACCAATCGTGCTTCTGCCTTTCGTGAAGCGATGGCCGCTTTACCCGGCTGGCAGTTAAATTCCATTGGCGCTTATTTCGCTTACGTAACGCATCCCTTCAAAGAGACGCCTGTCTTCAAGATTGCCGAAAAATTGGCGGCAGAACGTGGCGTTCTCGGCCTTCCGGGCCCTTGGTTTGGCCCTGGCCAAGACCAACATCTTCGCCTTGCTTTTGCCAATGTTGGTGTTGACTCTATCCGTGAAATTCCAAATCGTTTGAAAGAATTTAAAGTCTAGCCTGCTTGAACCCTTTGAACTGGTCGTAACTCTACGACGTTCTTCTCTCGCTCATAACCGTTAAAGGTCACCATGCGCCTGCTTTCCCTTGCCATTGCTCTTTTCGCCTTCCTGTCCATCGGCCTTGGTGCATCCGGGGGTGATATGCAAGCGGTAGGCCTCGGCATTGTCGGCCTCTTGCTGGCCGCCTCGACATGGCGGGCGCAGACCATGTCCCGCTTCTTGCAAATCTTCGCCGTTATCTTCGCAACCGAATATCTCGCTTTTGGCAGTATTTTAACGCTTGAAGCGCATGGGCTCTGGCCCGCTACGCTTGAGGCCTTAACTGTTCCTGAAAGTCTCCCCATAACAGTCGGTGTTTTCGGGCTCATCATCTATGCGATTTCGTTTGTACCCGGCATCGTTGCCATCATGCGCATCGCCGATCGCTTCTTCGATGGGCGTGATCGTGTAACGGTTCGCTTATGGCCGCTGCCTGCTTTCAGCATCATCGAGCAAACGCTTGCGCGCGGCTTTGTCGTGTTTCTCGTCGTGGTCAATCAGGCACAGGTGGCGATCTCTGTTCGCCTTTCCTATTTCAATCGCGATTGGTTCAACGCCATTCAGGAAAAAAACAGCGAAGCGTTTTGGTCACTGCTCTATACCGTGTTTTTATTTTGGGCGGTGATTTATATCGTTTCCGCCATCATCGAATATGTCGTGCAATCGCAATTGATGATCCGTTGGCGTCGGTGGCTCACTGCCCGCTACGTATCCGATTGGTTGGATGATGGCAGCCATTACCGCATGGCTCTTGCTGGCAGCGGCGCCGACAACCCCGATCAGCGGATCGCCGATGATGTCGATATGTTCATCAACAAGACCTATAGTTTTTCGATATCGCTTTTGTCCTCGACAAGTTCGCTCGTTTCCTTCTCGATTATTCTTTGGACGATCTCGGCCAATTTCACGATTCCGGGAACAGAGATTGCTATTCCGGGTTTCTTGTTCTGGGTCGCAATGGCCTATTCCGGTTTTGGGACGCTTGTTACCCACCTCATCGGTCGCCGCTTGATCGGTCTCTATTTCAACCAACAAAAATACGAAGCCAATTTCCGTTTCTCGCTCGCGCGCTTACGTGAATATGCGGAGCAGATTGCACTGCTCAAAGGTGAACCTGCCGAACGCGGTTTATTAATGCACACCTTCGGTGACGTCATCCGCAATTTCTTGTCGATTGTGTCGCTTCGTAAAATTCTGATGGCCTTTACTTCAGGTTATGGCCAGATCAGCCCCCTTATACCTTATGTTGTTGCGGCACCCTTCTACTTTATCGGCAAGATTCAATTGGGTGTCTTAACCCAAACCGCAAGCGCCTTTGGTCGTGTGGAAGGATCGCTGAGTTTCTTCATTGACGCCTATACATCGCTTGCTGATTATCTCTCGGTCATTCGCCGTCTAACGGGCTTTGATACCTCGATCGATAACGCGAAGCATTTGGGGAAAGCACCACTAACAATTGCCACGCGTCGCGCGGATGATACGCGCCTGAAAACCCATCAGCTACGTCTCGCTTTGCCCGATGGCAAGGTCATCGTCGAAGCCGATCTGGCGTTCAATCCCGGCGAAGCGGTCCTCATTTCCGGTCCATCAGGCTCGGGAAAATCAACACTGCTTCGTGCCATCGCGGGTATATGGCCTTATGGCGCGGGCGAGATTACCCTTCCTACCCATGCAAGCGTGCTCTTACTTCCCCAAAAGCCCTATTTGCCGCAAGGCACGTTACGGGCGTGCGTTGCCTATCCATCCGACACAATGGCCTACAGCGATGCTGAACTCACTTCGGCCCTCAGTGCCGCAGGGTTGGGAAAACTCTCGGAATCGCTGGATGAGCAAGGCAATTGGTCACAACGCCTCTCGGGCGGCGAGCAACAACGCATCGCTATCGCGCGCGCTTTACTGGCAAAGCCAGATTGGTTGTTTTTGGATGAAGCAACTTCGGCACTTGATGAAGCCAGCGAGGCAAAACTCTACTCGGCTTTAAGAGATCGGCTGCCAACAACGACGCTCATTTCCATCGGCCATCGCTCGACACTCAAAGCGTTTCACACAAGTGCCGTCAGAATGGAGCCCTTGGATAATGGCGGGTTCAAGGCCATTGCGATTTAAACGGGATCAAAAGCGCGCGTTAGAAAAGCGCGCGCTCAAATTTTAACTCGCTCTTTTCGCCCAGCAAAAAGAGATAACCGTCTTTTACCTGCCATTGCATCGACATACGAAGGCTCAACAGATAGGCTTTCTCGAATTCATTCGTGGCCTTGTCGCATTCCTTTTTGGTCAATGCCAAGGGGCCAACGGCAATACCCTGATTTTTCGCCGGATATGCGGTTGCCGAATAGGTATTGCACCCCGCAAAGCCGCGCATGCGTAATTGCTGATCCAACAGTAAAGTCGGTTGATTATCGCCTACAGGCTTGCCGTTGATCGTCGACAAGATCCATTGAACATTCAAAGGAAACTGCTTGGGCTGCATTGGTGATGGTGCATTGCCGCCCGATGGCATTTGCTGTGCTGAGGCATTTTGCGTTACCGCAATACATGCAAAGCTCGCAAAGGCAAGCGCAAGAAGCGTTGTTTTCTTCATCATCATCGCCCTTTGTTTAGCTCAATCGGATCCGCGCTTCGAGGCGCTCGATTAATGCGTTAGATGCGGTAAACACATAGTCTGCTTGGCTGACTGAAACGCGGAGCGCACCTTCAGCGACGAGCCATTCCGACAAGTCGAAAATCACGCTTTTCTTGGCATGAAAGCCAATTTCTTCGCCTTGATCCCCAAGCACTGCCACGCCAAACCGTTCAACGCTTCGCTGCCCGATTGATTTGGGAACGCGTGCAAAGTTTGCCCGCACTACGCGATGCGTACGCGCTTCTTCCTCGGCTGCAATACGTGCCAAAATGGTACGCGCGGCCTGTAAACTTGTGTCGTTCCAGTCAGCAGAAAGCGAGGCTACAAGATTGGCTTCGCTTTTCAGCATCGTGCCGTCGTCCAACACTTTTAACGCATTGGCGGCAAGCGTTGCACCCGTCGTCGTAATATCGACGATCAACTCAGCCGCACCTGACGCAGGTGCACCCTCTGTCGCGCCAAGACTTTCAACGATCCGATAATCGGTTACACCATGCTCGGCAAAATAGCGCCGCGTGAGATTAATGTATTTCGTGGCAACCCGCATTTTACGCCCATGGCGTAAACGAAAAGCCGACGCCACATCTTCAAGATCCGCCATGGTACGCACATCGATCCAGGCTTGTGGAACCGCAACAACAACATTTGCGTGGCCAAAACCTAACGGCGTTAGCATATCGAGCTTTTGATCGGCATCGGGAATAGACTCGCGAATGAGATCTTCACCCGTAATGCCAAAATGGGCACCACCTTGCGCCAATTCACGCGCAATCTCGGAAGCTGATAAAAATAACACTTCAACACCGGATAAACCGGAAACCGTCCCGCGATAATCACGCGCACCACGCGATTGCGTTAAGGGCAAACCTGCACGGGCGAAAAAGCTGAACGCATTTTCTTGCAATCGGCCTTTTGAAGGTACCGCAATCACCAATGGGCTTTGTGTCGATGAAGCGCTCATGCCGCACCTCCTGCGAGCCGGTCAATAAACACAGCGCACCCAACGGCCGGAACGGGTGAAGAAGCGCCGAGCGTTTGCAATAAACGATCATATCTGCCACCACCAACCAAAGGACGGCCCGTCACATCACCCGAACGGCGAAACTCGAATACCGCACCCGTGTAATAATCAAGGTTACGACCAAACCGCGCTGAATAGGATATCGCGTTAAACGGCACGCCACGCGCGGCAATAAAGCCTGCACGCGTATCAAAGGCATCTAACGCCGCATTCACATCAAGCGCCGCATCATCGGCAAGTGCTCTTAGCGCTGCTGAGGCTGTATCAGGATCGCCCTCAATCGCCGAATAGTGCTCAAGCACTCGTCTTGCATCGCTTGGTAGCGCACCTTCGCTGGCGTTTGAGGCTTGCCCTAAAAAGCGTTCGGCGATTTCACCGGCGCTACGCCCGCCAACAGTCGATATGCCTGCAATCTGCAACAGATCTTCGACAAAGGCGCGAGCCGCCTTCGGATCTTGGCCCTCAAGGGCGTTTAAAAGGCCTGCGTGCTTCATCGTCTCGGGCACCGTATCCGCCATGGATGAAAGCGTCGCCGCATCCAGCGCGCCCTTCGCGAACGCCCGCTTCAAACGACGTTGCCAGACAGGCTGCAAGCCAAGGGCCGAAAGGAAAGCACTGAACAATCCCATATCGCCGAGTTTGATGTCGAGTTTCGTTTCGCCCGTTTCAACCACAGCTTCATAGGCACGCGTAAGAATTTCCGCATCGGTTGCCTCACGGTCCATGCGACCAAAGGACTCGATTCCGGATTGCACGAATTCATCGGCCTCGCCTTGGCGTACCCGAAAAATCGGCCCCGAATAGCTGAAATTCATCGCCTTACCTGCATCTGGCGAGGCAAGGTAAGCGAGCGCAACAGGAATGGTAAATTCCGGACGCAGCGCCCATTCACGGCCTTCGCTATCGCTGGTCACAAAAAGCCGATGACGAATTTCCTCGCCCGAAAGGTCGAGAAAAATATCGGCTGGTTGCAAAATCGGTGGCTCTATCCGCGCATAGCCCGCGCGTTCAAAACCAGATAGCACTGTTTCGGCATTTCTATTTGGTGTCACAATCTCGTTTTCCGTTGATCGGGCCGCTCTTTAGCAGGCCCTTGCCTTATAGGCGACAAAAAACGCGCAGGAACAGTTAAACTTCGATGAACACCGTCAAAATTTTAGGAAAAACCATTTATTGGCTTTGGGCAGTGAGCCATCCGAAATGGAGTAAATGGCCGAGTAAATACCCAATTTCCACCCCTCTTTTGGTTTCTTAAAGCCAATATAGATGGAATTTTGTGCCTTTGGGCCTGTTAATGGGTCAAATACCCGCTTGATTACAGGCTCGCCGTCCGGCCCAATAATCGCAAAGGTTTGAACATCATCCTTTTTGAGTCCCATCACACGGACATAAGCCACAATCGCGTCGGAGTCGTGGTCAGGCAGTCGCGATTTCAATTCTCCTAATTCGATATCATCTCCCGTGACGGGGCCGTCGACGAACCCAAAATTCAAGATAATCCGGTCATGATAGTCGAAGGTAATGTCTTTATCATCGAATAATGTAGGCGTCCTTTGTTCCGAACATGAGCCTTGCGTCTCATTGGGCGCGAACGGATCCACCACCTCTCCATTGTGCCGAACCGTCAGATGGAGATGGGGAAATTCTGTCGCTCCCGAAAGGCCAACCCGACCGATAGGGGTTCCATGCATTACACGGCTTCCCGGCTTAACCGTAATAGAGCCCTGCGCCATATGGCAATATTGCGTCTGCCATCCGTCGCGATGATCAATGACAACACCATTGCCACATTCCTCACCCGCGACATCCGCCTTTGTGGCTGAAGTGAGGAGGGCATCCGGCATGCCATCTCGAACAGCCCTAATCTTTCCATCGGCCGCCGCTAGAACGATAACGCCCTGCTTTTGAATTTTAATCGATGGAATACGGAAATCCGTTCCATCATGCCCGTCATAGGTCATCGCTCCGCAATGAAAATCGCGGTAACCCGCGCTCGGATCATGATCGACATAATTTTGAACGAAGCAATCGCCACCCATCGTACATTCGAGCGGAAAAGTGAGATGAAAAGGGTCGGCCGCCACTGCTCCTTTATCGAGCAGTCCCGTTAAAACGAGAAACATCCCCGATAAAAGGAACGCCAAAATTGAGTTAAATGAACAACCTCTCATGCCCGCAAATTAGCAAAGTTTTTTGCGAAGGCGTAGAAGAAAATTGACGTTACGTCATTTAAAGATCAATTTATTTAGCTATGCCGCGCTAAGACTTTTCCGACGGCTGCAACCATATCACCTTCAGAAACGGCAAATTGGGCCTCGGCCTGTTGCTTTAAATAAGCATCGCGATCGGGAGCGGATGAGAGCGTCGCACCAAGGACGATGTCCTTGATCAGCACTTCGCCCTTCTCCCGCTCATCCGAGCCTTGGATAACCACGCAAACCGAGCCGCGCTTGTCGGCATATTTCATCTGCGCCTTCATGCCCGAGCCACCGAGATAGAGTTCCGCCTTGATGCCGGCCTGCCGAAGGGTTGAGACAAGCCGCTGGTAGTGCGCGATCTGGTCCTTGTCCATGACGAGTACAACCACAGGGCCCATGGCCTCGGCCTGCCCGCCAAGCTTGCCAAGGATGGAAAGCGCCGAGAGCAAACGCGACACGCCAACCGAGAAGCCAGTCGCAGGCACAGGTTCGCCGCGAAACCGCGCGACCAAACCATCATAACGTCCACCGCCAGCCACCGAACCAAAGCGCACGGGCTTGCCATCATCACCCTTCACTTCAAAAGTAAGTTCGGCTTCAAACACAGGGCCCGTGTAATATTCAAGGCCACGCACGACAGAAGGGTCAATGACAACTCTTCCATCCTCATAGCCACCAGCCGCCACGAGCGAAGCAATATCGGCTAATTCAGAAACGCCTTCGGCACCAATAGCGGAACCCGATACAACAACCGCCAAATTGGCCATCGTTTCTGAAGCTGACTCTGCTTTAGCGGAAGTGAAGGCCAAAATCGTTTCGATGGCTTTTGCCTCAAGCCCCGCACCTTTAGTAAAATCACCGCTCTCGTCTTTGCGGCCTGCGCCTAACAAAGCGGCGACACCTTCAGGTCCAAGGCGATCAAGCTTATCAATCGCGCGCAGCACAATAAGCCTGCGGGCAGCATTCTCGTCGCCCGCAAGGCCGATGGCTTCCATCACACCATCCAGCACTTTGCGGTTATTGACCTTGATCACGTAATCGCCGCGCTTAATGCCGACCGCTTCCAGCGTATCAGCCATCAACATGCACATTTCAGCATCTGCTGAGACGCCTGGCGCACCTACTGTATCGGCATCAAACTGCATGAATTGCCGGAAGCGCCCCGGACCGGGCTTTTCATTCCGGAAGACATAGCCATTGCGATAAGAGCGATAAGGCTTCGGCAGCGCATCGAAATGCTCGGCAACATAGCGCGCCAGAGGGGCTGTCAAATCATAGCGCAAGGAGAGCCACTGGTCGTCATCGTCTTGAAAGGAGAACACGCCCTCATTCGGCCGATCCAGATCCGGCAAAAACTTACCCAGCGCCTCGGTATATTCAATGAACGGCGTCTCAACCGCCTCAAAGCCGTAAAGTTCGAAGGTCGTGCGGATTTTCTCCAACATGCCCCGCATGGCGGCAAGTTCCGCCGGACCACGGTCGCCAAACCCACGCGGCAAACGCGCCTCGACTTTGCGAGGGGCTGTGTCTTTAAGCGTATCGGCGGGCGAATTCATGGCTTGAGCCTTTGGAATGTGCGATAATCAATGCTGCCAGCGTCCTAACGCAGGGCGCAGGACGCGGCAAGGGAGTTGAAACCTAAACCTGAATAGACTAGTCTATAGACCAGTCTATTCAGACGGAGATCGTCATGTCAAAAAACATCGAAATCGGCGCCTATGCGGCCAAAACCCACCTGCCCCGCTTGTTGCGCGAAGTCGCAGAAGGCCAGAGCTTTACCATAACCTTACGCGGCAAGCCTGTGGCGGAATTGAAGCCGACAGAATCGCGACCACGCCGGACCCACGAAGAAGCCGTGCGAGCGATGATTGAATTCACAAAACGCGAAGATCGCCCTTCGCTGACAGCCGAGCAAATTAAAGAAATGATTGAATACGGACGGCGCTAATGACGCTTGTTCTCGATGCGTCCGTGGCTTCTCGCTGGCTTTCAAAAGATGGCAGCGATAGTGATATCGCCTATGCAAACGCGGTTCTCGAACGACTGACATTGCCGACCGAGCGGGCTCATGTTCCGTGTCACTGGTCACTTGAAATTGCGAATGTCGCCATTCGTGGAGAACGCTTAGGGTATATTAAGGGAAGTATGGTCGAACTCTTCCTGGAACTTCTTGAAGATATCGATTTCCAAATTGATCTCGAAGCCAGCACGCGCGCCATAACCGACCTCACAGAAATAGCACGGCTCTACCGCCTCACCCCTTACGATGCCGCCTATCTTGAACTAGCGTTGCGGTTCAACTTTCCACTTGCAACGCTCGACAAAGACCTTCGGCGAGCCGCTGAAAAATCTGGTATGCCGCTCCTATAAAAAAAGGCCGGGTTTCCCCGGCCTTTCCAATCTCATCCGCTATCGACAATGCACGTTATGCCACTGCCAGAATAACTTTCTTAACCTTGTCCAAAAGCTCGCCCATCTCATTATCCGTCATGATGAGAGGCGGCGTCAGCGCAAGCGTATCGGCCGTAATGCGGATCATGATGCCATGATCGCGGAAGCCTTTATCCATGGCGTCATAAGCGCGTTTGCCAACACCATCGGGGTGCGGCGCAAGATCAATCGCGGCAACCAAACCAATCGTCCGAATATCCACGACATTCGGCAAAGGTTGAAGCGTCGACATCAACGCATCCATCCAGGCCTGCTCACGCTTTCTGGTCTTTTCAAACAGATCTTCTTCGCGATAAAGATCAAGCGTTGCAAGGGCTGCCGCTGCAGCCAGCGGGTGGCCGGAATAGGTATAGCCATGGAACAGTTCGATGGCGTGGTCAGGACCCTTCATAAAGGCATCGTGAACTTGCTTGCTGGCAATCACACCACCCATCGGCACGGTGCCGGAATTCACGGCCTTGGCAAAGCAGATAAAATCGGGCGTCACGCCAAAGCGTTCAGCCGCAAAAGCATGACCCAAACGTCCAAAGCCCGAGATCACTTCGTCAAAGATCAGCAAAATATCGTGCTTGGTGCAGATTTCGCGCAGGCGCTTAAGATAGCCCTTTGGCGGTGGCAACACGCCGGTTGACCCTGCCATAGGCTCCACAATCACGGCGGCAATGGTCGAGGCATCATGCAAGGTGATGATTCGCTCCAGATCATCCGCCAAATGCGCGCCCCATTCAGGCTCGCCCTTGGTGAAGGCCTGCTCTTTCCGGTTATAGGTGTGGGGCATATGGTCAACGCCGGTCAGCAAGCCACCGAAGAATTTGCGGTTATTGACGATACCGCCGACCGAGATCCCACCGAAGCCCACCCCGTGATAGCCGCGTTCGCGGCCAATCAGACGGGTTTTGGAGCCCATTCCGCGCACATTCCAGTAAGCGAGCGCCATTTTCAGCGCTGTATCGACCGCTTCAGACCCGGAATTACAGAAAAACACATGATCGAGCGTCTCAGGCGCCATCGCCGCAATGCGCGAGGCTAACGCAAAGGCAGTAGGGTGTCCGAAGTTAAAAGAAGGAGAGAAATCAAGATCTGCTGCCTGCTTTTGGATAGCATGAACAATAGATTCACGGTTGTGCCCCGCATTACAGCACCAAAGTCCCGCAGCGCTATCCATGATTTTCTTGCCTTCCGGCGTCAAATAATACATGTCTTTCGCACCGGAAATCATTCGCGGGTTTTTCTTAAAGGCACGATTTGCAGTAAAAGGTAACCACCAAGCCTCTAAATCATTCGGAACCGCATCGTGGCGGGCGGATTGATCAAATGCTAACGACATGGTGTACCTCTTCTTAAAATTTGTGTGTGTTGTGTAATGTGTAGTCTTTTCGGCGCGTAGCCATCCTATCAGCGCTTGCCGGGCGCGGGAAGTCCTCCATCTTCGCTTGACGATAAACCCCGTTGTTTACGTTAAGAAAATGAGAGGGGGACGCTGATATGGGCCGCAGGAAGACGGAGAATGCACGAACTCGAACCCGAAAAGGTCGAAAAGACGGAAGCCTTAGCGGCACTCGACAAGATACTCGCGTCTGAGGAATTTGCCGCATCTCCCCAGCTCGCTTCGTTTTTGACCTTCTCGGTTCGCCGTACGCTCGATGGCCAAGGTCCGGCGCTTAAAGCCTATACGATCGCAACAGAAGTCTTAAGCCGCCCCCATCCTTTGACCCGCAAAATGATCCGATTGTTCGGGTGGAAGCCACTCGGTTGAGGCGGGCCATTGATCGCTATTACGCAAATGACGGGGCCGATGATGGTCTTAAAATCAATATGCCCCGTGGCGGATATTCCGTAACCTTTAATAAATCCGAGAGCGGGACGGCACCTGCCCGGCCACATAAACCTGATCACGCCCAACGCGAGAGGCGTCCGTTTAATATTAAAACACCCCTTATTATCATCTTCGCCTTACTTACTACGACTGCCGTCGCAACGATCATTTGGAGAGTCCCATTTAACTTCCTTTCGGAAACGTCGAGCACGGCAACGAGCGCAACGAGCGCAATGAGCGCAACAAGCGCAACAAACAACGAGCCCGCAACACGTTCCTTGCCAAGCACACCAAAACCAAACGCCGTACCAAAGCAAGTCAATTGGAAACCCCGTCTGGCAGCCTTTTCGGTTTCGAGCGATGCGACCGCAAATAATCTCATGCATGAAATCGGTGATGTGCTTTCACACTTCGATGGTATGATGGTTTTTGACGAGACGGCGATGGTCGATCAAGTATCCGACGATCTATATCAACTCGATGGGCGCGCCAAATCCGGTAAACCCGATCAGATCGATATCCGCTTGATCCATACAGCCTCTCATCGGACTGCTTTCGTTCGAACGATCACGCTGCCAAAGAATGAAGATGCCACACAGGAATTAGCAAAAAAAATTGCCATGTTAATTGGCGGTCGCGACGGAGTTGTCATAACCGATCCCTTGCCTGGACGCATCGATGAGCTCGCTAAACCAATCAATCCGCGTACCTGTCTTTCCATCACGAATGCAGCCATCCGCAGTCAAGACGCAACTCTTATCACCACCGCACGGACGTGCCTTG
>Ga0207956_1000384_pt1 | contig 11959 bp, 18 predicted proteins | sample CryBogCBE25Jul07_FD_184580 | JGI IMG/M metagenome (GOLD analysis project Ga0207956, IMG submission 184580) | Freshwater microbial communities from Crystal Bog, Wisconsin, USA - CBE25Jul07 (SPAdes) (version 2) | ecosystem: Environmental > Aquatic > Freshwater > Lake | place: Crystal Bog...
GGCCTTCACGTTGTCGATCGTGTCAGAGGCCTCAACCTCGAGAGTGATTGTCTTTCCAGTCAGGGTCTTGACGAAGATTTGCATTTCTAACTAAAATAGTATTCTATTTTTTAAGCTCTCCAGTGGCACGTTTGTCAGCCTCGTCATTCATTTGAGACGCGTGATCAGTCTGCTTCGTGTGTGCTCTTACATGGGCCCACACCACTTCCCTATTTTTTGATAGTTCTGCTATCTTTTGGACCAAATCGATATTTGTTTTAGCCTTCCACTGACCAGTCGCAATCTTTACAAGGAGATTGCTGTCCGTGTGTATATGTAGGGGACCATCCGTCACCTCGAGTGCCTTGAGGGCCGCGGTAAATTCGGCCCTGTTATTTGTCTGGACCGGTCCCTCCAAAAGTCCCTGGCAGTCCAAGTCCCGTCTTCCCGGAAACACGCAAGCCCATGCGCCCTTGGCTCGCCGCGTTCCGTTGCCTGAACACGCTCCATCTGTGAATACTTCCATTAAATTACACTGCCTTTTTTTTGGTCGCGCGTCTTTCCCTGTTCGCTTCGAGCAGTGTTTTCACGTGTTTACGAAGTTCCGTGTGCTCGGTGGGCGTGAAATTATGAATCTTGTTTTTGAGCCAGGCTTTGCGAGCCACATCCGTCTTTATAGAATTAAGATTCTTCTTGGCGTTTCCTAATTTATTCTGGACAGGACTTGGCGTTTTATGAGTTGTTATATAATTCCGGACGGTCTGGCGATTGTTGCTGTTTAGCTCAGACCAATAATTTGCGAATTTTGTTTCTATATTCTTTCTCCGGGCAGTCTTTGGACTGTTACTACCGGGCCATGCGCCAAAATTGCGATAATGAGCTAAAATCTTTCTTTGAGCTGGCGTAAAATTCTTCCATATTTCCTTGTAAACTTTTTTGCGACCATAGACTGATGTCTTCTCCTCCATCCTTTTACGGGCCGTATTGAAATCCATTTTGGCCGGGGAAGGGCTTTCCCATACCCCCTCATCTCTATACTTGGCCAGAAGCCTTCTTTGTTCAAACGGATAATCTTTCGCATATCTCTCGTATATTGTGATGCGTCCTATATTCTTTGCCTTCTCCATCTTTTTGCGCACCTCCTCGAATGGCAATATGTGAAGATTTTTCTGAAATTGTTCATAGGCTTCGCGATTTTTGCGATATCCAGCGTTGACCATATTTTTAACAATGAGCATTGCAGATTCTTTGTTCTTTGTAGATTCCAGAACTGAATTAAAAAAGTTCTTGTCAAGAACTGGTTTTCCTTGGTGCTGCCCCCATTTTTTAGCGAGGGCGGCCATCTGAACTCCGGTCATATTTCCATGGTAGCCCTTTTCCAGGTTTGCCAAAAAGTTCTTGTCGTTTAGGGCCGAGTTGAAATATACCGGAGTTTCAACCTTTTTGTATTTTAGCCGACATACTGGATGAATGTCTTTCACATATGAATTTCGGACAAAAATTACAAAACTATAAAATATATTCGTTATCTGACCATTCGCGAAGAAACTATAGAAATTTGCAATTTCAGTTTTAACAACTCGATTAAGGTCATCAAAATCCCACCAATTGCACGGAAACTGTTTCGTCTGATTGGAGTCAAAAAGAAAACCTTTCCCATCTCTTATATATCCGGCTATTGCGTGCCATTTGTGAAGTTCTTTATTAGATGCTCGCGAGTTTCCTATCGTTATTGAACAACACATTTTCGTGTAAGTGTCCTTTCGGAATGTTGGAATTCTCATCATTACAGAAATTTTTCTATTTGATGCTCGGGCAACTACGAAATGCGGCATTTTGCGCGATTTATCTACTGGTAACAGTCCATTTTCACTTGCGATGAGATAATCTGTAATTCCAAGGTGACGGAGAACTTTAGGGAGTTCTTCATCTGGAAAAGCCCCCATCCCACCCGCGTGTTCTCTCGCCAACGTCCCGGCCAAGCTCGCGCCCCCTAGAATGTTCGCCGAACGACCCGCCTTGAGCTCTATACTTCTGGGTCCCGTCTGATAACACAAATACTGATCTAGAAATTTCCAGAAATATATCCGCCTAGTCTTTATTAGGTCACCTCTTAGAGGACAGGGGGCGTCGATACCGTCATCAAAATAGAGTTTCTCTTGAACTGTAAGCCCTTTGTAGAATTTATTTAAATGATCAAAAAGTAACTTTTGACCGTCCGTTGATAACAGCAAGCCGTTTAAGATGGAAAAGAACCAACAGGTCCCCCGTGTCTGAATTGCCCCGTTCATAACCTACTGTGGGTCAACAAAAAAAGTGTCTTGAGAAAGCCAGAATTTATCTAGAGCACTTGATTTTAAAAAGAAAATGGTTCTTCCCAAAATAGGCACTTTGCAGACGTGCGAAAAAGTAACGGATGGTTCGTCTCGCGTTCGACCCCAACCGGTCGCATGTGGAGCACGTTCTCCGGCGCCTCCTCCTTCTGGAAAAGGTGGTCTTCTATGGCGGCGCTTTTTTGATGCCGCTATAAAATCGCATCATCCAGAGCCGGAAAAAATGGCCGATACGATGCTGCTCTCCAGAGAGCGCGCCTTGGCGCTTCAGGCGGCCCGCCACCGGACTATCCTTACGAAGGAGGTGCCCAAGCCACAGGAGCAGGTGGTCGCTGCTCCTAAAAAGGTTCGAGCGGCACTGACGGACGCGGCTCGCTGCAAGGCGACAACACTAGAGGGTAGGCGGTGCGGTTTCAAGGCGACGTGTGGCTGTTTCTGCAAGAAACACGCCGTTGAAAAATGTTGATAGAGTGTAATGGACACGAGATATATATGGACCGCTATAATAGTAAACTTTCTGCTGGTCTGGTTGGTCCCTCGCGTAATTAAGGGTCCCACAGGGATACAGGTCATAGATGATGTCGTTCTTTATCTAAATTCACAGAATGGCTTCGGCATTTCTTCATCTATAGTAATAGCCATTATAGTCTTCGCATCTCACTATTGGATAGAAAAATTATAATATAGATAAATTATATATGGAGAGAAATACATTGGCGGCCGTAAATGGCGTCACAAAAGCAAACTCTCAGATCATTGCTGCCCAGAATACCACTGGAAATAACCAATCCCGTCTGATCAACGCGGCCGCTGGAAATATCGCAAAGACTTCGAATCAGCTCGCGACCGCGACCCTTCAGGCCCGAAACGCCAATATGACAAATACTTATAAGCACCTTGTTAATGCTCAGAAGTCGTTGACAAAGGTTGAGCTCGCCAAGACTCTTTCTTCACTGGCTAACGCTATTAAAGCGATGTCAGCTGAGTCTTGACCTGATTCATTAGATTTTTGGTATAAGAATGGTCCCAGAATTTTACACGCTTTTCAAAACAATCTTTGAGATGGGCCACGAGGTCCTTTTGTGATGGATGCCCCCATAGAAAATCTCGTGTATACAAGAAATCGTCAAAACCAACGGGTCCCTCGGTGCAACTGATTACCCAAGGTGTCTGGACATACTCTTTGAGACCCCCGTAATCCGTTATAATTACGGGCTTGGACCTCATAGCAGCCTCAACGGCCCCCATTCCGACCCCCTCTGAATGCGAGCAATTGACATAACAGTGACATGAGGCGTGAATTCTCTCAAGGGCTTCATCGGTCAATAGTCCGTTTATGACTATTATTCCTGGAAAGTTTACCCGGACCTCGCTGAGACAGGTCGCCTTGAGAACTAATTGCGCGGCCCCTCCAAAGTTGCAACATCTAAAAGCATCGATAAGACTCTTTATATTTTTTCGAGGATCTGTGATGTTTCCTATCGTATAAAATGTATAGGGCACATGTTCACTCGGCGATTTATGAGGAACCTCGGGTGACCAATGTCGAAGTAATTTCCATTCTATATTTGGAAATTGTTCAGATAGATTTTTAATACAAAATTCAGAAGGACAGAAAATTGTCTTATACTTGCGGAGCTTTTCGTATATCTTATTCACGGGTCGAGTCTCGCACACGGTCATGTAGTGCATAGTATCACATGGATAAATCAAATCATTGTCGATGGGTAAAATAAACGCGAAACCTTTTTCATAGTGTGATTTCTTGCATTTTTGACCATTAATAACATATTCAGCCCCCAAGAGTTCTGCATATCTCTTGGTCACCTGGCCTATTCCCGAAAGATCCGTCGGACCTATGAATAGCCACATAATTTAGGAAGGGTTCATCTTTTTAAACCAATTCACAGTATCGACGATTCCAGTTTCTATGTTAAATTCGGGCTTGGGAAAATTTATTGGGCTCGGCGGGGCCCAGCGCTCCTCTTGCCCATCTGGCCCAGGTGTGAACTCTATTTCGAGCCCATATTCTTTGGCAATTAGACTCGCTACATACTCTATGCTATATTCGGCCCTTTCACAGCATATTATGTTTGGGGGCAACTTTCTTGGATGTTCGACGGCCCATACTATAATTCTCGCCAAGTCCCTCGCGTGCATAAACTGCCGGAGAGCCTTTCCGGAACCAAGAACCTCAAGAGATTTTCCATCTCTATTCGCAAGATGGGCCCTGTGAATGAGAGCCGGTATGACGGCCCCGTCCGAAAGTGAAAAATTGTCACCCGGTCCATAAATGTTCGGAGGGTAAAGGCACGTCACGCGCGTCTTTGTGTTGTTATTTATAATTTTAGAATAAAATTCAGAAACTTGTTTAGTCTGCGAAAATGCTTCGTTCGATTGGTGTCTCGGAGTTTGAAGAACTGTCGAGAGAATATTAATGATCCGGGGTGTGTTTCGGCGCGCCGCCTCTCCTAATATGTTTAGGTCCATTAACAGGTTGTCTTCAAATACCCGCATTGGGTTATTCATATTCTTGAGGATCCCACCGTTATTAGATGCTAGATGAACGACCCTGCACGGATCGCAATGATCAAACATCTTCCGGACGTTTTCAATTTTTGTTAAATTTCCAAACATTTTTGAATCTACATATATCCAGTCAGGACGGAGCTCCCGGAGGGCCTGACCGACGAGACCCGAACCGCCCGTGACCATGACAGGCCTCGACAATTTCATTATTAATTTAATAAATAATTCGCGTGTCTTTCGAGGTGTCGGAATGCGCACGAATATCATTGATATCCACGAGACAAGCCAGGCCAGCATACCTTGTCTCGAATATTTTTCATTGTTTTAATTAGGTATGACAATTCTCAATGTTCTTTTTATGACATTGGCCGAATTGTTCGGAAATACACATCTCAAATGGTTTTCTAGTAAAGGTCAGGGCCACAACCTCTTTCTGGGTATTTTGGCCTATTGCCTTGTTATATATTTTTTGATAAGAACTTTGAGTTGTTCCACGATGATGTGGACTTGTATAATGTGGGAATCCATGATTCTTGTTGGGGGAGCGATAACAGCCTATTTCATTTTTGGAGAGAAACCTGAGCACTGGATTCAATGGCTTGGATTTTTAATGGCCTTGGGCGCGGTCCTATGCATCAACTACAAGCCCACTTAAGGTTACGGAATCTTTAGACTCTAATGGACCCCCATAACCGTCATGTCCTCGAACGCTTGGATAATTTGGAGGCTGAATTATCCGAGCTCCGTGAGGTGACCTGGCCGGTCTGTCAAGGAATTATAGATGAACGAAATGGGCAATTTGAAAATATAAAACAAAAAAGAAGGTTCTTCAGGTGTCTTGACATTGATGAGATTAAGAAACTTTTGAATTTTAAATCAAAATTCATGGGGACTTCCAGAGATTTAGTTCACGAAGAACTTCGACAGGTCCTGGTAGAGACGCCTCCGGGATCCTTTTGACCAATCGCGTCTGGCCGTCTGAATGTATTCCATTTTTGATCCATTTTTCAAAATTTTCTATAGATGCCTCGGCGTGTTTATCATCTTTGGCGTGTGAATAAGTCTGTATTTTATTTAGTATATGATGGGCGTCCCCAAAACTACTGAGGTGCCACCCTGAAAATCCCACAGTTGGAAATTTCCATCTATTATTCCTAAAATATGTTGGTCCGGCCCTCTTGAACAGCTGATAGTTCGTGATTACCGTGCCTATCCATGGTTCCTCGGTGAATATATATTCAAAAGAATACTCATACATCCACATGTGGACTGACATAATTTTGTTATTAAATTTAATTTTGGCAAGGTCCGGTATCTCATCGACATCACTTAACATAATGGTCGCATCCAAGGGAAGACCGCCCAAGCCTCTCGTTATCTGGTCCCTCTGAAAATTCTCACGGACCCACGGATCAGTCGTTACGGGTTCTTCGTCCAACTTAATTACGACGTGTTCAATTTTGTGATTCCACTTGAGGAACCTTTCTTTATTTTTTTCATAAAATAGTTCCTTGGGTGTTCCCATAAAAGTAAATTCAGCCTCGACCAGCACGAATCGGTCTACATATTCGTCAAGGAGGCGCAGCCTAAGTTCCAGAATGTCAATTTCATTATAAAATAGAAAAGTGTCGACTAGGACCATGATGAATTATAGATTGGATACTTTATTTGAGGGTCATCATGTAGAGTGTCGACCGTATCAAGGTTGTGATATCATCTTGTATGCTTCTCAGATACGAGTCCCCCTTTGGCAATTTCATGAGACGAATTCGGGCCAATAGACTTTTGAAATATGGTCGGGCCTTTTTTGGATCCTGAAGAAATCTCCGGTTCGTGGTAATATTTTTGAGTCTACCATATTTACCCATATATGCCTCGGCCCACGAGTCGAGCAACGGGACTATTCCTTCGTAATATTTCTCTAGAGCTTTGTGTTGCGCATAAGATTCGGTCCGAAGATGGAATATATGGGCCTGCTCACGAGAATTCATAAGGGCCCCGACATATCTGTTTGCCATTATAATCAGGCGCGAAATATTTTCGAGGATCATATCAGGAATGGCATTTTCCGAGACTATTTTGCCTCCTGGCAAAATATTATACAAAGGCCTCGAGAATATGTCGTGCAAAATTATATTACGAGACACGCGTATATTTTACCTGACCGAGAGTGCACGGACCGCGGGCTCCTATGGAAATTTGTGTCGTTTCAGAACTAAAAAAACTCTCCGCCTTTTTGATCTGACACATTCTAATATAGAAAAGGTGATGCGTTATGTTTCGAAAGATACCGGCAGTCTTCTGAGAACAATCCTAGGAACCGGAGTGACGGTTGGGGAGCAGGTCGCGGCCGTGAAGCTTCTGCTTGGAAACAAGGGTGCCGGGAAGCTTCCCAGAGTGAGTAACACCCGGCGAGGTCAGCGCCTCAGTTATAAGGATGTCAATCGGGCCGTTTTTAGAAATTTAGCCCAAGAGTTTTTAATTCCGGCCGGTTACGATGGATATTATTCTTCTCGTAAACATTCCATATTTCATGATGGTGAATTTCATTCTGAAATTATGTTGGTCGACGCTTATAGAAGTATAGAAAAGACCAACAGGGACCCGGTCGTCTCTAGACACTCGTTCAAGTGGGCCCTGCCCCGTCTGTTTATGAATTACTGCAAGGGCACGAGCCGGCTTGTTAAATCTTACGGGCCGAAACTGACTCTTTTCTGCACGGGCGGAATGGCCGTCCGACTCTTTCTCCAAGAAAAGGGTGTCTATTTAACTCCTAAAATTAGAAGAACCTCGGACTTTGATTTTACTTGTGCTGTTCCGGCGCCTCTAAAATCTGATGAAGAGGTTCAGGCCTACGTAAATTTTTCTCAAAAAATAATGACTGATCACCTGGTCGGATTCGTAAAGTATCTGAACAGAGAATATGAAGGTGTAAATGCACGTCTGAAGATTACAAAGTATAGACACACGCGATACGACGAGCCCCGACTCCAGGTCCCCGGGACCGGTCGAAAAGTCTATCAAATTAGCACCTATCAGATAGTCACCGGAAAGGATGAGGTGACCGATATGGTCGATGTGGCTCTCGCTCTGTATCCCAAGGCTTCACGGACGATGTTGTCAATTCCATTTTCAAATAAAATTGGAATACCAATTCAAAAACTAAAATACCAGCTGATAGATTCCATGGCTTTGTTATCGGGATCATTTCTTCACAAGGGTATAATTTCAAAGAGAAATCCGTTAACAGGATCATCCCATGAGAAGGGTCAGAAGAATGCCGAGAGACTTCTTGAACTTTTAAGAGTGTCGAAACCCAACAAGAGTTTACGCGAGGCGCGCCGAGTTTCGGCCCCTTTACTTGAGGATATTGTTTTAGGCAATATAAGAGGGGCCCGAACACACGCGCGCTCAGTCAACCGTGTCTTAAAAAAGATGTCTTGAGACTGTCAAATTTCAAGACCACGGACTTTCTATCACCCAAAAAAGCACGAGCCCCACCCGAGAGTCACTTCAACTTTTGTGTGTTGCGCAAGTCAAGTTAAGGAAGAAGAGTCTGCATTCAACAAGAAAAAAGATGGCCTCCTTCGCTGATGCCGTGAATGCCCTGGTTGCCGAGCGCGACCGCCAGTTCCTTGTTCGCATCGCGGCCGAGTATAATCTGCCATTCGATGAGCTGCAGGCCAAGTATATCGAGACTGCATCGACTGCCATCAAGGTTCCGCGCAAGTATAAGAAGCGCGAGGCCAAGTCGGTTACGGTTGTGACTGAGGGTGCGGAGGCCGCCCCCAAGGCTCCAAAGGCACCCAAGCAAAAGGCTGAGAAGCAGTGCTGCACCGCAAGCACCTCCAAGAAGGAGCCGTGCAAGTTCAGTGCCCTTAAGGGTGAGGTGTTCTGCAAGCGGCACCTGAAGCAATCTATGGCCCAGGACGAGCCCAAGGCGACCCACAAGGCGGCGGCCCAGCCGGTCCACAATCACCCCCTGACAGCCAAGGCTGGAGCAGTGCAGTGCGACCTGTGCGAGTCGCACGGTGAGCCCCTCTCGGAGGTTGGTGAGTTTGAGGTGGCTAGCGTGACTCAGCGCCTGGCTGCTATGATGGCTGAGGCTGACACCTCGGAGGTCGAGGAGTCCGACTCTGATGAGGACCTGGCGACACTCATCGAAGAGTGCTACGCAGACGAGTAAAAGAATCTTTTACAAATGCAAAATTAGTCATACACAATCTTGTAAATGTAATGAAAAATAGTATAATCATTCCGAACCATACGAGTCTCTTTTCTTCGTCCTTGTCCTTTACGGTATATATAGGTCTTAAAATAGAGCCAACAAAAGATTCATTTTTATAGACTGGTGTGAACACCTGTCCAAAAAATGTCTGATCACCATCCTTGCGAGTCAGAAGCTTCTCCATTTCAGTCAAGAAACAGACGGTCTGATTTGTGAGCCAGTGAAGTAATACAAACGGTATTACCATTAAATGAAGCGATAACCAGTAGTCTGTGCCTATAAAAGGGGTCGCTACCAGAAAGAATCTTATTATGGCATGAACCAATTTAACTACAAAAAGCATCATGTCTAAGATTGGCCTATAAAAAAAGTGTGGTGTAAACAACAGAACCACCATGAGTGCGTCTTCATCAAAAATGTCTCAAAAGTTCAAGTTCTCTTCTCGATTCCTTCCGGGTGGGGGAAAGGTGTCTCAATGGGTCCCCGTCTCGGACGCGCCTGTGGTATGGACTGGCCAACCTGGAGTTGTGGGTAAGATTGTTTCCCTGATGCACCGGGGGGAGGACATGGTCCAGCGGCCCGTAAACACTTGGAAAGCATCAATAGACTATGAATTTATCGCGAGTAAAATGGACAAGGCTTCAGGTGAGGCTTATATTAAAAAGTCCAAAGAATGGTTCGCGAACCTACCTGCAAAGCCCGAAATCTCCATAAAGAATCCTCAAACTTTTGTAAATTCAGAACTAATGTTGAATTTATATAAAAAATATCACCCACACAAGCCTCCTACAGAAGAGACTGTGGAGACTATGCGCCAAGCGGGCTACCCAGAAACGGCCGTGGCGCGCGTGATTAAGGATGCACAGTGGTGGGACGAAAACTCTGATAAAGTTCAAAATGATATTGATAGAATTTTCGGAACGGCCCCAACCAAGACATCTACAAAGAAGGTTATCAAGGCTGTTAAAAAGAGAATGCCTAATATTTTGTAGAATGAAGCAGTCGTGGGCTGATATGGCCGATGAGGCGGATCTCGCCCTGGACGTGATCGTGTCTAAACACGGAATCAAAGTGAAGAAGACCCCTCCAGATAAAACAAACGCGCCTATAGATAGTAAATGTGCGAAGTATGCTGTGAAAGGTTCAATAAATCAAACCACTCAAAAGTAGTCTGTCCATATTGTCCGTATCAATGCTGTTCTTCGTGCTACGAAAAATATCTTCTGGACACATCCGAAGATGCCCATTGTATGTCGTGTCGTAAAGGTTGGTCTCGAGAGATTTTGGTCGGTAATTTCACACAAAAATTCATTTCAAGAACGTATAAGAGTCGACGGGAGGAGCTTTTGTTCGAGCGTGAAAAGAGTATGATGCCCGCTACGCAGCCCTATGTAGAGATCACGCGACAGATACGCAAGTTGCGTGAAAATATACATCAAATTAAAATAAAAATTGAAAAGGGAAATGAAAAAATGTTTGCAATTGCTAGTCAAGATATATCTATACTTCGTCGCGATCATTCTCTTGACACGGTTTTTGAGGCCATGGTTTTTAGAAATAAATTGGTCAGTGATCAAAGAAAGTTGATATCGGCTTATATGATAGATGCCCAGCACTTTGAGTGGCACGAAGGACAATTAATTACACAGCTGAGCGGTAATGTCATAGAACGCGAGAACCGACAATTTGTTCGCGCGTGTCCATTTGGCGACTGTAGGGGTTTCTTGAGTTCCGCTTGGAAGTGCGGTATGTGTGACAACTGGACTTGCCCTCAATGTCACGAAGTCAAGGGTCTCGAAAAGGATACACCCCACGAGTGCAATCCCGACAACTTGGCCACTGCACAACTTCTCTCCAAGGACTCGAGAAATTGTCCCAAATGCGCCGCTATGATATTCAAGATTAATGGGTGTGACCAGATGTATTGCACCCAGTGTCATACCGCATTCAGTTGGCGGACCGGACGAATCGAACAGGGCGTAATTCACAATCCTCATTACTACGAGTATCAGAGGGCCCGAGGCACATTGGCTCGGAACCCTGGGGACGTCCCTTGTGGAGGCTTTCCTGATTGGCGAATGGTCGCGCCTCTTCTTCCGCATTCAGCGACCGTGCCTAACATGCGAACCATCATCGAAAACGCGCACAGGTCCCATGGTCATTGTCAATGGGTTACTATGGGTAGATATATAGTAAATCAACAAGCTGATAATAGAGATCTACGCATAAATTTCATGATAGGAGATTATTCCGAGGAGGAATTTAAGAAGAAAATTCAGCAACGTGAAAAGTCTCGTCAACGAAGGACTGATATTTCACAGGTTCTCGAAATGTATATGGCTGTTTTGGTTGATTTGTTTCAGGCATTGATGGTTTCACGTGATACGGATATATTACTTGATTCTCTAATGGCACTTCGGGTCCACGTTAATGAGACTCTCAAGAAGGTCTCAAAGAGATATAGTAATTGTGCCATTCCAAAAATAGACGAAAGGTTTAATTTATACTGAGGTTGGTAAATGAAGAGAATTATCGTTATTGTGAGACAGGACTTCGCGATCTTCCAGTTCGGTGTCCCTTATACATTCGGTTCCACAGAAACTTACTTTTATGCATCTGGATTTAAGGCATGAATTTAACGCAACTCCAACAAGTCCCGAAACTATACCCGCAATTGTTAGCCAGAAGGCTGCATCGAATGTGTTATACCACATTAAAATATACAAATATTATAATGAAGCGGTTCGTCAATTTTTTGGCGTTGTTCAAAGATGGTCTTGAACCTCCATCAATAACTTTCAACAAGACGGCGACCGCGAGTTCATCTCTTTATTTTCCCAGCGACCCTTCGCTCGCTGTCAGGTTTGAAAGAAACAGTGATATTTTAGCT
>Ga0207956_1000391_pt1 | contig 11855 bp, 5 predicted proteins | sample CryBogCBE25Jul07_FD_184580 | JGI IMG/M metagenome (GOLD analysis project Ga0207956, IMG submission 184580) | Freshwater microbial communities from Crystal Bog, Wisconsin, USA - CBE25Jul07 (SPAdes) (version 2) | ecosystem: Environmental > Aquatic > Freshwater > Lake | place: Crystal Bog...
CTTAGCAATCTCTTGTAGCTTCTCTTCGTGCTGCTCTTCTTTATTTTCTTCTTTGCTTTCTTCTAAGCTCTCGCCAATCGCACCACCCTCAACCAACTCAGCAGCATGTCGTAATTGTGCTTGATACAAGGTGTAATAAGCACCTTGCGCATCCATGAGTTGCTCATGAGAACCGATCTCTACAATTTCACCTTTATCCAGCACCACAAGGCGGTCAGCCTTTCTGAGAGTAGATAGGCGGTGTGCAATCGCAATGGTCGTGCGACCTTTCACTAAATTATCCAATGCGCGCTGAATTTCTTTTTCAGTGGTTGTATCGACCGATGATGTTGCTTCGTCCAGGATCAAAATACTTGGATTAATGAGAAGTGCGCGTGCAATCGAGATACGTTGACGCTCACCACCAGATAAGGACTGACCACGCTCACCCACGAGTGAGTCGTAACCTAATGGCAGGCGAAGAATAAATTCATGGGCATGTGCAGCACGCGCTGCTTCAATGATTTCTTCACGGGTAGCATCAGGCTTGCCGTAAGCAATATTTTCTGCAATCGTGCCAAAGAATAAAAATGGCTCTTGCAATACCAAACCAATACATTTGCGATAGTCGGCAATCGCAATACTACGAATGTCACGACCATCTAAAGCGATAGAACCAGCGCTCACATCGTAAAAACGGCATATCAAATTCACCAGAGTGCTCTTGCCAGAACCGCTATGCCCTACCAAACCAATCATTTCGCCTGGGGCAATATCTAAATCAATCCCTTTGGATACCGCACGATTACCGTAGCGAAAACCGACGCCACGCAAAGAGATGCGACCTTTTACTGGGCCTAGAGGTACTGGGTTGATGGGCTCAGGAACACTCGAGACGTGATCCAAAATGTCAAAGATTCGCTTTGCGCCAGCCGCCGCTTTTTGGGTATGCGACACAATACGACTCATCGAATCTAAACGTACATAGAAACGTCCGATGTAGGCGAGGAAAGCAATCAATACGCCAACGGTAACTTTTTGATGTGCAACTTGCCAGATACCAAAGCCCCAAACGACTAATAAACCGGTTTCAGTCAACAGAGTGACTGTTGGTGAGAATAATCCCCAGACACGATTCACACGATCGTTAATTTGCAGATTGTGTTTATTTGAATCTACGAAACGTTTGAGCTCGCGATCTTCTTGCGCAAATGCTTTTACTACTCGAATACCGGGGATCGTGTCAGCCAAAATATTGGTCACTTCAGACCAAATACGATCAATCTTCTCAAAACCAAAACGCAAACGATCACGCACAACATGAATCATCCACACGATAAATGGGAGCGGTGCCAGGGTCACTAAAGCCAACAACGGATCAATCGATACTAGGATTGCCGCAGTCATGGTGATCATGAGGACATCAGTCGCAAAGTCAAGCGCGTAAAGGGATAGAAAGACGCAGATACGATCAGTCTCTGCGCCAATACGAGCAATCAAATCACCCGTGCGTTTGCCACCAAAGTATTCAAGTGAGAGCTTAAGTAAGTGTTCAAATGTTGTATTGCGAAGATCGGCCCCAATACGTTCACTCACTAATGCAAGTAAATACGTCTTCCACCAACCCAAACCCCAGGCGATGATGGCAGCGCCAAAGAGTGCCAATAAGTATTTAGTTGCTAAATGAAAATCAATTGGGTTGCCACGCTCATAGGGAATCAAAACATGATCCATCAACGGCATGGTGAGATAGGGCGGGATTAATGTTGCACCAGTCGATAGTAGCGTGAGAACAAAGCCGAGTAGCAACTGTTTTTGATAAGGCTTAGCAAAACGCCAGAGCTTAAACAAAGTCCAAGTAGATGGCGGCTTGTCATCTTCAGGATCACAGCTAGGACAAACATCGGAGTTTGCTGGTTTAGGACTTAAACAAACCGGACACACTTGCTTGTCATACTCACTGACCTCTGCGTCATTGCGCTCTTCACCACGAGTGAGCAGCTTAAAACTAGACTGCAGACGTAAAACTTGAGGATTGACTGCTAATGTGAAATACCAAATTCTTTGCAGAGCATCGGCAGTTTCAAGTTTTAAATGCCCCACTCCGGCATGGTCGCCATGAATGAGATGCTCTGCAGAGCTAATAGGCCAATTTTCAAACTTGGCACCGTCCGTCCAAAATAAACCCTGCTCAGTAAGCCAAAGCAGACTTTTTTGAAAGCGTAAATCAGCACCCAAATCTAATTCAACCCAAGCCAGCACTGCCTCTAATCTCTGAATGGGGGAATTTTTACCCCCAAGAACAGCCTGCCAATCGCTTGGCAGCGCAGGAGCAAAAGGTAGGATGGATGGCTTCATTAACCCTAAAAGTATAGTGGAGCTGGATTTTTTAGATTTATTGCTACTGTCAACTTTCAGGGGTAGAAAACCGTTAAATTAGCGAAGCAGTCCTTTTTATGTATTTTTGCAATTTTTGTGGATTTTGAAGAAAACTAAAAATAGAGAGACAGTCAGCTGCACCGACCCCTGAAACCTGGTGCCGACCCCTCGCAATACCTTAAATGCCCCAATTACTAGATAAATCCATCGAGATCCTGAGTGTTAAGCATCTCCGTGGTCCCAATATGTGGACTTACCATCCCGTTATTGAGGTTTGGATTGATATTGGGGATTTAGAGGACTATCCATCTAACCTCATTCCTGGCTTTTATGACCGCCTGGTCAAAGCCCTTCCTAGTCTTGTCGAGCATCGTTGTAGCTATGGAGAAACGGGTGGCTTTCTAAAGCGTGTTGAAGAAGGCACTTGGCCAGCGCACATCATGGAGCACCTCACACTTGAGCTGCAAAATCTTGCAGGCATTCCCGGTGGTTTTGGTAAAGCGCGTGATGGTGATCGTCGCAGCGTTTACAAAGTGATGGTCAGCGCCATCAATGAAGAAGTTACTCTTACCGCATTAAAGTACGCTCGCGATCTTTATCTCGCCCTTGCGCAAGACCAAGCGGACTGCGTTGCCTTAGTTCAAGACATTATTGAAAAGCTACGCGATCTTGGCGATGATTTATTGCTAGGCCCTAGTACAGCTTGCATCGTTAACGCAGCAGAAGAGCGCGGCATTCCTTCCATTCGTTTATCTGAAGGCAATTTAGTTCAGCTCGGTTATGGCGCAAAGCAGCGTCGCATCTGGACTGCTGAGACAGACCAGACCAGCGCAATTGCGGAAACCATCTCCAGAGACAAAGACCTCACCAAAAGTCTATTGCGTAGTGCAGGCGTTCCTACCCCAGAAGGTAGAACGGTTACCAGCCCAGATGATGCGTGGGAAGCAGCCCAAGATATTGGCTTGCCAGTGGTTGTGAAGCCAATCGATGGCAATCATGGTCGTGGCGTATTTATTAATCTATATACCCAGCAAGAAATTGAAGCTGCTTATGCAGTAGCAATTGATGAAGGTAGTGAAGTATTGGTTGAACGTCATATTGTTGGCGATGAACACCGTTTGCTAGTAGTAGGCAATAAAGTGGTTGCGGCTGCTAAAGGTGAAACTGTATGGGTCACTGGCGACGGTAAACATACAGTCCAAGAATTGATTCAGATTCAGATTAACTCTGATCCGCGTCGCGGCACTGCTGAGGAGCATCCTCTCAATCCTGTGCGCATTGATTCTGCAGTAGAGCTTGAGCTTGCGCGTCAACAACTGACTGGCTCTAGCATCCCTGCGGTGGACCATAAAGTATTAATTCAGAGTAATGGCAACGTAGCATTTGATGTGACCGACTTAGTGCATCCCGATGTTGCTAGCCAAGTCGCCTTAGCGGCACGTGTTGTTGGCTTAGAAATTGCGGGTGTTGATCTAGTCGCACAAGATATTAGCCGTCCTCTTGCAGAGCAAAATGCTGCAATCGTTGAGGTCAATGCTGGCCCAGGCCTATTAATGCACCTCAAACCTGCTAGCGGCAAACCACAGCCGGTTGGTAAAGAGATTGCGAACCACCTCTTTCCGCCTGGAACGGACTTCCGTATTCCACTAGTAGGTATTTGTGGCGAAAGCGGCAAGACACCAGTTGCTGAAATGGTTGCTCACTTTTTGCGCCTTACCAACGTCTATGTTGGCCTGTCTTGCAGCAAAGGTTTATTTTTTGGTAATCGCGCTATACCGAACACCAATGTATCGAATTGGGAGAATGCCCGTCGCACTTTACTCAACCGCGCTGTAGAAGCGGCTGTGATTGAGAACAATCACCTATCTATGCTCATTGAAGGCCTAGCCTACGATCGTTGCCAAGTTGGTGTCGTGCTCAACGTGAATCCCAAAGCAAACTTCCCGCAGTACGCAATCTACGATGAAGACCAAGTCTTCAGCATTGTGCGCACACAAATTGATGTTGTTCTTCCAACCGGTGTTGGTGTTCTGAACGCCGATGATCCCATGTGCGTACAAATGGCGGAGCTCTGTGATGGCGAAGTCATTTTCTTTAGTGAGAACTCAGATTCAGAAGTAGTTAAGACGCATCTACAAAATGGTGGCCGCGCAGTACTAGTTGGCAAACAACAAATCACCCTGAAATCAGGCAAGCTAGATCAAAAATCGATTCCAGTGCCACGCCACTCTGAAGCCAACAGCGCGAGCCCATGGAAGACAATGAATCTTGGCGCCGCTATTGCTGCTGCTTGGGCTTTAGATATTCCGTTTAATGTGATTGAAGCTGGTGCAGAAACTTTCGTACCAGACGCTACAACTGTCATAGGGGCTTAATTGGAAATTACCCGTATTCGTATGCTACGTGGCCCCAATTTATGGAGCCGTCATACTGCTTTAGAAGCGATTGTAACTTGCGAACCTGCAGAGCGCTCGATTGATGCCATTCCTCAGTTTGAAACCAAGATTCGCGAACGCTTTCCACAACTTGGCAGCATGCGTCGCGGTGGTCATACAGAAGTTTTGTCCCTTGCTCATGCACTAGAACATGCGGCACTAGGCTTGCAAGCACAAGCTGGCTGCCCAGTCACCTTCAGTCGCACAGTACAAACCATCGACGAAGGCGTCTATCAAGTAGTTGTCGAATATATTGAAGAAGTTGTTGGTCGCATGGCTTTCGACTTTGGTTTTGCTCTTATTCAAGCAACCTTAAATGATGCGCCCTTTGATTTAGCTGCCGCTCTATCTGAACTTGAAGCGCTTTATGAGGATGTGCGTCTTGGTCCAAGCACTGGCTCCATTGTGGATGCCGCCGTGCAGCGTAATATTCCCTTCCGCCGCATGACCGAGGGCAGCATGGTGCAGTTTGGCTGGGGTAGCAAACAAAAGCGTATTCAAGCAGCTGAAACTAGCGATACCAGTGCAATTGCCGAAGCGATTGCACAAGATAAAGAACTCACCAAGAATCTGCTTGCAGCGGCCGGTGTATCGGTTCCGATTGGCGAGGTTGTAACTAATGCAGATGATGCTTGGCGTGCTGCACAAAAAATTGGTGGCCCGATTGTTCTCAAACCAAAAGATGGCAATCAAGGTAAAGGTGTTGTTGCTAATATCCAAACCGAAGAAGAGGTGCGTGCAGGCTTTGAGGTCACCCAAGCTTTTGGTCGTGAAACGATTGTGGAACGTTACTTGCCTGGTGCTGACTATCGCCTCCTTGTGGTTGGCAATCGTCTGTCAGCTGCAGCCCGTCGTGAGCCTGCCCAAGTAGTTGGTGATGGCAAGCATACCGTTGCGGAACTGGTAGAAAAAGAAAATCAAAATCCATTGCGTGGTGATGGTCACGCAACTGCATTAACTAAAATTCGTTTCGACGATATTGCCCTTGCTCATTTAGCAAGTAATGGACTCTCACCACAATATGTACCTAAGACCGGTGAACGCGTTCTATTGCGCAACAATGCCAACTTGAGCACTGGTGGCACCGCTACTGATGTTACTGATGACGTTCACCCAGATGTTGCTGCAAGCGCAGTAGCAGCAGCTCAAATGATTGGCTTAGATATTGCCGGTGTCGATATTCTGTGTGAATCTATCTATAAGCCTCTGGAGCAACAAGGCGGCGGCATTGTTGAGGTGAATGCTGCTCCTGGATTACGCATGCACTTAAAGCCATCCTATGGCAAGGGTCGTCCTGTCGGTGAAGACATTATCAACATGATGTTTCCTCTAGGGGATGATGGCCGTATTCCGGTAGTTGCCGTTACAGGCACCAACGGCAAAACCACCACTGTCCGTCTGATCGCTCATCTCCTTAATGAAACTGGTCTGCGAGTAGGCATGACCGGCACTGACGGCGTGTACATTAATCATCGTCTCATCGATACTGGTGATTGCAGTGGTCCTAAGAGCGCACGTAATGTATTAATGCACCCCGATGTCGATGCTGCCGTTCTTGAGACTGCTCGTGGAGGTTTATTGCGCGAGGGCCTGGGCTTTGATCGCTGTGAAGTTGCGGTTGTGACCAATATTGGCGAAGGTGATCATCTAGGCTTGAACTACATCACTAGCGTAGAAGATTTAGCAATCCTCAAACGCGTGATTGTCCAAAACGTTGCGCCAACTGGAGCCGCTGTTCTCAATGCCGCAGATCCGATGGTGGCTAAGATGGGGGATAAGTGCTCGGGCCGCGTGATCTTCTTCGCCCAGAACCAACATCACCCGGTCATCACGGCACACCGTGCTAAGAATAAGAAAGTGATCTTCTTTGATGGCACCTATATTGTTGCCTCCAAAGGTTCACGCGTGATGTACCGCTTTCCAGTAAGCGAAATTCCGCTGACCCAAAACGGAGTGTTAGGCTTTCAAATTGAAAATGCCATGGCAGCCATTGGCGCTGCTTGGGCTTTAGGTCTAGATGCTGAAAAGATTGCACGTGGCTTGCATAGTTTTGAGAGCACTGCAAATGCTGTGCCTGGACGCTTTAATCAATTCAAGCACAAAGGTGCCACCGTGATTGCTGACTACGGTCATAATCCTGATGCGATGCGCGCCCTTGCAAGCGCGGTGGAATCGATGCAACCCAAGAAAAGCCATGTGGTAATTAGTGGTGCTGGCGATCGTCGCGATGAAGATATTCGCGACCTCACCCGAATTCTTGGCAATGCATTTGATAATGTCATCCTCTATGAAGATGCTTGTCAGCGTGGTCGTGAAGATGGCGAAGTGCTCAAGCTTTTACAAGAAGGCTTGGTAGGCGCCACCAAAGCTAAGCAAGTTAAAGAAATCCGTGGCGAGTTTAAAGCTATTGATACCGTCTTGAGTGAAGTCGCCGAAGGTGATGTCTGCTTGATCTTGATTGACCAAGTTGAAGAATCGCTAGCCTACCTGAAGGATAAGGTTCAGCCTTAGAGCAAACAAAAAACCCAATCATCTGATCGGGTTTTTACTTTTCTGCAGAGCTAGCTTTGTTATTTAAGAGTGGTAATGCTGCAGACGATCAATTTCTTCTTTAGAACCTAGCATGACCGATACGCGTTCATGCAAATCCGTAGGCTGCAAATCCATGATGATCTCTTTACCATTGGTAGACGCGCCGCCCGCCTGCTCAACCAAGAAGCTCATTGGGTTTGCTTCATACATCAAACGCAATTTACCGGGCTTATGGGGCTCTCGTTGATCCCATGGATACATAAAGACGCCACCACGAGAAAGAACGCGATGCACATCAGCCACCATGGAGGCAATCCAGCGCATATTGAAATCTTTTTCACGGGCCCCACCTACACCAGCCAAGCACTCTTCAACATAGCGACGCACTGGATCGGCCCAGTGACGCATATTCGACATATTGATAGCAAACTCTTTGGTGGAATGCGAAATCGTGACTACATCTTTAATTAATAAGAACTCGCCAGTCACCTTATTCAAGGTAAACATCACTACACCATCACCCAGCGTCAAAGCCATCGTTGTTTGAGGGCCGTAGACCACGTAACCAGCTGCAACTTGATGACGACCTGACAATAAGAAATCAGAAGTCTGTAATGGCGCTTGTGAGTCTTGCTTTTTCAGGATGGAGAAAATCGTGCCAATAGATACGTTCACATCAATATTGGATGAACCATCCAATGGATCAAATAATAAAAGATAATCTCCAGTACCTTGCACGGGCACTGGCAATTCCATTTCTTCAGAAGCCAAACCTGCAAGTGACTTACAACTTTTCACACCATCAATTAATAAATCATTAGCAATGATGTCAAGTTTTTGCTGTACTTCACCCTGCACGTTACCCGTTCCAGCGGAACCCAATAAACCTATCAAGGCGCCCTGGGCTACTTCGTGACTTAAGGTGGAGCAGGTATTAACCACAGCAGCCAGTAATTCTTGAAGTCCAGCAGGTATTGCTATGCCATTTGGTTTGGCGGTTTCTAAATAATGCTTGAAATTAATATGGGTACTAGAAGACAAAACGATTTCTCCAATAATGACTGCGTATGCTCAATAGACTCTATTTTGCCTTGTTATCCCAAGAACCCAAAAATCAGCTCCCGAGAGCCTTACTCACTACCTCTCGTACATCTGGAGAAAGGGTTGAGCATGCGGCAACCCTTTCTAAAGCAGCCTTCATATGACTTTGATAAGGCTGTGCAAATAAGCGCCAGCGATCTAGGGCTCTCGCTAGGCGAGCAGCTACTTGCGGGTTAATTGGATCTAGAGCAAGAACACTCTCCGCCCAGAACGCATAACCACTGCCATCAACCTGATGAAAGCTTGCAGGATTATTAGCGCAGAAGGCATGAATCACACTACGCGCACGGTTTGGATTATTTAATTTGAAGGCCGGATGTTCACGCAATCGCTTGACATCAGCTAGCGTTGGCTCGAGACCAGCAACGGGGGGACGGCTTGATTGCAATGCAAACCACTTATCAATTACCAAGGCATCGTTAGCAAAACGACTGAAGAAATCATTCAGACAATCGTTTGCACCTTTTACACCATGAATGACAAGTGCCGCCAGTGCAGCATAGCGATCGGTCATATTGTCAGCAGTCTGGTATTGATTGACTGCCATTGGCGCCCAAATCTTCGGGTCAGCCTCGAGTAACATGCTGAGCGCGAGGTTCTTCAATGCGCGCTTGCCAGAATCTTGAGCGTCAGACTTGAAGGGTCCAGGAGTTTGGTTCTGCTGATATATTGCAGCCCACTCCAGCTGCAGTTGCTTGGCGATCTCTTTTCGGAATGCACGGCGTGCAGTAAAGATTTGCTGTGGATCTACGCTCGAACACTGCTCATATAAATAAGACTCAGCGGGCAAAGTCATGGCTAGCTCTTTAAACGCAGGATCGAGCTCGGGATCTAGTAATAGGTTACGATACGCACTCATCAGCGTAGCATCAGGCAAGCGGTTGCTCAGAATCATTTGCATGGCTAGCTTCTGACCCGCCTCCCAGCGATTAAAAGGATCGTCATCACTAGAAAGCAAGCTCAGAAGATCTGCCTCGCTTTGCTCGAAATCTAAATTAATCGGGGCAGAGAAGCTGCGATTAAGAGAAAGCACTGGCTTCTCAGAGATATTGTCGAACGTCCATGACTGAGTAGGCCCTGTAAGCTCCAATAATTGCTCTGTTTGATCATCAGTGGTAGTTATTAAACGCATTTTCAATGGAATATGAAATGGTTTCTTCTCAGGCTGCCCTGGGGTTGGTGAGCAACTCTGTGTCAGGGTGAGATGAAATTGATTTTTGGCAGCATCGTAGCGCTCCTCTACTTTGACTCTTGGTGTGCCAGCTTGGCTATACCAGTTTCTGAACTGGGTCAGATCTCTGCCATTGGCATCAGCCATTGCCGCCAAGAAATCATCACAAGTTACAGCTTGTCCATCGTGGCGCTTGAAATACAAATCCATACCTTTACGGAAACCATCTCTGCCGAGCAAGGTTTGATACATCCGCACCACCTCAGAGCCCTTCTCATACACGGTGACGGTATAGAAGTTATTAATTTCTTGATACTCATCCGGACGAATTGGATGCGCCATCGGACCCGCATCTTCTGGAAACTGCAACTGACGTAACAGTCGTACATCCTCAATGCGCTTTACCGCCCTGCCGGACTCACTTCCCATTTGATCTGCAGAGAACTCTTGATCCCTAAAAACAGTTAAACCTTCCTTAAGAGAAAGCTGGAACCAGTCTTGGCAGGTCACACGATTACCAGTCCAGTTATGAAAGTACTCATGCGCAACTACGCTTTCAATATTGGCAAAGTCAGCATCTGTTGCAGTTTCTGGTTGGGCCAAAACAAATTTGGTATTGAAGATATTCAAGCCCTTGTTTTCCATAGCGCCCATATTGAAGTCGCCTACAGCCACAATCATGAAGCGCTCAAGATCCAACTCAAGGCCAAAGCGCTTTTCATCCCAGTGAATCGAGGCAATTAAGGAGTCCATGGCATGACGGGTCTTTTGAAGATCATGGGGCTCAACCCAGATCTGCAAAAGCTTCTGAGCACCGCTACTGGTGGTGATGGTCTCTTCTATGCACTCGAGCTTGCCCGCTACCAGAGCAAATAAATAGGATGGCTTAGGAAATGGATCTTCCCAAGTCGCGCTATGCCATCCATTAGGCAGCTTCTCTTCTCTTAATAAATTACCGTTCGATAACAACACTGGGCACTCTGCTTCACGGGCTTGCAGTGTCACACGATAGCGCGCCATCACATCCGGACGATCTAAGAAGTAGGTAATCTTCCGAAAGCCTTCTGCTTCACACTGGGTGAAAAAGTTTCCGTTGGAAACATACAAACCCATGAGACTTGTGTTTTTTTCAGGTACACAGATGCAGATAATTTCCAGTACAAACTTATCTTTACCGTCATTTGGTAAAGAGTGGATTGTTAAAGTCTCTGGGGTGAGCTCAAAATGGCGATGTGCCTCGCCGTTGATTCGCAAACTAACAAACTCTAGCTCTTGTCCTACCAACACCAGCGGTGCGCCAGGCTCAAAACTCTTTCCTGGCAATACCTCAATCTTGCTTTTAACAATCGTGCGGGCTGGATCTAAGGCAATGTCCAGCTCAACTTGGTCAAAGGTATAGACGGGGGGGCGGTATTCGAGCCGGCGAAAGCTCTGGGGCAGATCAGTTTTCATTGGTCTATTTTAAGTCTTGAGACCAAGCAATGCTGGGGTCTGAATTAACTCCAGATCAGGGTAGCTATGCCAATAGCGATAAAGGTCACAGCGGCAACCGCATGCACCCACTTGATTGGCATACGCTGGGTAAATTTTTGACCAATCCACACGGCTGGAGCATTAGCTAGCATCATCCCCAAGGTGGTGCCTATCGTAACTGAAACTACATCTTCATAGCGAGCACCCAAAGCAATCGTTGCAATTTGGGTTTTATCACCCATCTCCGCCAAAAAGAACAACACTACTGTTAAAACAAATACCTGAAAAGCTCGATCAGTCACCTGAGAGCCTGCCGCATCATCAATATGATCTGGCACCAAAAGCCATAAGCCAATACCCAGAAAGCTAGCGCCTAAGATCCATCGCATCACATCGGGCGAAACCAAAGTCATTAACCAATGTCCAAGTAATGCCGCACAAGCATGGTTTGCAATGGTGGCAATAAAAATACCAGCGATGATGGCTAGCGCTTGCTTGGGATAGCGAGCAGCGAGCATCAAAGAAAGTAATTGGGTTTTGTCACCCATCTCTGCCAATGCAACAACACCAGCAGAGAGGGTTAAGGCTGTAAAGTCCATAGATCTTATAGATTCAATCAAAGTAATTGAATCAGTTTAAATCCTCAAGATAACTAGGCCATAAAAAGCTCCTCTGAAATCGCAAAATCCAATCCCTGTGCCTGAGCTACCGGTTCGGAAGTCAGTACACCTTTATGAATACTCAAGCCATTACGCAGATGATGATCAATCGATAGGGCATTCACT
>Ga0207956_1000394_pt1 | contig 11795 bp, 13 predicted proteins | sample CryBogCBE25Jul07_FD_184580 | JGI IMG/M metagenome (GOLD analysis project Ga0207956, IMG submission 184580) | Freshwater microbial communities from Crystal Bog, Wisconsin, USA - CBE25Jul07 (SPAdes) (version 2) | ecosystem: Environmental > Aquatic > Freshwater > Lake | place: Crystal Bog...
AGGCCGCGACTATGAACTCGATCTTCGCGCTCTACAACTTGATGCGGCAAAAGCGCGGTGGAAGGCTCCAAGCCTTTACACAACCAAATGATATTGAGTGGATGATCAGCAATCTCCAGCGCCTTAGCAATCGTCTCTGAGAGGCCAGACATAGGAGTTGCAATCACCAAAAGATCTTCTGGCCCCAGTCTTTTTACTGCAGTAGCAAAATTACTTTCTAACTTTAGATTCTTAGGTAACGAAATACCTGGGAGATAGTCTTGGTTCTCACCATTTTGGGCAATCGCTTCAAGTTGCTTTGTACTACGAGACCATAAGCATACGTCTTCTGCTTGAAGCTGACGCGCTGCTTGAGAGGCCATTGCGGTCCCCCAAGCGCCTGCTCCGAGCAGCGTCACTTTCATTATCTGTGACCTAGTTTTAGATATTTAATTCGGAAGAATGATTTTGCTTTCATCCGCATTATCGCCAGTACTGTCGCCTGCAGCTTGATGAGCTTGCATCAAACGGTGCTCGTACATTCCATGGAAATTGATTTCATTGAGGTGAATAGGCTGGAAACCTGCGCGACTGATGACATCAGCTATATTTGAACGCAGGTATGGGTACAAAATTGTTGGGCAAGTAATGCCTAACATTGGATCAATTTGTTCAGCAGGAATATTTTGAAATTCAAAAATACCTGCTTGATTTGCCTCAACCAAGAAAAGCACCTTACCTTCAACGCGAGCTGTCATAGTGGAGCTGAGGGAAACCTCAAAAAGTTCACCGCTGATCGGCTTAACAGCAACGTCAACTTCAATTTGGACCTGCGGCTCTGCAACCACCAAGAAAATTTCAGGAGCATTTGGCTGCTCTAGGGATAAGTCCTTCAGATAAATTCGCTGAATGCGAAATGAAGGATCTTTGGATTCTGTATTTGCTGCGCTATGAGCAGATGAATGTTCGGTCATCACAAACTTTCTATAGGTTTTTAATCAATCAAGCTAATAAGGGATCAAGCTTGCCAGCGCGATCTAAGGCAACTAAATCATCGTAACCACCCACATGAGTTTCACCAATATAAATCTGTGGAACAGTGCGACGACCAGTACGGGTCATCATCACTTCACGCTGGGAGGGGTCACGATCAATCAAAATCTTCTCTAAATTACTCACACCTTTTTTGATTAATAGCTTTTCTGCCATAACGCAGTATGGACAAACTTGCGTGCTGTACATCGTTACTTGTGGCATATCTTCACTTCACCAATGGCAAGGCAGCAGCTTTCCAGGACTGAACGCCGCCCTCTAAAACGCCTACCTCTATAAATCCAAGCTTTTGTACCTGTGCCAAAGCCTTACGGGCTTGAGCGCCCGTATCACACACCAATACTAGTGGGCGCTTTCGATCCAGCTTCAAGGCCTCAATGGCGCTATCTAGGCTGGCAGCATTAGCCTGCTTTGCGCCTGGCAAATGCCCAGCTTTAAATACGTCTTCCGAGCGCAAATCCAAAACATGGGCTTTACGACGGTTTATCCAAATAGTCGCTTCAGTGGGCGACAAGCCTTTTCCGCTAATAAGCGTAGATAATGTAGGCAGGAAAAGCGCTGCGCCTGAAACAAGCAATAGGGCAATTAGCGCTAAATTATCAATTTGGGTGAGGAAGTTCATCACCTGATTATAGAATGGCTCTATGAAACAACTTGTTCTTATTCGTCATGGCGAATCTGCCTGGAACCTCGAAAACCGCTTCACGGGCTGGGCGGATGTTGACTTAACCCCTAAAGGTACTGAACAAGCACTTTCTGCCGGCCAAAACCTCAAGAAAGCAGGTTATGAATTTGATATCGCCTACACCTCTGTTCTGAGACGGGCTATTCGTACGCTTTGGCATGTTCAAGACACAATGGACCTCATGTGGATACCAGTAGTTCACAGCTGGCGCTTAAATGAGCGTCACTATGGTGCGCTTACGGGCCTTAACAAAGCAGAGACTGCTTCTAAGTATGGGGATGAACAAGTGCATATTTGGCGCCGTTCGTATGACGTTCGCCCCCCATTACTTGAAATGGATGATGAGCGTAATCCAAAGAATGATAGTCGCTACTCAAAACTCAATCCTTCTGACATTCCACTTGGAGAATGCCTAAAAGATAACGTTGAACGCGTTCTTCCGCTATGGAATGAATCGATTGCGCCCGCGCTCAAAGCAAACAAGCGCATATTACTAGTAGCTCATGGCAATAGTATCCGGTCTTTAATTAAATATTTAGACCAAATGTCCGATGAGGCCATTATGGAAGTCAATGTTCCTAATGGCGTTCCACTCGTTTATGAGCTGGACGATAACCTCAAGCCAATTCAACATTTCTATTTGGATTAATACATATAACATGCGTCAATTTCTGAAGAACTTTGCCCTCATTGCAGTTGGCCTCGTTGCTGGTGTGGCAGCCACTATCCAACTCTCAGCTACCGCACAGCAAGGAGCGCAGCTCCCCTTAGACGAACTGCGCACCCTCTCCAATGTGTTCGCCCAAATCAAACGTGAGTACGTAGAGCCCATTGAAGATAAACAGCTCTTAACCGATGCAGTTAAGGGCATGGTGAGTAGTCTTGACCCTCACTCGACTTTTTTAGATAAAAAAGATTTTTCAGAAATGCAGGAGCAAACTTCAGGAAAGTTTGCTGGCCTTGGAATTGAGATTACCTCCGAAGATGGTGTTGTCAAGGTGTTAAATCCCATTGAAGATAGTCCTGCTGCGCGCGCCGGATTGCAAGCAGGTGACCTAATTACACGGCTTGATGACAAACCTGTTCGTGGAATGTCGCTTGATAAGGCTGTGCGCACTATGCGCGGTACGCCTGGCACCAAAATTACTTTGACTGTTTATCGCAAAAGTGAGGAACGTAGTTTCCCAGTAACCATTACTCGCGCAGAAATCAAAGTACAGTCTGTAAAAGCTAAGATCCTAGATAACGATATTGCTTGGGTACGAGTTACTAGCTTTCAAGAGCGCACCGTCCCGGACTTAGCCAAAAAATTAATCGAGCTTGCTAATCAAGATCCAAAGATGAAAGGCATTATTTTGGATCTACGCAACAATGGTGGCGGCCTATTACAGGGAGCAGTTGGCGTCGCGGCAGCCTTCTTACCTGCAGATGCTGTGATTGTTTCAACCAAGGGTCAGGCACCAGATTCCAAGCAAGTATTTAATGCCACGCCAGCGATGTATCGTCTCAATGAACCAGGGGATCCTTTGGCAGGTGTACCTGAAATCTATAAAAAACTTCCAATGGTCGTTTTGGTAAATGCCTATTCTGCATCCGCTTCTGAAATCGTTGCAGGCGCCTTGCAAGATTACAAGCGCGCCACCATTATTGGTAAAACCACTTTTGGTAAAGGCTCGGTCCAAACTGTCCGCCCACTTTCCAATGACTCTGCCCTCAAGATTACTACCGCCTATTACTACACACCTAGCGGCAAATCGATTCAAGCATTTGGCGTCAAACCCGATATTCCAGTTGATCAAAATAAGGATGGCGACCCTGATGATGTCTTGATCACGCGTGAAATTGATAGCGAGAAACATCTTCGCAATAAACAATCTGCTGAAGATAAATTAATTAAGGACCGCGAGCAACGCCGCCTCGAAGAGTTACAACGCATTGAAGAAAAGAATGCAAAGAAGACTCCAGAGGAAAAAGAGAAGGATAAAAATAAGAAGCCGCCTGAGCTTGGTAGCTCAGATGATTTCATGCTTTCTCAAGCGGTAGCCTTTATCAACGGCCAACCGGTGAAACGCTCCTCTTCTAAGCTTGAATAATTTTTCTTGGGCTGCAAATGAATGATGAGCAGTTACTTCGCTACTCAAGGCATTTACTGCTTGAGGATATTGATGTTGAAGGTCAAGAGAAGTTACTAAAGACTCATGCTTTGATTATTGGGGCTGGTGGTCTAGGTAGTGCTGTAGCCCCATACCTTGCAGCAGCTGGGGTCGGGCACATTACTCTAGTTGATCATGATGATGTAGAGCTCACCAATCTGCAACGCCAAATCATGCACACCGAATCTACGGTTGGTAAAAGTAAGGTTACCTCTGGTAAACAATTTTTACAACAATTGAACTCTGGTATTGAGATCGAAACCATTCAATCAAAGGCAAATGAAGCTCTATTAGATGAGTTACTGCCTAGCGCAGATATTGTTTTAGATTGCACGGATAATTTCTCCACGAGACAACTCATCAATGCCAGTTGCGTTAAACATCTAAAACCTCTGGTATCAGGATCTGCATTACGCTTTGATGGTCAAGTTTCCGTATTCGACCACCGCAATGCAATTTCACCTTGCTATGGCTGTATTTTTTCACCTGCAGAAACATTTGAAGAGGTGAGCTGTGCCAGTATGGGAATTTTTTCTCCGCTTGTTGGCATTATCGGCGCCATACAAGCAGCGCAGGCGCTACAAGTATTGATTGGATTTGGGGAGCCTCTGATAGGGCGTATGCTGCTTTGGAATGCGCGCACCACCCAGATTGATCAAATTCGCATTGCACGCAACCCAGACTGTCCAGTCTGTGGCAAGCACCACTAGGGTCTAGCGATTTACGCTAGCAAGCGTTCTAAGGCCTTGGCCTGAGCCTCAGGCTCATAAGCCTTCAGCACCCTAGGGAAGCGGGCTTTCAACATACCAACATTAGCTTTCAGAATCTCTCGTTTCACCAGCAATAGCTGACTGAAATGCATTGAGAAATCCGTTAACCCCATAGCAAGTAACAATTTGGTTAATGCAGGATCCCCTGCCATCTCACCGCACACGGCAACTGGAACATTGGCGCGCTTCGCTTGATCAATAATACTGGCGATCAAATTTAAGATGGCTGGATGCAAAGGATCATATAAATGAGCCACCGCATGATCTGCGCGATCAATCGCTAAGGTGTACTGAATTAAATCATTCGTTCCAATGGATAGAAAATCAAAGCGATTAATAAACAAGGGTAAGACTAAAGCGGCGGCAGGTATTTCAATCATGGCGCCAACTTGAATGCTCGGATTAAAAGATTGACCCCTGTGTAATAGCTGTTGCTTTGCTTTTTCAATGAGACGGAAAGTTTCATCGATTTCTTTGGCATGCGCCAACATAGGAATCATGATGCGCGCTTGACCATGGGCAGATGCTCGCAGAATCGCTCTTAGTTGTGTCAAAAAGATTTCTGGCTCAGTTAAAGACCAACGAATCGCCCGCAAACCTAATGGTGATGTGCCAGTTTGAGAAACATCACCGCCGCCAGCACCCAAAGCCTTATCAGCCCCCACATCAATTGTTCTAATGTTGACAGGTAAGCCATGCATTAAATCGACTACGCGACGATATTCTTGATATTGTTGCTCTTCATCTGGTAAAGCTTGCTTGCGATCCATAAATAAAAATTCAGATCGGAATAAACCTACGCCAACCGCACCAAGCTTTACTGCCTGTACCGCATCCTCCGGTAACTCGATATTGGCAAAAAGTTCAATATCAACTCGGTCCAAAGTTTCTGTCTTGGCATGCTTTAACTGTTGAAGCTTGCGCGCTTCTTTTGCTGCTTGAGTCTGTTGCTTTCGATACTCCGCTAATAATTGCTCATCAGGGGCGACCACCACAATGCCCTGCTCGCCATCCAAGATAAGCCAATCACCATGACGAATCATTTCACTAGCATGCCGCACACCAACTACCGCTGGAATTTCCATACTGCGCGCCACAATAGCAGTGTGCGATGTTTTACCGCCAAGATCGGTCACAAAACCAGTAAAGGCATGCTCCTTAAAGCGTAGCATGTCATGGGGGGCAATATCGTGAGCAACAATAATAGACTCCACCCCAACGTCGCTAGAGGGTAAAAAATCAGAATCCTTAAGTGCATCCTTCTGGGCATTGAGGGCTTTAATTACCCGCTCTGCTACCTGACGAATATCATTTGCGCGCTCTTTTAAGTAAGGATCCTCAATTTCAGCAAACTGCTCTAATAGATCGTTAAGCTCAGTAGTTAGAGCCCAAGCTGCATTTAATCGCTGAGTGCGAATGAGCTTGATTGGTTTTTCTGCAAGTGCTGGGTCAGCAAGAATCATGCCGTGCACATCTAAAAATGCGGCCATTTCTTGCGGAGCATCTTTAGGCAAACCTGAGCGTAATTGATCAAGCTCTAGTCGAACTTGATTGAATGCATCTAATAATTTTTGAGCCTCTGCCTCTTCTTTACCGGGCTCGACCAAATAATGACTGACCTCCAAAGCTGCACGCGAAATCAGTATCGCTTTGCCAATGGCAATGCCTTTCGATACCGGTATTCCGTGTAGAGCAAACGTCATTTCTACTCGCCTTCTCCAAAGCGATCATTAATTAATGCTGTGAGGGCTTCCATAGCCTCATCAGCTTTGTCACCTACAGTTTCCAAAGTCACTGTACTACCAATGCCAGCAGCCAGCATCATTACACCCATAATACTTTTCGCATTGATTTGACGCCCATTGCGTGACAACAATATTTCACACGGAAATTGAGCGGCTAATTGAGATAACTTAGCGGATGCTCTAGCGTGAAGTCCTAATTTATTAATAATCTCGATTTCAACTACAGGCATTTTGTGCTCCGCTCCTCTTACACTTGATCTACTTTTGCGCCAAGACGCAAAATTCCATGCTGTCCACCAGCAAGTGCTTTTTTAGATAACTCTTCTAAACCTTCGCCACGATGAGAGATGCAACGCATCAACATCGGCAAATTCAAACCCGCTAAAACAATCACCGGCGCATTGAGTCCAGACAATGGGCCTAAGCTTTCAAGCTTAGACGCTACGTTCGCAGGAGTCGCGCCCATCACATCAGTTAATATGAGGACGCCGTTGCCGGTATTCACACCATACGCCGCCTTGAGTACGCGATCAAAACTGGCTTTGATGTCTTCATGCGGAGGAATATCAACTGCCCTTACTCGCTCTGGCACCACGCCAAATGTGTGTTCTGCAAAACTCAGCATTGCGCTTGCAATGGGAGTATGTGCAACGATTATGATTCCAGCCATATTATGAAATTGTCCTTTCAAGGGCCTTTAACCAAAACTGCGGTACATCAAAATGACTTTGATTAGTAATTTCAACAAAACAGGTTGGACTAGTAACATTGATTTCAGTTAAATAACCACCAATCAAATCTAATCCAACCAAGAATAACCCGCGCTGATTAAGAATAGGGGCTAATTTTTCAGCAATTCTTTGCTCGTTTGCACTTAAGGGCATTGCTACGCCTTTCCCACCTGCGGCTAAATTACCGCGAATCTCTGTTCCCTGGGGAATACGAGCCAACGCATACGGCACTACTTCGCCACCAATTAATAAAACCCGCTTATCGCCATCTGCAATCTCAGGCAAAAATCGTTGCACCATCAGAGTTCTGGAACCATTCTCACCCAAAGTCTCAACAATACTTGCGAGATTCAAGCCGTCTGGCCCAACCCGGAAAACGCCCATACCACCCATACCATCAAGCGGCTTGATAACAATATCTCCATACGTCTTATGAAAAGCTTCAACCGCACTCAGCTCTCGCGTAACTAATGTTGGCGGAATAAGATCGGGAAATTCAGTGATAGAAAGTTTTTCAGAATGATCACGAACTGCGGCAGGATCATTAAATACCTTCGCACCCTGTCTTGTTGCAGCAGATAAGAGCCATGTTGTATTGAGATACTCAATATCAAAAGGCGGGTCTGTTCTCATCTGCACTGCAGAAAATGTATTAAGAGCTTTCGATTGAACATCGCCCAACTCAAACCAAGAAGTGGAACTTGGTTTTATGAGAAGCGATTGACAGTCGGCGACCACCAGATTGTCTTTCCACAAAACATTACAGCTCTGGCAAAACCACAGATGATATCCTGCCTCTTGAGCAACCCGCATCATCGCCAAAGTGGAATCTTTCTCTATCTTAAAAGACTCTAAAGGGTCAGCAATAAATAAAAGATCCATGTTCTTCTACTGGGCTTTTTGCATTGCTCTAAGCAACTTCCATATCAGGGTCTGTTCTCTCAAGCTCAAGCGAGGCTGCCAACAAAGCGAGACGAGCCACAACACCATAGAGATAAAAGCGATTCGGAGCTGCGCTACCAGGCTTGGCACTGAGATCTGGCATAGAGTTTTGCTCAAATGCCAAAGGAACAAAATGCATTCCTGGGGCATTCAAGTTCTCATCTGGGCCACGATCAGTATGAACGCGATAGAACCCGCCAATCACATAGCGATCGATCATGTACACCACTGGTTCGGCTACAGCCTCGTTCACTTTCTCAAAGGTATAAACACCCTCTTGAATCAAGACATCGCTAACCTCAAGACCTTCTTTCACAACACTCATCTTATTGCGGTCTTTACGGTTTAAGCCTTTGAGTTGCGCCGGATCATTCACTACCATCACGCCCATGCCATAGGTACCCGCATCCGCTTTTACTACGACATAAGGCTTTTCTTTGATACCGTACTCACGATATTTTTTAGCAGTCTTTTTGAGAACCTGCTCAACAGCAGTTTGTAACTCATCCTCACCTTTGCGCTCATGAAAATTAATATTCGAGCAACTCGTGAAATAAGGATTAATCATCCACTGATCAATATCAACCACCTTGGCAAATTTCTTAGCCACCTCTTCATATGCAGCGAAGTGATTAGACTTGCGACGGACATGCCAACCAGCATGCAGGCCGGGCAATAGATACTGCTCATGAATATTTTCCAAAATCGGAGGAATGCCAGCAGATAAATCGTTGTTGAGCAAAATTGAACAAGGATCAAAATCCTTTAAGCCCAAGCGCTGCTTCTTCAAGCCTAAGCGCGACAGAGGCTCCATTAGCAAGCGATTGCCATCAGGCAGCTCAATCCAGGTTGGCTTTTTAATTTCTTCAGAGAATGTACCCAGGCGAACATTTAGTCCAGCCTGACGCAAGATTGATGATAGACGTGCAATATTTTGCAGATAAAAGGTATTGCGAGTATGCCGCTCAGGAATCAGTAATAAATTTTTGGCTTCTGGGCAGATTTTCTCAATTGCAGCCATTGCTGCTTGCACAGCCAAAGGCAACATTTGAGGCGACAGATTATTAAAGCCACCCGGAAAGAGGTTGGTATCAACTGGGGCCAGCTTAAACCCTGAATTACGTAAATCTACTGAGCAATAAAAAGGTGGCGTATGTTCTTGCCATTCAAGCCTGAACCAGCGCTCAATGGTTGGGGTTGCTTCAAGGACCTTTGACTCCAGTTCGAGCAAAGGACCGCTAAGGGCAGTAATGAGATGTGGAACCATTCCACCATTGTAAGATTATTAAAAGAAAGACGCGGGATCCTAGGATCCCGCGCTTAAAACTAGGCAGCCAAGAGGACCGCCCAGTGAGGGGTAAATCTACAGATTAAGACTCGTAGGCAGACTCACCATGCGAGCTGATATCCAAGCCTTCGCGCTCTTCTTCTTCCTTGACACGCAAACCGATCACGATATCGATCAATTTGAAGGCAATGAAAGAAACTACGCCAGACCAAATTATGGTGGTAATCACACCTTGCGCTTGGATCCATAGTTGGCTAGCAATTGAGTAATCAGGAGCAACTGCGTTCGCTACATAATCCCAAATACCAGAGCCGCCAAGTGCTGGATCAGCGAATACACCGGTCAATAATGCGCCAGTAATACCGCCTACGCCGTGAACACCAAATACATCCAAGCTGTCATCTGAACCCAAGATTTTCTTGAGACCGGTAACACCCCAGAGGCAAACAACGCCAGCGATCAAACCGATGATGATGGAACCCATTGGGCCAGCAAAACCGGCTGCAGGAGTAATTGCAACTAAACCAGCTACGCAACCAGAAGCAGCGCCCAACATAGAAGGCTTGCCTTTGAGAACCCACTCAGCAACAGACCAGCCCAAAACAGCAGCAGCAGTAGCTAAGTATGTATTCACGAAAGCCAACGCTGCGCTACCGTTTGCTTCGAGAGCTGAGCCGGCGTTGAAACCAAACCAACCAAACCACAAGAGAGCAGCACCAGTCATTACATAAACTAAGTTATGTGGCTTCATTGCTTCTTTACCGTAACCAATACGCTTGCCGATTACAAAGGAACCAACCAAACCAGCGATCGCAGCATTGATGTGAACAACGGTACCACCAGCAAAGTCAAGAACACCCTTTTGCCATAACCAACCAGCACGTGCCGTAATAGCCTCAAGTGATGCAGCATCTTTGATGTCATCAGGACCAGGCCAGAACCAAACCATGTGTGCGATTGGCAAGTAGCTCAATGTGAACCAAATAACCATGAACACCAAAATTGCAGAGAACTTAGCACGCTCAGCAAAAGAGCCGATGATCAAGCAGCAAGTAATCGTTGCAAATACTGCTTGGAAGGCCATAAATACATACTCAGGAATTACAACACCCTTACTAAAGGTTGCTGCAACAGAGTCTGGATTCATTCCACCCAAGAAGAGACGATCAAGCCCACCTACAAATGCCCCGCCTTCTGTGAATGCAAGGCTATAGCCATAAATCGACCAAAGCACAGTAATCAAAGAAAACACCATGAAGCACTGCATGGAAATAGACAAGATGTTCTTGCTACGTGTTAAACCGCCGTAGAACAAGGCCAAACCAGGAAGGGTCATTAACAGCACTAATGCTGTACAAACCATCATCCAAGCAGTATCAGCCTTGTTGCACTTTTCGGAACAAAGAACGGGTGCAGGTTCTGCAGCTGCTGGAGTAGCGGCTGGAGCAGTCACTGCTGGTTTTTTAACTTCATCAGCATGCGCTGGTGAAGTAACCATTACACCAGTAGCGCCAATAGCCAAGGCCATCGCACCACCAGCAACGAGTCGTTTCATCCAAGTTAACATTTTGAACCTCTCTTTAAAGTGCTGACGCGCCGGTTTCACCGGTACGAATACGAATGACGTGCTCAACTGGGGAGACAAAAATCTTGCCATCACCAATCTTGCCTGTACGTGCAGATTTTTCAATTGCCTCAATCGCACGCTCCAAGATGCCATCTTCAACAGCAGCTTCAATTTTTACTTTAGGTAAAAAGTCGACAACATACTCAGCACCACGATACAACTCAGTGTGACCCTTTTGACGACCGAAGCCTTTAACTTCAGTGACGGTAATGCCCGAAACCCCCACTTCTGAGAGAGCTTCGCGCACTTCGTCAAGCTTGAAGGGCTTGATGATTGCGGTAATTAATTTCATATGATTCTCCGTTCAGAGTGGAAATTAGAAAGTTTTAGTCAAAGCAACAACTGCGTTACCACGGCCAGCATTTCCACCGTTAGGTGTTGCGTAGACATAAGTGCTGCCAACTTTTTGTGCGCTTGTACCTGTGTAGTAGGCAGTTCCAGATAAACCACCGCCAAAGTCTTTCGTAAGACCCAGCTTCCAGTCGGCATAGCTTGCATTCCATGTACCAGCCAAACCTGAAGTTGATGCTTGCGCTGCTGAGGTAACTACATTATTGGGAACATATTGATAACCCACATGAGCATTAATAGTAATTCCATAAAGGCCTGTATCGTAATTAGCCGTCAAATCAGGGTAGAAAGCACCTTTACTATTTTGAAGACCGAATAAATTTGTAACAGCGTAAGAGAATTTTCCAAAACCAGTCACCGGTCCAAATGTAAAGTTTTGAGCAGCGTACAACTCAGTTGTACTAGGATTCACACCAGCGGCTTGACGTAAGTTAGGATTTGCAAGAACATATGCCTGAGTTTGTACGCCAC
>Ga0207956_1000396_pt1 | contig 11766 bp, 12 predicted proteins | sample CryBogCBE25Jul07_FD_184580 | JGI IMG/M metagenome (GOLD analysis project Ga0207956, IMG submission 184580) | Freshwater microbial communities from Crystal Bog, Wisconsin, USA - CBE25Jul07 (SPAdes) (version 2) | ecosystem: Environmental > Aquatic > Freshwater > Lake | place: Crystal Bog...
GATTAAAGATTCACTTCAGGTCGGCAATTCGGTTCTAAAGCAAATCGGCGGTTTTGCACCACTACATAAAGGAAAGGTGGAACAAGCGAGTTTTGCTGTTCTGAAGGCACCAGACATCCCCTCTATCCTCGTTGAGACAGCATTTATTAGTAATCCACAAGAAGAAGCTAGGTTGAATGATGACGGCTATCAAGACCGAATTGCTGAGGCAATTTTGAAGGGAATTAAGGACTATTTCTCTAAAAATCCACCAGTGGCACGGCGGACTAATACATAGTTGACTTGTATCTACAAGGGCTTACGGGCAGACCCTACAGGTCAAAGGATCATCAATAAACTTCTTGCTATAATTTATGGCTTAACTGGGTCGGTAGCTCAGTCGGTAGAGCAGCGGACTTTTAATCCGTTGGTCGCGAGTTCGAATCTCGCCCGACCCACCAGTTACACAAAAGCCACCTTCGGGTGGCTTTTTCATTTTCACGGCACTATCAATAGATGTTCGGACTACTTCTCCAAATGGGATAAGGGATAACCCATATAACAAGCTGCATATGGGGTGATTCAGAGTAAGCTCTTCTGAAAATAGCGGTTAATAAATCTGGAGACAATATGAGATACCTATATGCCATCGCTGCATTGCTAATTTGCACTTCGCTTGCTGCCCAACCAAAAGTCAATCCGACTGATCCTCAGCCAACTTGTTATATGTGTCCAGGCACATTTATCCCTGTAGATGAGCTCAATGCCTACACAAAGAAAGCAATCCAAGAAGGTCATATTGATCAACAGGTACGCGATATTGATATCGGTAAGGCGCGTGTTGGTATCGGAATGGTATATCGCGGCAAACTTGATGCGCCAAATCCAGACTCTGTAGCAGAGCATGATCAAATTAGTGAGGTTTATCACATCATCTCTGGCTCTGGAACCCTAGTACTTGGACCAGATATTACCAATCGTCAACGTAGGCCTGCCACCCAAAAAACAGTCGTGGAGTTCAATGGCCCAGGAAATAATGGTAGTGAAATTCTCAACGGTATCTCACGCAAACTCCAACCGGGTGATGTAGTGGTGATACCTGCAGGCACGGGCCATTGGTTTACTGAAATTCCAGACCACATTAACTACTTAATGATTCGGTTTGACCCAGACAAGGTGACTCCCTTAAAGAGCGAGGCTCAATCACTGAATTACCTTTCTAAACCAGCAAGCCGCTAAGGAATCCATCTATGAAAACACTCATTCGTCGCGGACTTCTCATTGCATTAGTCACGGTCAGCTGTAGCGCATTCTCACAAAATAAGACCTCCACAAAAGCCCCGGAGTACAAGGTCGATGCATCCTGGCCAAAGGCATTACCCAATAATTGGATATTAGGTCAAGTTGCTGGTGTAGCTACCGATAAAAATGATCACGTCTGGATCATTCATCGTCCTCTTACGATTACAGATGATGAAAAAGGCGCAACACTCAACCCCAAGAGATCAAAGTGCTGTGTGCCAGCGCCACCCGTTCTTGAGTTTGATAAGAAAGGCAATTTATTGCAGGCATGGGGCGGACCTGGTACTGGTTATAACTGGCCAAAAAATGAACATGGAATTTACATCGACCCAAATGGATACGTTTGGGTAGGTGGTAATGATCAGACCGATCATATGATTTTGAAATTTACCCAACAGGGCAAGTTTCTTCTTCAGATTGGATCGCCTGGCGCAAGTTTGGGTAGTAATGATCAAAACCAACTTGGACGCCCTGCTCACATGAACGTAGACCCCATAGCGAATGAAGTCTATGTTGCAGATGGCTACTTAAATAAACGCGTTATTGTTTTTGATTCCAATACTGGGACATATAAACGTCACTGGGGGGCTTACGGAAACACTCCCAGCGATGAAAAGATGCAGAACTTCAATCCAACTTCAAGCCAGTTTGCCAATCCAGTGCATTGCGTTCGCCTAATGAAGGACAACACCTTATTTGTATGCGATCGAGCCAATAATCGAATCCAAGTATTCGAGAAGAGTGGAAAATTCATTCGAGAAATGGCATTTGAAACTGATACTAAAGGTTCTGGCTCTGTATGGGACCTCATACCAGCCGATGGCAATCAAAAGTACATCCTGATTGCCGATGGCACTAATAATGAAGTCACAGTACTTGAGCGCGACACAGGGCGCAAACTCAACTCATTTGGAAGAAGTGGAAGAAATGCCGGTGAATTCCACTGGGTACATAACATTGCTGTTGATTCCGAGGGCAATGTGTATACCACTGAGGTTGATACAGGTAAACGAGCTCAGAAATTTGTGAGAAGTCAGTAAATTAGGGGCGGCATTTGAAATATCTCCTTACCTGTGTAATCTCTTTGCTATTGAGCGCCCCGGTCATGGCCCAGCTTGAAGTGATGATCTCTGGCGGTTTTTCAGGGCCGTACAACCAAATGCTTCCTGAGTTTGAAAAGGCGACTGGAATTCATGTGACTACTAAGTCAGGAGCATCGCAAGGTACAGGGCCCAAAACTATCAAAGCACAGCTCAATGCTGGCGTTTCGGCAGACGTTGTCATACTCTCACGCGAAGGCCTGACCGAGTTAATGGCTCAAAACAAAATCGCCCCACATTCAGATGTGGATTTAGCGCAAGCTCCTTTGGGCTTAGCCGTACCTACCGGAAATCCAAGGCCTGATATATCCAGTACCAAAGCCTTTGCAAACGCATTGGTCAAGGCTAAAAAAATTGTTGTGCCAGGTAGCACCAGTGGAATCTACTTAGTGGATGAACTATTTCCAAAACTAGGTATTAACAATCAGATTACAGTGCAAGTAACCGAACGAGGTGCGCAAGCAACAGCCGTTTTGGCTGCGCGTGAGGCCAATATCGCCGTTCAACCCAGTAGCGAACTGGTAAATATTAAAGGCGTTGATTACGTCGGCGATCTTCCTAGCGATATCCAGCTTATCCAGACCTTTGCGGCAGCAATCACCAAGAACTCACCAAACCAAGAGGCTGCTCAAAAGCTAATTGAATACTTAAGCTCACCTAGCGCAGCAGAACCCATCAAGAATAGCGGCATGAGTACTGTTCGCTAACCAACGAAACAAGAAAGTAATCTATGCATAATCGTCGCTCCTTTTTAAAGACCTCAGGTAAGGCGCTTGGCGGCCTATTCTTCTGCGGTTGCGGCCTCCCACATGCAGCAGAAGACTTGCCAAAACACATTACCCCGGTCTCCATTAATGGAAAACGCATTAAAACGATTGATGTCCATGCACATTGCATGTTCCAAGATGCTATTGATTTGATGGGAGAAGATGTTAAATCTGTCCCGCCCCCAACCAAGGGTGTGCCAGAACACTTCATCAAAATTAATGAACGCATCAAAGCCATGGAAGCTCAAGGCATTGATATGCAGGTATTGAGCATCAATCCCTACTGGTATCGCAAAGATAAGGAAACAGCTGCTGAAATCTGTCGCCTAAATAACCATCATCTAGCAGAACTGTGTGCTCTAAGGCCAGATAAGTTTGCCGCTTTTGCGTCCCTGACAATGCAATATCCAGAATTGGCAGTTGAGCAGCTTGAATTCGCTGTAAAGCATCAAGGTCTGCGCGGTGCGGCTATTGGGGGAAGTGTTGCAGGACAAGATTTTTCAGATCCAAAATACCATCCAGTACTGGCGAAGGCCCAAGAGCTAAACGTAACTCTATTTATCCATCCTCAAAGCACCCCACAGCTTGCTCAGCGCTTCAAAGGTAATGGATGGATGTCTAACGTCATTGGCAATCCTTTAGATACTACGATTGCTCTGCAACATCTCATCTATGAAGGCGTTCTAGATAAATATCCACGACTTAAAGTATTAGCAGCGCATGGTGGCGGCTTCCTGGGTTCCTATGCACCGCGTATGGATCACAGTTGTTTTGTTTCACCACAGAACTGTGACCCTAATATCGTGCTCAAGAAAAAGCCTTCTGAATATTTGAAGCAGCTCTATTTTGACTCGCTAGTTTTTACACCTGAAGCCCTAGCGTATTTAGTGTCACAGGTTGGCGCCAGCCAAGTAGTCATTGGAACCGATCACCCAATTCCTTGGGAGGAGTTTCCAGTAGAACGTGTTATGGCAACTAAGGGCTTAAGCAATGCTGATCGTATTGGCATTTTAGGTGGAAATGCGGCGAAGCTTTTGAATCTAAAAATTTAAGTCCTGGATTTTCCAGATTTACTCCAACGCAATATTATTTTCTTTTATTACTTTTGCCCACTTTGCTGACTCCTGATTCAGGAATAAACCAAATTGGGCTGGTGAACTCGCAACAATTTCATTGCCCTGCTCTGCCATACGCTCTTGCACTGCAGGATTCTTTAATGCTCGTGAAAAAGCCGAGTTAATTTTTTCAATAATTGCTGGGGGCGTGCCCGCCGGAACAAGAACACCTACCCAAGAACTTACATCAAAGTTCGAGAGGCCTTGTTCATTAGCGGTTGCGACTTGAGGTAATGCTGGGGTACGTTTTTTACCAAGAACCGCCAAAGCCTTTAAGTTTCCACCCTTAATCTGAGGTACCGTAATGACGGCGCCTAATATAGTGATATCCGTTTCTCCGCCAATAGTGGCAGTAAGTGCGGGCCCCCCACCCTTGTAGGGAACATGAGTCATATCAATACCGAGATTACTCTTTAATAATTCGGCAGCTAAGTGACCAGAGCTTCCTGCACCTCCACTTGAGAAGTTAATTCCATTTGTTTTGGTTTTAGATAGTTCAGCCAACTCTTTCAGGTTATTTGCAGGCAACTTATTACCCGCAACAACTACCAATGGAATTTTGACCAGCTCAGTAACTGGCGCTAAATCCTTAAATGAATCAAAAGGTAAATTCTTATATACATGGGGATTTACTGCAAAAGTGTCGTAGACCATCAAAATGGTGTAACCGTCAGCAGGGGCTTTGGCAACAAAGTTGCTACCAATCGTGCCGCCAGCGCCAGGCTTACTTTCAATCACAATTGATTGCCCCAAGATATCCTGAAGCGCTGGTGCAAGAAGTCTAGCCATAGTATCAACTGCCCCGCCAACTGCTAAAGGGTTAATGATTTTGATTGGCCTATTGGGATATGAAGCGATCTCCTTATTTTGAGCATTAGCAAAACCTGCAATCCCTAATAAAAGAAGAATTCCACCAAAAGTTTTTTTGAATGATTGATTCATACTAGTCCGCCTTTATATTGCCGTCTCTAACAATCTTGCTTAAACGTTGCATTTCTTTCTGAAAATAAAGATTACTCTCTGCTGGGGTTGCAATGCTCATGACTTCACCGCCATCGCTTGACACCTTCTCCTTAAACGCACTTGAAGCTACAACCTGCTCAATAGCCTTACTTAGCTTATTGAGAATTGACTGGGGTACGCCTGTTGGCGCCCAAATGGCATACACAATTGACATCTCATACCCCTTAAGATTCCCCGCTTCTTCAATCGTTGGAACATCGGGCAAAAGCTTTGATCGAGCAGAACCGGTTACACCCAAGGCATTTAGCTTTCCGGATTTGACATGAGGCAATGCCACTCCAAATGCTGAAAAACTCAAAGGTGTTTGGCCGCTTAAAGTATCCGTAATTGCTGGCGCTCCACCCTTATAAGGGATGTGAGTCATTTTGATGCCAGCCTGGTTTGTAAATAACGCTCCAGCAAGATGGCTAGCACTGCCGTTACCAAAAGTAGCGTAGGCAAGTGAATCGGGCTCTTTCTTTGCCAATGCAATTAATTCAGAAACATTCTTAGCTGATAAATTAGGGTTGGCAACGAGCAACATCGGCACCGAAGCAACAACTGCTAGCGGAACAATGTCTTTTTCTGTTGAGTAAGGAGTTTTACCGTACATCGTTGGGTTAATAGCATGCGATGTGACAGACTGAAACATCAGGGAATAACCATCAGGAGCAGACTTTGCAACTGCATCTGCGCCGATCATGCCATTGGCTCCACCTCGGTTTTCAACCACAACCTGCTGACCCAATATAGGACCCAGCTGATTGGCTACTGTGCGGCCTAACGTGTCCGCAAAGCCACCTACAGGCCAAGTGATAATCAATTTGATTGGTCTATTAGGATAAGCATCTGTTTGAGCATATGCTGAGACAGGAAGCAGCCCCAGAAAAAGCATGCTCGTACATAAATACATGAATCTTTTTACTAGGGTAGATTGCATATTGACTCCTCTTATCCCTGGATTGCCGATTAATTAATGACTTTTTGGTCTTTTAAATGCTTCAACTCATCCGCGCTTAAATCTAAATACTGTTTAAGAATGAGATCGGTGTGCTCCCCAAGTAAGGGAGGGGCATGATGAATAGTGTTTTGAGTTCCATGCAACTTCAGAGGAGATGCCATGGTCTTTACTTCTCCAATAGTTGGGTGACTGACTTCAAGAACCATTTTTTTAGCGCTGGTTTGCTCTTGAGCTAAAGCCTGACTTACCGTGTTCACCTTGCCAATAGGAATCCCATTAGATCTACAAAGCTGAATTAACTCTTCACTTGAATATTTTTTAAGCACATCGCTTAATAAACTATCAATGAGCGCTCTATTTTGTATGCGCGCAGAATTCGTTGCCAAGCGTGAATCTTCAGCCCACTCTGAATGACCCAATAACTGAGATAGCTTGGCAAACTGCTTATCGTTTCCGACGGCTAAGGCAACCATCGAATCTACACAGTGGTATGTTGTGTAAGGAACGATCGTAGGGTGGCCATTGCCATATCTACCCGATTCTTTGCCGGTAGCTAGATGACTATTTCCCACATTAGCAAGCAAAGCAATTGCTGTATCAAATAAAGACACTTCAACTGCTTGACCCTTTCCAGTGCGGTAGCGAGCTAACAGAGCAGCCTGAATGGCGTTTGCCGCCATCATCCCGGTTGCCAAATCAACAATGGCTACGCCGTATTTAGTTGGCTCGCCATCAACTGGTCCGGCAATACTCATTAAACCAGACTCGGCCTGCAAAATGAAGTCATATCCAGGCAGGTCTGCATGCGGACCAGAGCTGCCGTAACCCGTGATTGAGCAGCGGACTAAAGTTGGCGCATGCTTTTCAAACCAAGCCTTATCAAACCCCCACTTTTCAAGAGTGCCATTTTTGAAGTTTTCAATCAGAACATCAAATTGGGGAATTAATTTAGCAAGCAAATCTTTTCCGGCAGCACTGGAGAAATCAATAGCGATACCGCGCTTATTCCGATTGCAGCCTAAAAAATACGCGGACTCTCCTTCAAGAAAAGGAGGGCCCCACGAACGGGTGTCATCGCCACTTTGTGGCGACTCCACCTTCACGACTTCCGCTCCAAGATCGCCGAGAAGTTGTCCACACCATGGGCCCGCTAAAACGCGACTCAGATCTAGTACCTTTAGCCCAGCTAAGGCGCCTTCTTGAGTTGATGATGTGGAGCCGGGATATCTATTTTGGCTCATGATGCTGAGATTAATCCCGCATATCAGGTGGCGCGTTTAGATTTTTTCTAAATCCGTCTAAATAATCCTCAAGAGCAGCTTTATTTCGCAATCTGAATTTTTGAAAATCTGGCTTGCGTCCTTCAAGGAAGGCATTCATTCCCTCTAGACTCTCCTCAGAACCCCAAACATAGGCAAGCAACTCCATACCGTGCTGCCATGATGCATACAACTGATCCGATTCGAAATTCAAACTCTTCTTCGTCATGCGAATTGTTTGGGAGCTATTACTCTTAATGTTTTCGCACCATGCTAATGTCTCTTTTAATAAATCTGCCTCTGGCACACATTTATTAATAAGTCCAATTCTTTCAGCTTCTTTGGCTTCAAAACGTTTAGCTAAAAAGATCATTTCACGTGCAATGCGCTCGCCAACAATTCGAGGTAAATATTGTGTTGCCCCTACGGTTGGGCAAGCGCCAACTTTCGCACCAGTTTGACCAAATACTGATTTCTCAGAGCCAATAACCAAGTCACACCAAAGAGCCAGCTCATGTCCACCACCAACACACCAACCATTGACCATAGCAATTACTGGTATTGGCGCACCGCGTATAACCATTGCCAAACCTAACATGCGATCGTTCCACATTGATGCATTCGTAAAGGTTAAGCGCTTCATGGCATAAAAATCACCGCCTGCAGAGAAGGCTTTATCACCTGCTCCGGTAAAAACAATACAGGCTATGGAGGGATCTTCTCTGGTCAGCTTAACAGCATCGATCATTTCATCAAGCGTTTGCTCCCTAAAAGCATTAAGTACTCTTGGACGGTTGATGGTGATCCAAGCAACCTGATCTTTTACCTCGAACAAAATATCCTTGTACGGCTTTTCAGGCTTAATAGTCATAATGTCTCCGTTTTATTAATTATCTTTATTTGAATAGTTAAAAAGCTACTCTTAAGTAAATAATAACCAAAAAATTACAGCAAGATTTAATAATTTTTAAGTGAAATATACGGATAAGTTACGACTCTCCAAAATGAACCGTTTACCTTATTTAAAGTCCATCAAATGACCCAATGCGTAAACGCTTCCGCATTAACTCGAGGAGTACGGAAGGTATTCACGATATCTCCTCTATCTGCATAGCCCAGGGCCATTCCGCAAACTAGCATCTCATTCTCTTGGGCCCCTATAAATGGCAGGATGATTTTTGAGTACGCATTCCACGCAGCTTGTGGACAGGTGTCCAAGCCCTCACCCCTCGCTGCAATCATAAAGTTTTGTAGAAACATTCCATAGTCAAGCATGGAACCTCTACCAAGCTCTTTATCAATCGTAAAAAATATTCCCACAGGCGCACCAAAGAATTCAAAATTCTTACGATGCTGTGCATGCATCTTGTCTTTATCTCCCTTCGTAATGCCAAGAAGTCCATAGAGACCCCAACCGTTTTCACGACGTCGATCAATGTAAGGGCTAAACCATTTGGTTGGGTAATAGTCGTATCCCGCTTGATATTCTTTTTCTAGCTCTGGATTTTTAGCAATGCTGTCATAAGCAGCGCAAACCTGCTTACAAAGATCTGCCTGTTTCTGCCCCTGAAGAACATAGGCTTTCCAGGGTTGAGTATTGGTTCCCGAGGGAGCCCTTGCCGAAAGATTGAGAAGCTTGAGAATCATCTCTCTAGAAATAGACTCTTTGGTAAACGCTCTCACCGACATTCTGGACTCAATGGCTTTAGCTACAGAATTCATTTATTCCTCTTTTTTTCATAGATGCTATGCAGATATGATATTTTGATTCATTTTCATTTAATAGCTATTCACTATCTACCCATTCTTTACCGCCATGATCAATACCAGTAGACCTCGTCGCTCCGCCCTTTATATGCCAGGCGCAAATACCCGCGCACTGGAAAAAGCAAAGACGCTAGCGGCTGATTCACTCATTTTGGATCTGGAGGACGCGGTTGCACCTGATGCCAAAAGTATTGCAAGACAAAATATTCTTGCCGCACTAGAGACGGGCTTTGGCTATCGCGAAGCTGTCGTCCGAATCAATAGCCTCAACACGCCATGGGGACTAGATGATTTAAAAGCTTTTGCCCATAGCAAAGCTGATGCCATCGTATTACCTAAAGTAGAGTCGGCAGCCCAGGTTCAAGAGGTAGCCAAACTTCTTAAAGAATTCAATGCCCGTCCTGACTTGACGATCTGGGCCATGATTGAAACACCGAAAGCTATTTTTAAACTAGAAGAAATTTCCAGCTCGCACCCACTCCTCGAGGCACTAGTATTGGGAACGTCTGATCTTGTGAAAGATCTTCATGCAAGACATACTCCGAGCAGAATAGAAACACAAACGGCGCTATCACTTTCTATTTTGGCAGCTAGAGCCTTTGGTCTATGCGTCTTAGATGGCGTACACCTCTCATTAGATGACGAGGTAGGGTTGCAGCAATCCTGTATTCAAGGCAGAGATATGGGATTTGATGGCAAAACTCTCATCCATCCAAGTCAAATCGCATTAGCCAATGAGGTATTTGGACCCTCTCCCCAGGAGCTTGCTGAAGCCCAAGAGCGAATTACCGCTTATGAAGCAGCAATTCAATCTGGCGCGGGTATTGCTGTTCTCAATGGAAAACTCATCGAGGAACTCCATATTCAGGATGCCAAGAGAATCTTAGACCTAGCAAAAGCGATTCAATCTTTTGCCACCTAAATAACTCTAGCATTCAAGCATACAGAGTCATTAGACACACTTGTATAGCAGGCGAAGATTCTGAATTTTGCCAAATTGATATTCAGCAGCCTCCATCTCAGCATCATAATTTTCTTTGTGAGTGTGCACAAAGATATGCAGCACCCGCTTAGCCTGATCATGACCCTGAAGAGCAGCGAGAGATAAAAAATAAAACGCTTTTTTCAAATCCAGGGGAATAAATTCGCCTTTTCCATAAAGTGAGCCCAGAGTAAAAGCACACTGACGACTGCCCTCTTCTGCGCCTATAGTCAAATACTTAATTCCAAGCTCTACGTTTCTGGGGACACCTTGCTCCATACCAAGGCCAAGAGCATAGATATTGCCTAAATTACAAAAAGCATCTTTTACCTCTTCTTTAGCTGCTTTTTGGTAATACTCAACAGCGGTTTTATAACTTTGCGGTACCTTACCAAGGCCCCTCTCGTGCATCAATCCAACATTGAATAATGCATATCCATTTCCCAAGCTGGTATGGCTATTTTGCAACTCATAAAACTTCTCCATTTGCTCTGAATTAAGATTGCCATCAAAAGTCATTTTTGTAAGCAGGAACAGGGCATCATCACTTTGATCATTCACTGCGCAGTCATACAAAATATCAAAGGCAACTTCATATTTCCCTTTTTGTAGATTCATTTGGGCTAAATCTAGTGCGCCGTAACTCATACTGTTGACCTTTTAATTTCTTGAAGAAGATTAATTTGAAGACTGCATTATAGGTTTTATTGTGACAATTTTTATTGCACTAACTTGGAGCATCAGCTCCAAGAGACATCTTGGTACCAATAATTAATTCTGCGATTAAGTCTTGCATTTTGTATGGCCGATCGCGTGCTTAAAAATTCATTTAAATTCAATTTGGTAGGCTCGTGAAGCTCACAACCCACTCTGATGCGAGATGACTCGATTGGGCTTGGTCTAATATTTCGAATGATCAGGTCAAATTTTGCTGTTCTAGCAACCAAGCGTTCAAGGGTGCAATTAGTCCAAATGGTCCCAACTTCCATGTCCGCGGCACCGAGTCGGAGGTCAAGTTGCATACCCTTATCAGAAATGTCCACAATATCTCCGATCATTTCTTTGCCAACAGCAAAAAAGATCAGTGCTTTGAAGGCTCTGTCAGGAGGGGCTTTCGCCCTAAAATCCTCGCGCCGCTGAATTAATGACACCGCCCTAGGAATATCACATCCCAATAAACCTGACTCAACTGTCCTTAAGCCCTCTATCGGAAATTGCAGTTTCCCACCCTCAAGACCAGCAACAAAATAGCAAGATTGTCCTATAAAGGAAGCTAGGCCATTTTGGGGTGGCTCTTCGATCTTGAGGTTAATGCCAATTTTGGCATCAAGACCTTGAACACTTACCGGAAATTTTTCCAAAGTCTTGGCATTGACAACGGATGAAACCGGGCCCGGAGATAACATTCTCTCTAGGTTTTTATATATGAAGCGGGGGTCTAGGGGAAACTTGGCATCCATTTCTCCAAGCTCAGGGGGATATATTTCAAAGGCCATTGTGTCATTTTACTAGGTGTATGATGAAACTAATCT
>Ga0207956_1000399_pt1 | contig 11758 bp, 9 predicted proteins | sample CryBogCBE25Jul07_FD_184580 | JGI IMG/M metagenome (GOLD analysis project Ga0207956, IMG submission 184580) | Freshwater microbial communities from Crystal Bog, Wisconsin, USA - CBE25Jul07 (SPAdes) (version 2) | ecosystem: Environmental > Aquatic > Freshwater > Lake | place: Crystal Bog...
GTGAATTCAGGCTTGTGCTTGCCGCGTAGACGGTGTGCCACTTCACTGGCGACACGACCGAGGACTTTGTCCGTAGCGTCAATCACGAACCATTCACGCTTTACCTCATGGGATTTTGCGGAAAAAGTTTTCATGATTTCTCAAATTGTTATAGTCAAAAAAATTACCCCAACCAAACTACGTCCACCTTGGCCCTGCTTATGTTTGCAAGCTCGCAGATTCTGCAATTTACTTGGTAAAACGATCTCCGCTGACTAGTTCGGAAATCCAGTAAAGCCTTGAATTGTATCCTAAAAAAAACCCAGGAACGAGTCCTGGGTTGGAATCCACCTATGTTTGGGTGGAGGAGACACTGGGAGGTAAGTCGCAGTCTTGTATAAGACTGACTTCCAATGTGGTTATTCTACACTGAGAACATACTGCGTTGCAATAATATTGACCAAAATCAAGATTCTTATGTTGGTCTGCCATAACTTTAAATTATTAAAAATTGGTAAACTATTGATAATATTGATTAATTTTGTAAGTTAGGGATCACTAATATGGAATGTCGAGTGTCTTGGATGGGTAATGGCGGCATGGCTTTTTCTGCAGAAACTGGTAGCGGGCACCTGGTAAATATGGATGGCGCGCCCGAAGCTGGAGGCAGAAACCTAGCCCCAAGACCCATGGAGTTGCTTTTGGCTGGAGCCGGAGGTTGTTCTGCATTTGATGTGGTTTTAATCCTACAAAGGGCTCGGCAAGCGGTAACTGCCTGCGATGTGGCTCTTCAGGCAGAAAGGGCGACCGAGGACCCCAAAGTCTTCACTAAGATCAATCTGCATTTCACAGTCAAAGGCAAAGAGTTGGATCAAGCCAAAGTGGATCGTGCCGTTAAGCTATCTCACGAAAAATACTGTTCTGCTACCACGATGTTGGCTAAAACGGCTGAACTCACTTACAGCGTTGAAGTCATTCAGGAATAAGTGCAGAGTCAATCGATAAGCCGGATTCTGTCGCCTAGATTCGCATCTAGGGGCAATCATTCCTCTAGGCCGTTAGTTACCTAACGGCTCAAGCTCCCTACCCGCAGACTCAGCGGGACGCCTCATCGTCTGCATACTTGGGATTGCTCCAGGTGGAGGTTACCGCGTTTCACCGTAACTAAATACGCTCGTCTCTGTGGCCCTATTCCTCACGTCACCGTGGATGGCCGTTAGCCATCACCCTACCCTATGGAGTCCGGACTTTCCTCCCCCTCAATAAAGAGGCGGCGATTGCCTAATTGACTCTGCGCCTGCAGTCTAACGCAGACGGAGTAAATTGGCTCGTAAAAAGTTTTGAAGCGAAACGGGGAATTAAGTCAGCGACCAGGCAATAGTTTCACCTGCACGCAAAGGGACAATCGTGGCATCACCTAAAGGTAATTCAGCAGGAATGCTTTGTGCTGATTTTGACAGTGTGATTTTTTTACTATTGCGGGGCAATGAATAAAAATCCGGACCAAAGAAACTCGCAAAGCCCTCTAATTGATCTAGCTTACCAACACTCTCAAATGCTTCAGCGTATAAACCTAATGCATTGAAAGCGCTATAGCAACCAGCACATCCGCATGCAGCTTCTTTGGCACCCTTGGCATGCGGAGCACTATCAGTGCCCAAGAAGAAACGAGAGTTGCCACTCGTAGCAGCCTCCAACAAAGCAAGGCGATGCTCTTCGCGCTTAAGCACGGGTAAACAATAGTTATGCGGACGAATGCCTCCAGCAAAAATCGCGTTTCGATTCATCAATAAATGTTGAGGAGTGAGCGTAGCAGCAATTGTATTTTTTCCACCAGTCGAAGCATCACGTACATAATGCGCCGCTTGTTTAGTAGTGATGTGCTCAAATACCATTTTGAGCTCAGGAAAATCTTTACGCAAAGGCTCTAGAACAGCATCGATGAACACTGCTTCACGATCAAATATATCAATCTCAGCGTGTGTGACTTCGCCATGCACCAGTAATGGCATCCCAACCACTTGCATCGCCTCCAGAGCTTTATAGCAATGCTTAATATTGCTGACACCGGCGTCACTGTTTGTCGTAGCGCCTGCAGGATAAAGCTTGAATCCAACGATACCTTCAGCCTTTGCCTTACGCACTTCTTCTGCAGAAGTGTTATCCGTGAGATACAGAGTCATTAGGGGTGTAAAGCTGCTAATACCCAATGATTTTAGATTTGCCTCAATGCGAGATTGATAGGCCTTAGCTAAATCTACAGTAGTTACGGGTGGCTTCAAATTTGGCATGATGATTGCCCGCGCAAATTGACGAGCAGTATCGGCCAATACATCCCTCATCACATCGCCATCACGAATATGCAAATGCCAGTCATCTGGCTGAATCAATTGAATTTGGGTTGAACTATTGGACATATTATTTATTGAGCAAGATGATGCGGAAATCATTCACATTCGTAAGTGTAGGGCCAGTTTCCACCAAAGCATCTAATTGCGCAAAAAAACCATAACAATCATGCCCCGCTAAATAGTCCCCTGGTTTGACTCCCTGAGATTTGGCAGATTCTCGAACGGCACCATCAAACCAAGCACCAGCATTCTTCTCGCTACCGTCAATGCCGTCTGTGTCTGCCGCCAAAGCAGCAATATTGGGTAAATCTGAGCTTGCGGCCAAGAGCGAGAGTAGATATTCACTACAACGACCACCGCGCCCTTTAAGGTCTGTAGGAATGGTTACAGTACATTCACCACCGGAGATCAACGCTAAAGACTTGGTGGCTTTATCAAAATACTCACGAGCCAATTGAGCCTGATTGATACCGACGTCTTGAGCCTCACCAGTAATTGTGTCGCCCAAAATAATGGGCTCATATCCTTGATCGCGAACATAATCAGCAGCAGCTTCCAGACTTTTATAAGCCGTTGCAATGACATGATTGGCGACTTGCGCATTTACCAGATCAATATCTTTTAATGTCTCGGGTATCTCACCAGCCAAACCTTGTTTGAGATGATTTAAAACGGTTACCGGAATAACATCACTACCCAAACGATATTTTTCTAGGATATTGAGTGCATCTAAATATGTTGAGTAGTCAGCGGCGCATGGGCCACTCGCAATGTCTGCCGGGGAGTCACCAGTCACATCTGAAATTAATAATGCTTCCACTCGTGCGCCACATGCAATTGCAACTCTTGCCAAATTGCCCCCTAAGATTGCAGACAAGTGTTTACGCACCACATTCATCTCTTCAATCGGCGCACCACTGCGTAAAAGAGCCTCAGTAGTCTTGCGCATATCTTCAATCGAAATGCCAACTACTGGAAGAGTGAGAAGGCTAGAGCCACCTCCAGAAACCAAGGCAATCAATACATCTCCAGCCTGTAATTGTTTTGCTAGTGCCAGCACTTCCTTAGCGCCATCCATACCAGCCTGATCTGGGACCGGGTGCCCTGCTTCCACAATCTTGATATGCGAAGTAGGTGAGCTATGTCCGTAGCGAGTCAGAACAACACCTTCAATTTTGGTCTTTGGCCAGTGTGACTTTGCATAAACCTCCAATGCACTTGCCATAGATGCACTGGCTTTACCAGCGCCGACTACCAGGCACTTTCCTTTGGGTTCCTGTCCGCCCGGAAATATTGTTGCTAAATACTGTGGAACAATCACTTGTGGATCAGCTACTGCGACGGCAGCAGCAAAGGCATTTTTCAGAATCGCCTCGGTTGAAACTAGTGAATTATTTTGCTGACTCATCAAGATATTCTAATCAAGTGCAGCGCGTTCTTGCATTTGCCACATCTCAGCATATCTTCCCTTAGAGGCCAATAGTTCAAGATGCGTACCACGCTCAACAATCTGCCCATGATCCATTACCAAGATTTGATCGGCATGAGTGATTGTTGAAAGACGATGTGCAATGATCAATGTTGTACGATTTTTAGCCAAGCTGAGAAGTTCTTCCTGAAAGGCTCTCTCTGTTTTGGAATCTAAAGCAGAAGTCGCTTCATCAAAAATGAGCATGGCAGGTTTTTTAAGGAGAGTTCTAGCAATTGCGACGCGCTGTTTTTCACCACCCGATAATTTCAAACCTCTTTCACCAACTTGGGTATCGTAGCCATCAGGAAGGCGCTTGATAAAACCATCAATTTGCGCCGCTCTAGCCGCCTCTTGTACCTCTTCAATGCTAGCTGATGGATCCCCATAGGCAATGTTGTAGCCAATCGTGTCATTAAATAAAACGGTATCTTGCGGAACAATACCAATCGCTTTACGTAAGCTGGCTTGGGTCACTTCTTGAATATTTTGACCGTCAATCACAATCTTTCCTGATTGAACATCATAAAAACGAAAAAGTAACCTGGCCAAAGTGCTCTTACCAGCACCGCTTTGACCAACCACCGCAGTAATAGTGCCCGCAGGAATATTGAAACTAACATCTTGCAGAATCTCACGTTTAGCGTCATAGTGAAAAGATACATGCTCAAAACGAACATCTGGCCCATGCCCTTGATTTTCAATATGCAATGGATGTGCATTGGGAGAGTCAGCAATCTCTTTATCAGTGTTAAGCAAAGAGAACATGCGATCCATATCAGTTAATGACTGTTTGATTTCTCGATAGATCACTCCTAAAAAATTCAGTGGAATGTACAGCTGAATCATTAAGGTATTTACCAGGACAAGATCGCCCAAGGTCATCGTGCCATTCACCACGCCAAGAGTGGCACGCCACAGAATCAGCATCAAGCCAATCGCAATAATGATTTGCTGCCCAAGATTTAAGAAGGCTAGAGTCTTCTGGGACTTCACGGCTGCAGATTGGTAACGCAGTAGATTTTCGTCGTAACGACGAGCCTCAAATGCTTCATTCCCGAAATACTTCACAGTCTCAAAATTCAATAAGGAGTCAATCGCCTTTTGATTTGCTTTCGAGTCCATGTCATTCATGGTGCGGCGATAGTGGGTACGCCATTCAGTCACAACAATAGTAAAGACGATGTATAAAACCAAAGCCACTAAAGTGATTGCTGCAAACCAAATATCATATGAGTAGGCAAAGTAACCCAGCACTAAACAGAATTCGATAAGCGTTGGAAGAATGCTGTAGAGCGAATAAGAAATGAGCGATTGAATACCGCGTGTACCACGCTCAATATCACGACTCACACCACCAGTCTGACGAGCCAGGTGAAAGCTCAATGCTAATGAATGCAAATGCTCAAATACTTGGAGAGCTACTTTGCGTACTGCATTTTGGGTGACCCGGGCAAACAAGGCTTCACGCAATTCAGCAAACAAAGAAGCAGAAATTCGTAACAGCCCATAAGCAATAATGATGCCAACAGGAACTACCAATAGAGCTTGTGGAGAGTCTGTTTTGACATCTAAAGAGTCGATTAACTCTTTCATCAAAATTGGGATGCCTAGATTGGCAAACTTAGCAGCAATTAAGCAACTCAGCGCCAGAATGACCCTAAAGCGGTACTCCAAAAGGTAGGGAAGAAGATCCCGAATAACGCGCCAATCGCCTCGTTGAGGTGTCTTTGAATCTGCGCTAGCGTGCTGGTGTCCCGATGAATGTCTCATCGTTCTATCTTATTCGCTTCTAACTTAGTTCGCTGAAAACAGTTTCAAAATCGCGTCGCCATTACTGCGCGAAAAACATTTTTTAGCAGCCTCCTGAAACGGAAGCCACTCATAGGCTACATGCTCTCTAGGTGCAAGCTTCACTTGCATGTCATCAGGAACCTGGAGTGCAAACCAATGCTCTATATTTTTGGTTACGCCAGGCGCATATCGAAAGCGCCACTCAGGATAGATCTCGTATTCGATTTGGTGGTGCATGTTACGCAATGCGCCAGCGGGCAGAGCTTCAACAGCGATACCCGTTTCCTCGAAAACTTCACGAGCCGCTGCTAAAGTCAAATCTTCATCTGGCGCATCTAAGCTACCGGTAACTGATTGCCAAAAACTACTGCGATCAGCACGCTCTATTAACAAAACATCCCTATTCGATTTATAGATAACAACTAAAACCGAGATAGGGATTTTCAAGAGAGGCTAACTACTGCTGAAATTGTTTTAAGCGGCTGGTGTGGCAGCTTGACGTAAGCGAATATGTAACTCACGCAACTGACGCTCATCTACTGGACTAGGAGCCTGGGTTAACAAGCACTGTGCACGTTGTGTTTTAGGGAAGGCAATCACATCGCGGATTGATTCGGCACCAGTCATCATCGTCACGATACGATCTAGGCCGAAAGCAATACCACCATGGGGTGGAGCGCCATATTGGAGGGCATCTAGCAAGAAACCAAACTTTGCTTGAGCCTCTTCTGCACCAATCTTCAGCGCACGGAATACCTGGCTTTGAACTGCCTCTTGGTGGATACGGACGGAGCCGCCACCAATTTCGCTACCATTTAAAACCATGTCATACGCCTTAGCTAGGCACTTACCTGGATCTGTTTCCAGATACTTCATGTGCTCATCTTTAGGGCTAGTGAAGGGATGATGGCAAGCAACCCAACGCGCCTCACCTTCATCATAGTCAAACATTGGGAAATCTACTACCCACAATGGCTTCCAGCCTTCAGTAAAGAGGCCATGCTCTTTCCCCCAGGTGGAGTGGCCAATACGAAGACGTAAATTGCCAATGGCATCGTTTACCACTTTTTCTTTATCAGCACCGAAGAAAATAATGTCACCATCTTTAGCGCCAGTGCGTTTCAAGATGCCTTCAATCGCTGCATCATGCAAATTCTTCACAATTGGTGACTGCAAGCCATTACGGCCATCAGCAACAGAATTCACTTTGATCCATGCCAAACCCTTGGCACCGTAAATACTTACAAACTGGGTGTAGTCATCGATTTCACTACGGCTGATCTCAGCGCCACCCGGTACGCACAAGCCCACCACACGGCCACCCTCTTGATTGGCTGCGCCTGAGAAGACCTTGAAATCCACATCTTTCATCAAATCAGTCAATTCAGTGAACTCAAAGTTCACGCGCAAATCAGGCTTATCAGAACCAAAACGCGCCATCCCTTCCGAGTACGGCATGGTTGGGAATGGGTTTGGCAATTCAACATTCATCGTCTTCTTAAAAATATGACGAATCATATTTTCAAAGAGATCACGAATTTCTAACTCACTTAAGAAGGCAGTTTCACAGTCGATCTGCGTAAATTCTGGTTGACGATCAGCGCGCAAATCTTCATCACGGAAACATTTAGTGATTTGGTAATAACGATCAAAACCAGCCACCATCAACAACTGTTTGAACAACTGTGGAGATTGTGGCAATGCAAAAAATTGGCCATCATGTACACGGGATGGAACTAAATAATCACGCGCACCTTCTGGTGTACTCTTGGTGAGCATCGGCGTTTCGATATCGATAAAGCCAGCATCGTCCAAATAGCGACGACATTCCATTGCTACGTTGTAACGCAAACGCAAATTCTTTTGCATTTGTGGACGGCGCAAATCTAAGACACGATGAGTCAAACGAGTAGTCTCAGAAAGATTCTCATCATCAATCTGAAAAGGTGGAGTAATTGAAGCATTCACAATAACCAGGTTATGGCAGAGAATTTCTACTTTGCCGCTGACTAAATCCGTATTCTCTGTGCCAGCAGGACGCGCGCGTACCAAGCCTTTAATCTGAATACAGAACTCATTACGAACTTGCTCGGCAAGTGCAAACATTTCTGGACGATCAGGATCACAGACCACTTGCACAAAACCCTCGCGGTCACGCAAGTCAATAAAGATAACGCCTCCATGGTCACGACGGCGGTTAACCCAACCTGAGAGGGTGACCTCTTGTCCAATCAGTGAATCAGTTACTTGGCCGCAAGTATGGCTACGCATTGACATAACAATTTCCTAAAAATCAAGAATGGTGTGGTGACTCAGGTGAAGTCAGAGCACTAGAATTATTTGGTGGCACCGAGCCCATCGAAACAATATGCTTCAAGGCTTCTTCAACACTCATCTCAAGCTCGATCGTTTGCGTACGCGGCACGATCATGAAAAAACCAGAGGTAGGATTTGGAGTGGTCGGCAAGAATACATTGACATAATCTTCGCCCAATTTAGCGGCAACCTCTTTTGCAGGGGTTCCTGTTTGGAATGCGATCACCCAAGAATCAGCATGGGGGTAACGAATTAAGAGTGCCTTACTAAAGGCCTGGCCGCTACCGGAAAATAATGTAGATGAAACTTGCTGTACGCTGGAGTAAATAGAGCGCACAACCGGAATGCGATTTACTAGCTTATCCCAAATCTTTAACCACCACTGACCAGCAAAACTAATTGCAAGTAGACCAGTGAGCATGATCACTGCAATCACAATCAAGATTCCAACACCAGGAAGGTCGCGGAAATGCTGCAAATCTCTTGCAGCATCTTGTGGAAGAACCACGATGATGGCGTGCATGACAGAACCGAAAACGCCGTCGAGCAAACCCAAGCCCCAAGCAATCACCCAGACGGTGATCGACAATGGTGCCCAAACCAGGATGCCAGCGATAAAGTATTTTTTCATGTGTTCTGCCTAACCAGCTATTTTAGCGTTTTAGCAGCCAAGCAGCGAGAGACTAATAAATACCTAGACTGATGATCAAAATCCCAGCCAAAAATCCACCGGCAAAGAGCAAAGCCCCGGCCACTAGGCGATGGGTGCGGCGCTCTTGTAGCAAAAGGGCCTTTAGAACCTCTATTTCGCCACTTTCAGCCTTTTTTTGGTACTTGCTGGCTTGAGCCAGGCTATCTGCGAGCAAACGGGGCAATGTTGGCAAAATTTTGGCCCACATTGGTGCCTCAGCTTTCAAACCATCAATCAAGCCGCGCCAACCCAATTGCTGATCAACCCATTTCTCTAGGATAGGCTTGGCAGTCTTCCATAGATCTAAATCTGGATCCAACTGACGTGCCAGACCCTCGACATTGAGTAGCGTCTTTTGTAGCAAAGTGAGTTGCGGCTGAATTTCCACTTTAAAGCGACGTGAGGTCTGGAATAAGCGCATCAAAACAATCCCCAAAGAAATTTCTTTTAATGGACGATCAAAATATGGCTCACAAACCGATCGAACAGCACCCTCTAATTCTTCCACGCGCGTATTTTCTGGAACCCATCCTGACTCAATGTGCAGCTCGGCAACTCGACGGTAATCACGATTAAAGAAAGCTAAAAAGTTCAGCGCTAAATAATTCTTATCGGATTCACTGAGTGCGCCGACTATTCCAAAATCCAACGAAATAAAGCGTCCAAAAGTTTCTGGCTCCAAGCTGATCATGATGTTTCCAGGATGCATATCTGCATGGAAAAAGCCGTGCTCAAAGACTTGGGTAAAAAATATTTCAACGCCATCAGCGGCCAACTTCTTAAAGTCCACTCCCGCTTCACGCAGCGCCGCAGTGCGGCCAATAGAAATGCCATCCATTTTTTCCATGACGATGACATTGGTGTGACATAGATCCCAATACATCTCTGGAATCATTAACTTCTTAGAGTCCACAAAATAGCGACGTAACTGACTCGCATTTGCCGCCTCGCGCATTAGATCCAATTCGTCATGTAGGTAGGTATCAAACTCTGCAACGTTCTCACGTGGCTTGAGTCGGCGCCCATCCTCAGAGCTCTTCTCAATAACTTTGGCTAAGTCATACATTAAGGCCAGATCACCTTCAATTACCGGCAAGATACCGGGGCGCAGGACTTTAATGGCAACCGATTTGTGTGCCCACTCAGGATGTTTTTCAGTGCCGCGTAATACCCCAAAATGTACTTGAGCAACCGAAGCACTAGCTACAGGCGTCGCATCGAAACCAATAAAGACCTCTTCGATAGGCTTGCCTAAAGCTTCTTCAATTAAACGACGTGACTCTTCATTAGAGAATGGTGGCACTTGATCTTGTAGCTTTGCCAACTCGTTAGCAATATCTTCTGGCAATAAATCACGACGCGTAGAAAGTACTTGCCCAAACTTTACAAAGATCGGGCCCAATGCCTCTAAGGTCAATCGAATACGCTCACCTCTTGGCAGCTTAGTGCCAGGCGAAGTCCAACAGACAACCGTTAAACACGACCGACCAATTCCGGGTTTGAGAACATCGCGCAATAAGGGCAGCAAGCCATAACGCCATGCTGTGAAGAAAATGAAACTGAGGCGAGCAATTCTACGCACGATTTACTTGCCCTTTTGCTCAATTAGTTGAATACGCTTCTCCAAACGATCTACTGAATCGCGTAATTCACTCAACTCAGATTTGTGAACCATAAAATCTCGTTTATTCAAAAGCACTTTTCTTTCTTCGCTCACATACTCCACTACATTGTCTAGCAAATCACTCGCTGCTGAACGCGTAGCAGAAGCAAACTTTTTACCCTGTCGCACAGCAAAATTAGCGGGAGCATCTCCCACTAAATGAGCCAAATCTTCTTCGTACTCCCAACGCAATTGACCAGCAAGACGACCAATTAATTGGGCTAAATCTGCATCACCTGTAATTTTGACAGCTTTAAAAGCCTGCTCTTTTAGACTGCCAGTACTAGCAGTCAAATCACTTAATGCCTTAGCTGATACCTCAAGCAATAGCGTAGGACCATCTAACTCCTTGAGAGTTTCTAAACAACCAGAAGCATTAATCTCAAAACATAAACGCCCAAAAGGGAGTTGAACGAGTACCGTCTTACCGGCATGCTTTGCGAGTTCAGCGCTGGCCCATGGCTCCTTCTTCAAGACATGATTGATAGCACGGCAAGCGGCGCTGGCGGCAATCGTATGTGTTGAGGAGGACAGTGTGTTCATAAGTGTAAAAAACCCGCACTAGTGCGGGTTTTCCTGCGGAAAGTACCTAAAGCTTAAACCAACTGAGAGATGCCCGCCAATACCCAGCCTCCAGGACCCTCTACCGGCTTACTCAGATTCCAGATTTCGGAGAAATCACTTGCTGGCGCATTCTGTTGCTCGCGGATGATGCCGCTGAACTGAACGCTACAGAAATAATGCGCATCTGCAGTTTCAATACCCAATAATCGGGCGTTAATAGTCACTACATCAGTTTGGTTTGCGCTATCTACGCGCCCAGCCAAATCTTGACGAATGGTAGCGAACATTTCAGGGGTAGTAAATTCTTGCAATGATGCAAGATCGCCCTGATCCCAGGCCTTCTGTAAGGTCACGAAATACTGCTTAGCGTTTTCTAGAAACGTCCGCTCATCAAACCCTGGCGGCAGGGTTGATTGAAATGATTCCGGCCCTACGCCAACACCAGCAAAAGCATTAGCAGCTGGAGTAAATGCTGGCTCTTGTCTTGGGATTTGATCAAAACCCGTTCGCTGCATGCTCGAGGAAGGTGCATTTGAATTCTGGCCCGCACCTGACATGGCAGGCAAAAGTTTGCGGATCAAAAACATCATGACAAAACCCGCAAGCATTGCAATGAGCAAACCCGTAATCAGTGAGGAAGCTGCTTCACCCAATCCAAAATGAGATAAGAGATAGCCAATCCCCAGGCCAGCAGCTAAACCACCTAAAATCCCCCCCATGCCACCAAATCGACTGGGTGCTGGTGCCTGTGGCGCAGCAGCTGGAGTATTAGGTTGAGCTTGTTGAGCTGGCTTTTGTGCAGGAGTAGCCTGTCTTTGAATAGGTGCACTTGGCGCACGACCGAAACTCTTACCGCCACCGAGACGTGCAGCATCAACCGATCCCATTGATGCAAATACCAAAGTCATACTCAAGAACACTGTCTTAAAAAA
>Ga0207956_1000400_pt1 | contig 11751 bp, 12 predicted proteins | sample CryBogCBE25Jul07_FD_184580 | JGI IMG/M metagenome (GOLD analysis project Ga0207956, IMG submission 184580) | Freshwater microbial communities from Crystal Bog, Wisconsin, USA - CBE25Jul07 (SPAdes) (version 2) | ecosystem: Environmental > Aquatic > Freshwater > Lake | place: Crystal Bog...
AAAAGTGATGGTGTACGTAGCAAGGTAGAAACCAATACCGTTACTACGTCTAAGGCAAATGAAAAGCCATCAGAGACCATTGCAAACAAGACCACCATCATTGCGGATATTGTTGAAGTGAACCGTGAGAAAAAATTAGTGTCCGTTAAAGGACCAAGTGGCAAAGTTACTACCGTGGTTGTAAAGAATCCTGCGCTATTGGCTGACGTTAATGTAGGCGAACAGGTCAAGGTGATTTACTACGATGCAATGGCAGCTTCAATTACCTCTCCGAAAAAATAATCTCATTCGATGCTGCTCAAAGTAATTTGCTGTAAGTTATTTGTCTGTATTACTCTTATCACCCTCCTCTCGGCCTGTGCTAATACCACTCGGTCGGGGGCTGTTGGCATTAATCGCTCCCAGTTCTTGCTCGTATCTGCCACCGAAGTAAATCGTTTATCCGCCATTAGCTATAACGAACAAAATCAAAAAGCTAAAGAAAAAAACGTTTTGGTGACCTCTGGTCCCGAATACGACAGGTTGAAGACCATATCAAACCGCCTTATTGCGCAAACCGGAGTATTTCGTGATGACACAAGGCAATGGAATTGGGAATTGGTATTAATCAATGCCCCGATCTTAAATGCAACTTGTGCACCTGGTGGAAAGATTACCTTTTACACAGGGCTCATAGAGCAACTCAATCTAAACGATGATGAAATCGCTGCCATTATGGGTCATGAGATTGCCCATGCGCTTCGTGAGCATGGTCGGGAACGCTTATCTCAGGCTATGGCACAAAGCGCCGTTGTCAACATAGCGATGGCTGCGGCGGGTAGTTACGGATCAGCTATAAGCGCCGCCAACCAAGCATCACAGTACATCTTAGTTCTACCAAACTCGCGGCAAAATGAAAGTGAAGCTGATGCTATTGGTCTAGAGTTAGCCGCTAGAGCTGGATACAACCCTCATGCAGCAATTAGTGTGTGGCAAAAAATGAATAAAGCGACTCAGGGCAAAGGGACTCTTGAGTTTTTATCGACCCACCCTTCCGGCGACACGCGGATTGAGCAACTCACGGAATTGATGCCTGCCGTGGAGCCTTTGTATAAATCCACTGCAACAAGTTCAGGCCCTAGATTTAATACCCAGAAATCAAAAGATTAATTTTTGTAAATTACTTCTTGCTTTGTGTATTCAGGGTTTTTTGAGATTGAGTGTCTTGCTTTGAGGGAGCGGCAGGGACAGAAGCCGGCTTGGGTGCTGGTAACGCAGGGGTTGAAGGAGTAGCAGGTTTTGGTTTCACGGCTCCAGTTGGGGAGGTAGGTGAACTTTTGTCGAATGGATTGTATCCAAGACCGGCCGTATAGGCGGGCATGGCTATGAATAAACCTGTCAAAACTGCTATAAATTTGTGCATCTCATGATTGTGACACAATTCTGAAAATAGTGCCCAAATTAGATGTGGAGCACTGTCAAGCACTACAAAATGTTGTTTTTTGCTTTTTTTAGACTATTACTTGCCTCACTGAGAAGTTGAAAATTGCTGTTACTAACTCTTCTCATTAATTCTGCCTTGTAGCGTTCACGCTGAAGCCACTCAACAATACATACTGATATTAGAGCAATAAAGATGTATGAACCGAATACAAAGCCATCCTGAGGAGTTGGCGTATCAAAAGAATCAAAGGGTGGAATAAAGAAAAAGAAGGCCAAGGGGATAGAAAGTGCGATTGTTAAAAGGCTTGGTAAGTATCCATAAAAAAGGGCTATGACTATGGTGTTAATGATGAAAAATGTCATAGGGATATTTCCCTGTAAAAAATCATGTAGGCTATAACGTATGCAAAAAGCAACAAAAACACCAAATATTGCAAAGATATATCCTTGGGGACCAGTATTTGGCCAGCGCTTCGAATTTAATATTTTCATGGGTAATAATTAACTATTCCGTCCTAAGTCTTTTAAAGTAACTTTGTGAACATATTTTTGAATAAAACAGATCAATTTGAGTCATTTTACCAAGGTAATGGTGGGCATACGGTAGTTCTTTTGCCTGGATTATGTGGCTCATCATTAGAAATGGGGGCTATTCCTCGTGTTTTGGAGCAAGCGAATATATCGTTTGTAATCCCTAAAATCCCTGGCTACTCAGCGCACACTGCTTTAACGGATTATTTAAATTGGATTGACTATGTAGACACTCTATGTTGTGAGCTTCAGAGTGAAAATGAGTTGGTTTCGTTAGTTGGTATTAGCATGGGAGCAACACTTGCACTTTCTGTAGCCAGCCGAAATCAAAAAATTCAAAGTCTTTGCACCCTATCTCCAGTCCTATTTTTTGACGGCTGGTCCGTACCTTGGTATCACTCCTTACTCTCGTTGATTTACAAACTTGGCATAAGAAACTGGCATTACAAGGAAACGGAACCGTTCGGTGTAAAAAATAAAGAATTAAGACGTCATATTCGCAAAGCAGTACAAGCAAATAGCATTAGTGAGCTGGGTGCTGCCCACTTGCCCGCAAAACACTTATATCAATCTCTGCAGTTAATTAAAGATGCAAAAAAATATTTGAATGAAGTTAAAGCGGATACCTTGATTATTCATGCCATCGATGATGAAACTGCTTCCCCAAAAAATCCAGACTTTATTCTCAGCAAACTCGCATCCGAGACTAGGCGCGTCATCTGGCTTGGAAATTCATATCACATGATTACTGTTGATAATGAGCGTGAAATAGTTGTAAATGAGGTCATTAATTTCATCAATATAAGTAAAGAAAAAAGTAACCTAGCAATTGACATGAATTTAAGCAACCCGCAATTGATTGTTAAACACCGAGATTTTAACTAGCATGGTTATTAAGTCATTTAATATTTTTATATTAGCTTTAACATCATCCTTGACAGGGCTTGTGTGCGCCCAAAATCTTCCTCCTTATAAAACACAAGATACAAACTACCAAGCAATTAGCTTGGAAAATTATCTCCTAGAGTTGAATGACAAAAATTCGAGTATCAGGGTAAAAAAACTAAATTCTGACTCTGCGACTGCAATCGCAAAGCAAGCTGGTATGCCTCACTTAAGCCCTCTGCTGACTTATTCAAAAGGTAGCATATATACTCAGCAACCCTACATTGGATATACCAGCCCTGCTTCCAATACTTTTGGGGCTACTGTGACTGTCGAAGGTTGGGGAAAACGCTCTGCTCGAGAGGCCTACGCACTAGCTGAGGCTGATAAGCTGATGGCAGAAATGGTTAACGAGACTCGCTCTGTAGAAACTCAAGCTATTTTCAATTACATTGATGCACTTCGTACCAAATTGCTGTGGCAATCCCAACAAGCTGCGATTGATCGATTAAAAAGCATTAACTCACCAGAGGCTACGAGAACCAAGGAAGACTTATTATCGACACAAAAAACGCTAAATAACGATCTGAAGTTTTTTTCTTATGGCTTACTGAACTACTTAGGCGAATCCCATCAGTCCCTACCATTACCTATTGGAACTCTAAATGTCTTGCCGCAGTCATTTGATGTCGCCAAACTGGTTGAAAAGGCTCAGGAGAGTAGATCTGATATTGCATCAAATAAGGCATCCATTGAATCAGCATCAGCTAATTTACAGCTAGTTCAGGCCAATCGGAACATTGATTTTATGCCCGGCATTTATTACACCGAAACACCACCCTATTCATCTAGCGGAACTAATTATGGATCACAGAAATCTGTTAGCTTTATTTTGACTATGCCTTTGGGTAATAGCTTTATTGATAATTCAGACGTGATAAGCGCATCGAATACCCTTACAGAACAACAGACAAATTTATCAGCTACAAAAACTAAGATCGTGACCGAAATTAATCAAACTTATTTGCAATATGAATCCGCAAAAGAGCGTTTAAAAAATGCAAATTTAGCCTTTAAGCAAGCAAATAATCAAAAAAATCCGGGATTATTAGCAATTACTAAATATCAAGAGGCGGAATCAGAGCTCATTGAGGCAAGAGCTATTCACGCCAAAACCCTGATACTATTGGAGCGCTTGAGCGGTAACTTTAAGGTTCCTAGTCTCAATTGAATAATCTATTGGTTTGTGGGGGCATGATAATGGTCCATGGTGTTTTTAAAGTTATGCTTTTAATTATTCTGGCTGTTTATTTTTCTTGCGGCGGTTTATTTGCTGCAACCACTCAGCAAACACTTGCTCAGCAACAAGCAGCGCAGAAAGTTGCTGCTCAGACGACAGCCAAAGCTGCAGCAACTAAAACGACAATTACCACGAGTGCAGCTAGGTCTGCAGCTACAACTGCAACAACAAAGCCTATTGCCACAACTACAGCAAAAACTCCCTCGAGCGGCAGCAACAAAACTACGTCTCCAAGTGCTTCGAGTAGCTTAAATCCAGCTACGACCTCTACAATTGCAAAGACTCAGTCAACACCTGTGATTCCGGGAATCGACAGAACTAGCGGTTCTACTCCATCTGTAACAGGGCCTACTGATAGTAGTAACTATATCCCGACATCACCTACTTCGAGTCAGCAATAACAACTAACGTTATGACCTGGAAAAAAGCCTCCGAATAGGAGGCTTTTTATTTTGGAATTTGGCGGAACGGACGGGACTCGAACCCGCGACCCTCTGCGTGACAGGCAGATATTCTAACCAACTGAACTACCGCTCCAAATTACAACTGTTAAAACGTTTACAACTACCAAAAAGTTTGGCGTCCCCAGGGGGATTCGAACCCCCGTACTCACCGTGAAAGGGTGATGTCCTAGGCCTCTAGACGATGGGGACCTGGACTACTACTAACTACTGATGTCTTAAATGCTTGGTGGAGATAAGCGGGATCGAACCGCTGACCTCTTGCATGCCATGCAAGCGCTCTCCCAGCTGAGCTATACCCCCGAAATCTCGCAATAAATCCACAAGACACTCAAAACAATCCAAGATTTTAGCCTATTTTTGTGCAAGTGCGCAAATTGACTACAGGACCACCTTAGAGAGCCTATCTACAGCCTCCTCTTTACCCAACACCACCAGGACAGAATCAATCGCGGGAGTCTGGGTTGTGGCAAATAATGCATAACGAACGGGCATTGCTAAGGCTGGCATTTTCAGTTGGTGCTGAGCCAAAACTTGTTTAAACGCTGCACCATAAGCCTCCTTCGTAGACTCAGCATTTTTTATGGCCTCAATTAAATCTTTAAGCGCTGGAATTACAGTTGCAGGAATATTTGCAGCAATTTGTTCTGCATTTAACTGGGGCGCTGGTAGATAGAATAATTTAGATCCTTCTGCTATCTCAATCAAAGTATTTGCACGGTCTTTTAATAAAGCAACTACTTGAACAAAATTGGGACCTTTATCGGTATCAATACCTAAAGCGTGAGCAAATGGTTTTGCTGCCTCTGCTAATTGAGTTGCATCAGCATTCTGAATGTATTGATGATTGAGCCACAGTAGTTTTTCTGGGTTATGTTGCGCTGGTGAACGACCCAAACTCTCTAAATCAAACCAGCCCACAAACTGCTCTTTAGTGAATATTTCTGCATCACCGTGGGACCACCCCAAACGCGCCAAGTAGTTCAAGATTGCCTCAGGCAAATACCCTGCTTTTTGATAATCGCGCACACTCATCGCGCCATTACGCTTACTCATCTTTTCACCAGAGTCATTGAGAACTGTTGGTAGATGAGCATAAATGGGGGGTGTTCCGCCTAATGCTTTCATGATATTAATCTGGCGAGGCGTATTGTTGACATGGTCATCACCCCGAATAACATGGGTAATCTTCATGTCCAGATCATCAACAACTACACAAAAGTTATAGGTTGGCGTGCCGTCGGGTCGAGCGATCACCAAGTCATCCAATTCATCGTTAGAGATTTCTATTTGACCCTTCACTGCATCTTGCCAAATAACAGAACCACCGATGGGATTCTTAAAACGAATCACCGGTAATACACCTTCTGGAACTGGTGGCAGTGTCTTACCTTGCTCAGGCCTCCAAAGACCGTTGTACCGTGGCTTTTCTTTATTGGCCATTTGTTGGTCGCGCAGTTGATTAAGCTCTTCCTCGCTCATGTAGCATGGATAAGCTAGACCAGAATCTAACATCTGCTTGATGACCTCGCGATAACGATCAATGCGTTGCATTTGATAGATCGGGCCTTCATCAATATCCATGCCTAACCAAGCCATTCCTTCAATGATGACGTCAACAGCTTCTTGTGTGGAGCGCTCTATATCGGTGTCTTCAATACGCAATATGAAGTCGCCTTTATTGTGGCGAGCAAAGGCCCACGGATATAGGGCGCTTCTGAGGTTTCCTAAGTGGATAAAGCCTGTAGGACTGGGAGCGAAACGTGTACGAATATGCATAAGTTCTATTATCTCAGGTCGGCAAAAATGGACAGGGAATTCAAAAAAAGTGGATACTTTGAGGTATGAATGAATTGCTTGTATTTATGTGTGATGGCGCCCCAGTGCGCGGAGAAATTGTCTCTATTGGATCCGCTTGGCAGGCTGTTTTAGAGCGTCGTAATGATCCCCCGGCAATACGCCGTATTTTGGGGGATTTTGTTGGCGCTGCCACCCTTTTGAGTGCCAGCTTGAAATTTGATGGCACCCTCATCATTCAAGCCCAAAGCAAGGGACCTATTCAACTATTGGTAGTGGAATGTAAGTCAGATCTCTCTATGAGAGCAACCGTTAAGCTTTCCGTTGATGCATCACAAGTTGCGGATAACGCAACGCTGGGTGATTTGTTAGATGCGAGCAATAGCGGTAGATTGGTTATTACACTCGACCCTTCGAATAGAGAGCCAGGCCAAGCACCCTATCAAGGAATTGTGGCTCTTCAGGATCATCGTGGCGACATGTCCAAACCCGTCTCCAGTGCGGCTGAAGCCATCGCTCTCTACATGCAAAATTCTGAACAGTTGGATACACGCATTTGGTTAACATCCAATGACACCAATGTAGGCGGCTTATTGTTACAGCGATTGCCAGATTCTGGTGGTCATGCGCATTTAGAGCCTCAAGTTGCTGCCGAAGGATGGTCACGCATTCAAGCCCTTGGTGAGACGATTACCAATGAAGAACTACTGACTTTGCCTCCAGCAACGATTTTGAGACGTCTATTTTTAGAAGAGTCTACTGAAAATGGAGTGCGCAGCTTCCCTGCCCGCCAAATTCGTTTTGCTTGCCGCTGCTCGCGAACCAAAGTAGCCGATGTATTGCGCATGCTTGGTGAGGAAGAGGTCAAAAGCATCCTTGCAGAACAAGGATCCGTAGAGACAATCTGTGATTTTTGCTCAAAACCGTATCGCTTTGATGCAGTGGATTGCTTGCAAGTTTTCAAAACAGATTCATTAAGCGATGCAACAAGACCACCCTCTGGCGGTCATTAAGAAGGTTACTGCTTGGTCGCTTGAGCTGGGGTAGTTTTTTCTGCTGGCAGGATTTGCACAAAGAATTCCCCCTCTTTGATGAGGCCATGCTCAACACGAGCCCGCTCTTCAATCGCACGTGTGCCATCTTTTAGATCCTTAACATCGCCGGCGAGTTTTGCATTACGTAGCGCTAGAAGACTATTTTTAGCCTCTTGAAGCTCTACTTGCTTTTCCATTTCATATACCTTGAGCCATCCACCCTTACCCAGCCAGAGTGGGTACTGGATTGCAATGAGCAATACCAGCATGGAGTAGATGACTAAACGCATTGAGACTGGGCTACTTAGCGCTTCAAATTATAGAAAACAGATTTGCCTGGGTATGTGGCTACATCACCCAAATCTTCTTCAATGCGCAAGAGCTGATTGTATTTGGCAATACGATCAGAGCGAGATAAAGATCCTGTCTTAATCTGACCGGCATTAGTGCCAACAGCGATATCAGCAATAGTGCTATCTTCAGTCTCGCCAGAGCGATGAGAGATAACCGCTGTGTAGTTAGCTCGCTTAGCCATCTCGATCGCTGCAAATGTTTCAGTCAATGTACCGATCTGGTTAATCTTGATCAAAATAGAGTTGGCAATGCCTTTTTCGATACCCTCTTTTAGGATGCGTGTGTTGGTAACAAATAGATCGTCACCAACTAACTGAATCTTGTTGCCAAGCTTCTTAGTGATATCAGCCCAACCATCCCAGTCACTCTCATGCATGCCGTCCTCAATCGAAACGATTGGAAATTGATCGGCTAGATTTCCAAGGTAATCGGAAAATTCACTTGATGTTAATTGCAAACCTTCACCTGATAGATGGTACTTACCGTCTTTATAGAACTCACTAGCTGCACAATCTAAGGCTAAAACAACATCTTCCCCCGCTTGATAGCCTGCGCCCTCGATGGCTTTCATGATAGTTTGTAAGCACTCTTGATTGCTCTTGAAATTTGGCGCAAAACCACCCTCATCTCCAACGGTAGTTGGCATACCTTGTGCGCCAATGATCTTTTTGAGCTCATGAAAAATCTCTGCACCGCAACGTAAAGCATCACGGAAATTTTCTGCGCCTACAGGCATCACCATGAATTCTTGGATATCGAGGCTGTTATTAGCGTGGGCTCCACCGTTAACAATGTTCATCATGGGTACCGGCAATTGCATACCACCTGACCCACCAAAATAGCGATACAAAGGCAAACCAGCCTCTTCAGCTGCTGCTCTGGCAACAGCCATAGAAACAGCCAAGGTAGCGTTCGCACCTAGGCGCGCTTTGTTATGGGTACCATCTAAGTCAATCAAAGTCTTGTCTAAGAAAGCTTGCTCGCTAGCATCGAGACCCAAAATGGTTTCTGCAATTTCAACGTTGATGTTTTGAACCGCCTTTAAAACACCCTTACCCAAATAGCGTGACTTATCACCATCACGCAATTCAATTGCCTCACGTGAGCCAGTAGATGCGCCGGATGGAACTGCAGCACGACCCATCACACCGGACTCAAGCAATACATCGCACTCTACCGTTGGGTTACCGCGTGAATCTAGTACTTCTCTACCGATGATGTCAACAATGGCGCTCATGCACCTTCTCCTCAAAACAAAATGAAATTACTTAAAACTATTCTCTAAAAAAGAACCTGTGGATTTAACAACCATATCGATTGCAAGCAAAGACTCTAATAACTCTTTCATGCGATCTAAAGGCACTGCGTTAGGGCCGTCTGATAACGCCTTAGCAGGATCAGGATGCGTCTCCATAAAGAGCCCGCTAATACCAACAGCAACGGCTGCACGCGCGAGAACAGGAACAAACTCTCTTTGACCGCCACTAGAATTTCCTTGGCCGCCTGGAAGCTGGACAGAATGGGTAGCATCAAAAACTACTGGCGCTTTAGATTCGCGCAGAATAGCTAAGCTGCGCATATCGGAAACTAAATTGTTATAACCAAATGAAGCACCGCGTTCACAGACCATAAATTGGTCTGGTAGGTTTTTCTCTGCAGCAGCTGCCCTCGCTTTCTCAACTACGTTGAGCATTTCATGAGGGGAAAGAAATTGACCTTTTTTAAAATTCACAGGCTTACCACTCTGAGCGCAAGCCCGAATAAAGTCAGTCTGTCTGCATAAAAAGGCAGGTGTTTGCAAAACATCTACGACCTCGGCTACAGCAGAAATTTCACTAACATCATGAACATCCGTCAGAACCGAAACACCAACTTGTTTTTTAACCTTAGCAAGAATCTCAAGCCCTTTATCAATCCCCAAGCCACGAAAAGAGGTGCCAGATGAACGGTTCGCCTTATCAAAAGAGGATTTATAGATAAATGGAATCTTGAGGGTTGTAGTCATTTCTTTGAGTTTCCCCGCAATATCAATTGCAGATTGCTCAGACTCAATAACGCAAGGGCCGGCAATCAGGAAGAAGCGCTGATCTAAGCCAACGTTATAACCACAAAGCTTAAATGTACTCATACCGTCCTTTTAGGCGACCTGCTTTAATGCAGCATCTTGATGAATCAGTGCGGCATTGATAAAGGCTGAGAACAATGGGTGACCATCACGCGGCGTGGATGTGAACTCGGGGTGGAACTGTACGCCGAAGAACCAAGGGTGCATTGACTCAGGTAATTCCATCATTTCTGGAAGCTCCTCATTGGGTGTTCTTGCAGAAATAATCAAACCTGACTGCTCTAACTTGGGCACATAAAGATTATTCACTTCATAGCGATGGCGATGACGCTCATTTACTTCGGCACCGTAAATGCGATGCGCCAAGGTATTTGTTTTCACCGGACAACGCTGCGATCCAAGGCGCATAGTTCCGCCAAGATCAGACTCATTAGTACGTTTCTCAACACGACCTTCTCGATCCAACCACTCGGTAATCAGCGCTACGACAGGACTATCGGTTTCTGGTTCAAATTCGGTACTGTTTGCTTTGGCAATATTAGCTACATGACGTGCAAATTCAATCACTGCCAATTGCATGCCTAAGCAAATACCTAAGTAAGGTACTTGGTTCTCACGGGCATAACGAATCGCAGCGATCTTACCTTCAGTACCGCGCTTACCAAAGCCGCCTGGCACCAATATCGCATCAAGTTTTTTAAGGCAATCAATACCATCCTTCTCGATTACTTCGGAATCGATGTAATTGATGTTGACCTTGGTATGAGTATGTATACCAGCATGACGCAATGCCTCGATCAATGACTTATAGGATTCTGTTAGCTCAACATACTTACCAACCATGCCAATGGTTACCTCATGCTTTGGATTGGCTAACTCATAAACTAGCTTCGCCCACACTGAAAGATCTGCAGGCTTAGCATTAATTTGTAATTCACGGCAGATCAAATCGTCCATGCCTTGCGCATGAAGCATTTCTGGAATCTTGTAAATGGTGTCTACATCCCATACTGAGATAACCGCTTCTTCACGTACGTTTGAAAACAGCGAAATCTTCGCGCGTTCATCATCAGGAATGGGTCTATCCGCTCGACAAAGTAAAACCGTTGGCATGATGCCAATCTCGCGTAACTTTTGCACGGAGTGCTGAGTAGGCTTTGTCTTTAACTCACCTGCACTGCGAATAAAGGGTACTAAGGTCAGGTGAACAAAGGCGCAACTATGCATCGGCAGACGCAAGCTCATCTGGCGAGCAGCTTCTAAAAATGGAAGTGATTCGATATCACCTACCGTGCCACCGATTTCGCAAATGGCAATATCGGCCTTTCCGTCATGACTTGCTTTTGCACCACGTTCTACAAAAGCCTGAATCTCATTCGTAATATGCGGAATAACTTGAACTGTTTTTCCTAGATATTCACCACGACGCTCTTTACTGATCACTGACTCATAAATTTGACCGGTAGTAAAGTTATTGCTCTTGCGCATCTTGGCAGATACGAAGCGCTCATAGTGACCCAAATCTAAGTCAGTTTCAGCGCCATCCTCAGTCACGAACACTTCGCCATGCTGTAACGGGCTCATAGTGCCAGGGTCAACGTTGATATAGGGATCTAATTTTAGGAGGGTGACTTTCAGGCCGCGGGATTCGAGAATCGCGGCAAGCGAGGCAGCTGCAATCCCTTTCCCTAAAGAAGAAACCACGCCACCAGTGACAAAAACGTATTTGGTCATCGCTTTAGCTCTGTTGGAAAAAACAATTATAACGATAGGAATTGCTATTTTTGAAAAATGAAAAAAGGTAATATCGTTAAATTCTATGAAAAAACAGATTCTTTTCACCATTACAGCAGGCATGCTTTGTTTATGTACTACTCAAATCTCTGCTGAGACCCTAGATTC
>Ga0207956_1000407_pt1 | contig 11498 bp, 6 predicted proteins | sample CryBogCBE25Jul07_FD_184580 | JGI IMG/M metagenome (GOLD analysis project Ga0207956, IMG submission 184580) | Freshwater microbial communities from Crystal Bog, Wisconsin, USA - CBE25Jul07 (SPAdes) (version 2) | ecosystem: Environmental > Aquatic > Freshwater > Lake | place: Crystal Bog...
AGCCCGGCAAGCGGGCGCGTGCTGCGATGTGGCCACAACTTGGCGCGCCCTTTGGCTTTATTCTCGCCAATGGCTTCTTCTTGATTTTGACTTATCTCTTCGCGTTCGACTCCACCAAATCGGCAGCGGATGATCCTTTCTTTGTGTGGGGCTGGCGCATTCCGTTTTTGGTATCGATCGCTCTCGTTCTTGTTGGCCTTTATGTTCGGCTTGCGTTGTTTGAGACGCCGGTGTTCACAAGGGCGGCAGCGCGCGGTGAGCGCGTTCGCTCGCCGCTTTTCCGCGTCTTCGCCAATAACCCGCGGCAAATCTTGCTCGGCACCTTCAGCATGGTTGCCACCTATGGTATTTTCTACACGATGACGACGTGGATCTTGTCTTATGCCATTGGTAAGGTTCAGCTTGGTGCCCTCGGGATTGGCTATCGTCCCTTTTTGACGTTGCAACTCATCTCTGTCCTGTTCTTCGCGGCGTTTATTCCCGTGTCGGGGGCACTGGCTGATCGTTTGGGTCGTCGTAAGCTCTTGATGATGGTTACGGCGGGTATCATCCTGTTTGGCCTCACCTTCGGCCCCTTCCTGTCTCCTGAAACCATGGGATCCGCAGAGACGGCCAATTTGCCATTGATGCTCATCTTCTTGAGCCTCGGCATGACGCTGATGGGTTTAACCTTCGGCCCCATGGCGGCCTTTTTGCCTGAGCTTTTCCCGACCAATACGCGCTATACGGGTTCAGGCGTGGCCTATAATGTCGCCTCGATTTTGGGTGCAGCGTTAACGCCCTTCATGGCGGCATGGCTTGCCAAACAATATGGCCCGGGTGCCGTTGGCTACTATCTTTCTTGCCTCGGCCTTTTGACGTTTATCGCGTTGTATTTCGTCAAAGAAACGCGTCATACGGATCTTGAAACAATGGAAGATCGTGTCGTAACCGTCGGCATTGAATCGACATCGCCGTAATCAAAGCTCATTGATCGATCGGTGTTTTAACCGACCAAAATCGGGAAAGTGACACCGATCGCCCAAGCAAAAGCAAAAGCATGGGCGATGCCCGCGACCAGCGGATCGCCCGTGCTTTTATAAATCCAAGAACTGAAAAGCCCGAAGATCAGGAAGAAAAGCAAGATCACGGGTATGATGATCATCAGAAAAAACAGGCGTTCGAAATCAAGCGCCGTCGTTATACCGAGCGATATAAGAAAGATGAGTTTACTCAGCGCATAGGCGCCGCGCGCTGAATCGTTTCCGCGCGTGAGCCATTCATCGCTCAAGAAATAACACAGAGTGCCAATCATCATCGCCAGCACAATTGGCATGCGATTAAGTGCCGGTACAAAATTCGCAAAATAATGATCGAGCGGCCAAAACAAGGCTAACGCCTCATACGCCATAACCAACATCACCGCCGCGAGCAGCCGATAAAGGGTACGGCCTTGCATGGTGAAAAGGGGGTTGGATCGGGTAATCAATGCCAACACGACCAGTGTGATCAATCCATAAACAGCAAAATGTACGGCAAGGTAATCGGCCACGAGCACAGGTAAAAAATGGGTTGGAACAAAACGCAACAGCAGTGGCGTGATCAAGGCGGGCAACACCATCGGAACCCATAGTCGACGCCAGTTGAGGCCTGCACCTATTGGGTCTTGTGTTACTTGTGGAAGCGATTGGCACGCTCGCCACCCTAGCAGTACCGAACCTAAAATCAGGAATGCAATCCAAGGTCCCCGCGCGTCTAGCTGAAGGGGCGCATTCCGCTTTATTGCCAAACAGGCATCGAGCCATTCAAGAGCTGCCCTTACGCTCTCACGTGCAAAGAGCACACTCACATGCTCGGTATGGGGAATGAAAATAGCCTCTCGTGCGGTACCCTTTAACGGATCGCCATACAGCATTGAGGCTTCAGCATGGCGCGGAGCGGTCGCCAGCGAAATGGCTCTTAACGCCTCGTCTTTCAACATGCCTTCCCAATCACCGACTATCACGAGTAGATTTTTCGGTGATGAGGCCGTCACAACAGGCGAGAACATCGACACCGCAATGGTTGCTGCTATGTCGGGTGATTTCTCAGCAAACCGCACAACGATATCGGACGCCATCGAATGTCCGAGCACGGCTAGCCGTCCATCGCCCAAAGGTCGCGCATAGGCGGATACTTTTTCGAGCTCGGCGAGCAAGGTTTCTGTTGCACCTGTTTCTTCCGTTATGCTGCCTGTCAACGGTGAGGGATTGCGCCCATGGCCTGCAAAATCAAACGTCACCGCGATATAACCATTGCGCGCAAGTGCTATTGCAAAAGACTGCATCAATTGTTGTGATCCGGCAAAGCCATGCGCAATCACAACGACAGGCGCCGCGGTGTGCTCTTGCTTTTCAAAAATGCGAGCAGGGATGGTGCCAATATCGACATCTCGTATCACGATGCCATCGGTCGCTTTATTAAGCTGAAAAACCGACAGCCCAATCGCGAGACAAGCAAACCCGACAAGGAGAAGGGATGAAATCCGGCGCATCACATTCATCGTGTCTTGGAATCGATGGCGCGTTCACCCTCTTCGGGCTTAAGCCCGTAAGGCTCAACCAGTTTCCACACATGCGGCGGCACCATATTTTTCATTTTGCGCGGCATGTGGCGGCGAAGATGGAGGATTGTTTCAATCGCTTTCATCTCCACCCGCGCCCGTGCAAATTCAAGCCCGCGTGGTCCGATCTTGGGCATTAACCATCCCACAATCGGGCGAAGCCAATCGGGCATTTTGCGCAAGGGCAATCCGCCTGCTGCGCGTTCGACATTCGCCATAAAGCCTGTCACAGCACCTTTGCGCTTTCCGGCATTGCCTGGTGCAGAAAGACGCACCTCATCGCCCAGGAGGCTTAACAGCTCTTCGCCGCGTTCATTGCGCACCAACAACCATTGCTCGCCTTGTCCCCCCATATAGCCAACCGTAATATCGGCGAGCACATTGGTGTAATCGACACAGGTTCGACAGGTCAGTGGAAAAAAGTCGGGTGGCAGCGTAGAGAGTGGTAATTGTAAAAATGGAATGGCTTTGACGCGTCCATCATTGAAGCGCAGCTCGACATGATAATCAGCACGAAATTCGAGATAGGTAATGGTGTCGGGATCATCCGATAGAAGACTCAAAAAATCATGAAAATTCGCCGTCGTCGTATTGTCCGAACACGGCGTCCCGATCACGTATAGCCGGTCAAAACCCAATTCCTTTTCAAGCGCCCGTAGCGCATAAATCTGGCACGGGATTCCGATAATGGCTAACCGCTTAAATCCCTGTTGGATGGCAGGCTCCAGCAAAGCGAGCAGTGGCGCATACCCCATACGCATACCGCGGCATTGCGCCATGTCTTCTGCTTTGGTGACGAGCACGGGTACCGGACGCCATTTGTCCGAAGGGTCAGGCGCCATGGTCAGCACCGCATCAATGGCACCTTCTTCAAGCAATCGCTCGGCCAATCGCGTCGTGATGCCTGTCCATTGCGCGCCAGGCAAGGGCTTTGCAAGCGAGGCGCGTACCATCCGCTTAAAGGGACCGAAGAACAGCTCATCAGGACGGTTAGGGTCGCGCCTCCGGCCATGCACTTCTGTTTCAAGGGCGTCGTAATTGGGCGCAATAAATTGGCAGGCTTTACCGCATCGCTCTGGCTCGCTTGAGCGGGAGATGCCGCAATCCGTACAAAGCGCCCGGTGCGGCATGGGCGCCAATAGCGGCGATCGATCTAAACCAGACATGAAGATACCAAAAAAATCCACCGTGAGCTTAAATGCTCACGGTGGTCATTCTGCATCGAAACGTCTTCGGGTAAAGACTTAATCGGCTTTAAGCAAACCAGATATCGCTTTGAAGATGCAAAGCGGAGGGAAGGACATGATCCAGCGTCGTGATCAATACCTTGGTTCCGGTTGGATTACCCGATGCGTCATAATAGACCGCCGTGCCACCATTCGCATTTGCGGATAAAATGAGATGGTGATCGGCAATCGGATCGGTGCCCGTATAGCCGGCTGTTTTGAAGATGCCGCGTAAATCGAGCATATCGGTGCCAGCAGTGAAATCGGTCACATGTCCGGCTTTGGTTGGCAACGCTTTGAAGACAAACTCATCCGCTCCGGTTCCGCCCGTGAGGATGTCGGCGCCTTTGCCTGCGATCAATTCATCATTGCCCGCATTGCCAATCAGCGTGTTGCCGTAAGACGTCGAGTTCGATACCATCAGATTGTCAAGGCCGTTACCCGTTGCACTTTGCGCACCATTGCTGTGATTGCCGCCATTGCCGATCAAGGTGATGTTTTGAACATTGTCAGGCAAGACAAAGCTCGTCGAACCGCTATTGACCGTATTAATACCCGAGCCCGCTGCTTCTTTTATAATGTTTTGGCTCGAATAGATTTCAAACACATCATTACCAAGTCCCGTCATCGTGTCATTGCCACCCCAGCTATCGAAATAAGTATGCGTGCTGGTGGCGGTTAAAACGTCATTGCCGGAGGTTCCCGTTATCACATGCGTCGTTGCAGCAGTTGTTGGTAAATCAAAGAGATGCTGCGTCGTACTTGGCGGCGGTGTGACGGGAGGAGGCGTCACTGGTGGAGGTGTGACAGGCGGAGGCGTTACAGGAGGAGGGGTCGTCCCACCGCCAGGCACCGAGGAATAGGCACGAATATAATCGATTTGCATGTCAGCTGGAAAAGGCGTCGTGCTGTTGGGGGCACCCGGCCAATCGCCACCAACGGCGAGGTTCGCCAACATATACATGGGCTTGTTCATGCCGGCAGGTGTCGCGGTTTTAGAAACCGCATTGCCGTCAAAATACCACGTTATGAAATCAGGCTCCCAATCCACTCCATAGGTATGAAAGCCCGTTGTCATACCAGGCTCATTCACAACAAAGCCTGTCGCTTGATTGTTGCCGTAATGCACGGTTGTGTTGAGTTGATTAGGACTCGATCCAATGACTTCCATCACATCGATTTCCGGTGGCCAAGTTTGATCAACGGGTAAGAGCCAGAAGGCAGGCCAAATGCCTTGGCCTGTCGGTAATTGCGCCCGCATTTCGAAATAGCCATAGGTCTGCGAGAAGGAGTGATCGGTCGTCATAATGCCGGATGTATAAGGCAGTCCGGTTATTGATTGAATCGTGGCCGAAGCAGGCTTGGCTTCGATGGTGAGCACACCATTCGTATCGCTGAACGGATTAACAGAGCTCGTCGGTGCGTAAGCGGGGTTGATATACCACTCAAGCTCGTTATTGGGCGCATTGGTACCACCACTTGCCGGAGACCATGGATAGGAGGTCTGCCATGTGCCACTTGTACCATTCCAAATGCTGAAGGTGTTGAACTCGTCATCAAACGTAAGGGTCGCCGTAGCGGCCAGATTTTTCGGATCGATCGTCATATTCATAATCCTTTCGCGGACACCGATCAGCACCAAGAGGGGGGGCAGACGGAGGGTCCGGAAATCCGGTGAAAGAGAAGTGATCATGTCGCCGGATATTGGGTCCGGCTTAATGCGGACCGTAGGAATACGGATATGTATCCGTCAAATAAAAAAGAAATTTTTCCAATAAAAACTAATAAACTTTTGAAAAATAATAAGTAATTTAAAAGCTTAAACTCAACTATAATACGCCTTAATTAAGGCTTTTTACTTAATAAAAAATCCATCACTAAAAAAACACATTAAAAATCCTAATAAGAGAAACAATATACATATGATATTTCATCCGATGCGCTCTCAATTTCTTTGAAGCGCTCTGCTTTACAAAGGGAGAACAAATATGCCGAAGCCCCATAAAGCTCCCGGCGCGGGCTCTCATGAAATTCGTAAAGCGCTTACATTCTTGTGGTCGCTTCTGGGTGGCATCGCCATCGTGTCGGGCTTTATCAATCTTCTCTATCTCACCGGCCCGCTCTTTATGCTTCAGGTCTATGACCGTGTGCTTGCCTCGCATTCAGTGCCAACGCTTATCGCCTTATCTGTTGGCGGTCTCTTTCTCTATTGTGTCCAAGGCGTGCTGGATTATATCCGTGGCCTCGTTGTGAGCCGTGCGGGCACGGATTTTCACGAGCACCTCAGCTCACGTTTGTTTCAAGTTATCGCGGCGTTACCGATGACGGCCGCCCGTGGTGCGGCAGATGGTATGCAAGCGATGCGTGATCTCGATGCCGTGCGCGCTTTTATTTCTGGCACAGGACCAGCGGCCTTTCTCGATTTGCCATGGATGCCCGTCTATCTGTTGTTGATCTATCTTCTCAATCCCCTTCTCGCTTATGTCACCGTGATTGGTGCTGTCTTTCTCGCGCTTTTAACCATTGGCGCTGATTCCGTAACAGTTCGGCTCAACAGTGAGGCGGCGCAGGCCAATTCACGCCGTTCACTTCTGGCCGAAGCCGGACATCGCAATGCTGAAATCGTCAAAGCGATGGGCTTGGGCAAGCGGCTTGGTGCGGCTTTCTCGGATGCGAATGCTGCCTATCTCACCAAGCAGCAAACCATGACAGATAAATCAAACGGGCTCGCGACGCTCACGCGAATTTTCCGATTGATCATGCAATCCGGCATTTTGGCCATGGGCGCCTATAGCGTATTGCGTGGTGATATGTCGGCTGGTGCCATTATCGCGGCCTCGATTACATCGACACGGGCGCTAGCGCCGCTTGAAGGAGTCATCGCCCATTGGAAAGGTTTTGTCGCGGCCCGAAAAGGCATTGAGCGGTTAGAGCTTTTATTTAGCCGCGTTCCTGTTCGCACAAAGACCATGACGCTGCCCGCGCCGAAGCGCCATTTGTCGGTATCGGGTCTTTATGTTGGCCCGCCGGGGATTGACGCGGCTATCCTTAAGAACATTTCATTTGAAGTCGAAGCAGGCCAAGCCCTTGGTGTTATCGGAGCAAGTGCGGCAGGCAAATCAACCTTGGCGCGCGCCATTGCGGGTGTATGGACTCCCTTGGCTGGCGATATCAGGCTTGATGGCGCCCGCCTTGAGCAATGGGACGATGAGGAGCGTGGCCGCTTCACCGGTTATCTTCCCCAAGATGTCGAATTGTTCGAAGGTACAATTGCACAAAACATTGCACGGTTCGATCCGCATGCGACACCGCAAATGATCATCGATGCGGCAATAGCGGCCAATGTCCATATGATGATTATCGGCATGGATAAGGGTTATGAAACGGCGATTGGCGAGAATGGTGCCATTCTCTCTGCCGGACAAAGACAACGCATCGGCCTTGCGCGCGCTCTCTATGATAATCCGTTTTTAGTAGTGTTGGATGAGCCTAATTCCAATCTCGATGCTGATGGCGAGACAGCCCTTTCTGCCGCTATCCTATCGATCAAACAACGGGGCGGCATTGTTGTGCTCATCGCCCATCGATCAAGCGCGATTGCCAATGTTGATTTGATCGCCGTTATCGAAGCCGGGAAATTACGCGCCTTCGGACCGAAAGATGACATTTTGCGGTCGCTAAGAAGCGAGCAACAGAATGTCCCCCAAAACCCTGTCAGCGTTAAATTGGCGACCATAAAATCATGACTGAAATTCCTCACGGCTTCAATGAACCCAGCAACCAATCCTTGATGACGGCGATCGCCGGTTCAAATCTGCGATTAAGAGGAAACAGGCGTTCGGCCCGCCGTCTATTATATGTTTCTTTCATTGTTATTGCGGTGCTCTTTGGCGGATTTTTCCTATGGGCTGCGGTTTCCGATATTTCCGGTGCGGTCGTCGCATCAGGAACGGTGAAGGTCGAATCGAGCATTAAGAAAGTTCAAAATCTGACTGGCGGTATTATCAAGGAAATTCACGTCAAAGATGGCGATGGGGTATCGGCAGGCGACGTCTTGATCCGGCTTGATCCACAAGCGGCACAATCTGAATTGGGGATCATCAGCGATCAATTAAATGCGATGATCGCCCGTCACGCCCGTCTCATGGCCGAGCGCGATGGGGAAGTTTTTGATCCTTCGGCTTTGGTGTTGGATGAAAATTCGAAAGGGATTGCACCATCCCTCATCCGTCACGGCGAGACGGAACTTTTCATCGCAAGACGTGACGCATTAAAAGGCCAAAAAAATGTCTTGAGTGAACGCAAAGCCCAATTTGAAAATCAGATTGAAGGCGATCAAGCGCAGCTTGAAACCAAACAAAAAGAACTTGAACTTATAGCCTTGGAATTAAAAGGCGTTGAAAGTCTTTATGCTGCAAATCTCGCATCGGTTCAGCGCGTTATGCCGCTTCGCCGGGAGCAGGCACGATCGGAAGGGGATGTGCAAGTTCTAAAGGCACAAATGGCAGAGCTTCGCGGCAAAATTGACGAAGTAACCTTGCAAATTACCAATCTGGATCAGGAGCGCTTTTCGGAAGTTAATCGCGATATTCAAGATCTGGAACCCAAAATGGCCGAGCTTGTTCATCGCAAAGCAATCGCCCAAGAAACATTAAAGCGACTTGAAATTTTAGCGCCCGTTTCCGGCGTAGTATCACAACTCAATGTGCATACGATTGGCGGGATTATTCAACCGGGCGAAACCTTGATGCAGATTGTGCCGGGGAATGAACCGTTGACGATTGAAGCTTTGGTCTCGCCCAATGATATTGATCAGGTGCGTGTCGGCGGGCGTGCACGTTTAAGATTGACCGCCTTTAATCGTCGGGTGACGCCCGAATTGATCGGCACCATTTCAATGGTTGCCGCCGATGCCGTACGCGATGAGCGCTCGGGATTAAGCAGCTTTGCGATCAAGATAGCGGTTCCCGATTCTGAATTTGCCAAACTCTCGGAAGGCGCCGTCTTGCCCGGCATGGTAGCCGAAGTCTATATCGAGACGGCGACTCGCTCAGTTTTATCCTATTTGTTGAAACCCGCGACCGATCAATTCGCCAAAGTGTTTCGCGAAAAATAGCCCTTCGTCTTCGGAATCCATGATCAATATATTTCAGGTGAAGCGAAGGTCTTTATAGGCATCGCGCAATAGGTTTTTTTGCACTTTTCCCATTGTATTGCGCGGCAGCTCATCAACAAAAAAGATATGCTTTGGCAATTTGAAACGCGCAAGGCGCCCATCAAGCCCTGCCATCACTTGTTGTTCGTCGATGGTCGCATTTTTCTCGCGCACAATAACGGCGACAACCCCTTCGCCGAAATCAGGATGGGGTAGGCCGATGACGGCGCTTTCAGCCACACCCGCAAGCGCGTCAATTTCTTCTTCGACTTCTTTCGGATAAATATTTAATCCACCCGAAATGATGAGATCCTTGCCGCGTCCGACAATGCTCAAATAGCCGCGCTCGTCGAATTGTCCGAGATCGCCCGTGATAAAAAATCCATCGTCACGGAACTCGGCTTTCGTCTTCTCCGGCATATTCCAATAGCCCTTGAAAACATTTGGGCCTTTCACTTCGATCATGCCGATGTCACCCTGCGGCACTGGCTTTCCTGTTTCAGGGTCTACAACGCGAGCTTCAACGCCGGGCAACGCCATTCCAACGGTTCCCGGTATTCGGTCCCCATCATAAGGGTTCGACGTGTTCATATTGGTTTCCGTCATGCCATAGCGTTCGAGAATTGCGTGTCCTGTGCGCTTGTTCCATTCGCGATGCGTCTCGGCCAGAAGCGGGGCCGAGCCTGAAATAAACAAACGCATTTTCGCAGTGGTTTCAGCATTAAGTCCGGCCTCATCGAGGAGCCGCGTATAGAAGGTTGGTACCCCCATCAAAACGCTGGCGCGATCCATATATGAAAGCACCAGCTTGGCATCGAATTTGGGCAGGAAGATCAGCGATGATCCCGCCAACAAGGTTACATTCGTCGCAACGAAGAGACCATGGGTATGAAATACAGGCAGCGCGTGAATAAGCACATCCTGCGGGCTAAACCGCCACGTCTCGACAAGTGCAATCGCGTTTGAGGCAAGATTATCATGGCTTAACATCGCGCCTTTGGAGCGGCCCGTTGTACCGGATGTATAAAGAATAGCCGCAAGATCATCAGGCCCCCGCGCGACATCGTTAAACTCACATGATGCTTTCATCACTCTCTCATAAAGCGATCCGGAAGCATCACGGCCATGGGTTTCAAGCTGTGCGTGGTGACGGCTTGCAATCTCCGACAATCCGTCGCGCGCGTGCGGATCACAAATGACAAGCGATGCGCCGGAATCAGAAATGAAATACTCAAGCTCATTGAGTGTGTAGCCGGTATTCAATGGCAAAAAGACGGCGCCGATGCGCACGCAAGCAAGATAGATAAAAATCACCGCAGGCGATTTCTCAAGCTGAACCGCAACCCGATCACCCGGTCTGATGTTTAAGCCTATCAGCGCGTTCGCATAGCGTCCGGTTTCGGCAAGCAGCGCGCCATAGGTCATCGTCGCCCCATCGGGCGTTTCCATAAACAGACGGTCCGGATCGGCGATTCTCGAACGGATGAGGTCGAAAAGATGATTAGCCATTGGCGTGTTCCTCAGCAGTCTGGCCGAATTCATCCGGCCTGTTCATGGATGCATATCCTAACTGCACAAGAGATCAAATTTCTATATAAGGCCGTCCCATGACCTATGATTTTATCATTATCGGTGCGGGCGCTGCAGGCATTGCCGCTGCAAAAACGGCGCAGGCCCATGGCAAGACCGCTTTGGTGCTCGAAGCCCGCCAGCGCGTGGGCGGTCGTGCCTTTACTGATTCCTCGCTTGGCATCCCCTATGATGCGGGTGCGGCCTATATCCATTTTTCCGATCGAAACCCTTGGGTCCGCGAGGCCAGACGCCTTGGCATTGAGACGCGGCTCTGGCGCGGCTGGACGCATCATGAGCCATGGTTGGGCGGCGCGCCGATCTCGTCCGAGGACCGCGAGCGCCGTATGGAAGGCTATGGCCGGTTCTGGGAGCATATCGAAACCTTGGACGATGATATTCCCGATATGTCGCTTGAGGCGGCGGCTGCGGGCCTTGATCCTTGGTCGCGCGGCACAGTCTCCAATTTCGCCCGCTTGGGCTTGGGCGAAGAGCCGTCTCGCCTGTCACTCTATGACTATCTCGGCGAGTGGGACGGCCCCGACCGGATCGTACCCGTTGGCTATGGCACACTTGTGGCCGCCGCTGCCCGCGATTTACCGATCCAATTGGGTGCCACGGTCAAGCGCATTACAGCGCGCGGCCAAGGGTTTAATGTCGAAACGGGGCAGGGCACCGTGCAAGCCCGCGCGGTCATCGTTACCGTATCGGTCGGCGTTTTAAAGGCCGGACACATCGTATTCGAACCGGGCTTGCCCTTGCCAATCCTTCGCGCGCTTGAGGGCATGGCGATGGGCGCCTTGACCAAAGTTGCCATGGCCTTTGACGGGGAGCGCTTTGGCATCCAGCCGGGCGACGATAAAATCCTGCTCGATGCGCCGGGCGGTTCCATGACGTTCGAAGTCTGGCCCTATGATCGCAACATCGTCATTGCCGTTACAGGCGGGGACGCGGGACGCGCTTTATG
>Ga0207956_1000410_pt1 | contig 11430 bp, 9 predicted proteins | sample CryBogCBE25Jul07_FD_184580 | JGI IMG/M metagenome (GOLD analysis project Ga0207956, IMG submission 184580) | Freshwater microbial communities from Crystal Bog, Wisconsin, USA - CBE25Jul07 (SPAdes) (version 2) | ecosystem: Environmental > Aquatic > Freshwater > Lake | place: Crystal Bog...
TTAGATGTCTTGACGTCCGGTTGCTACTAATTGGAGAAGTCCTCCTGAATTGGACATGTTACTCTTACTCTACGTCTATAAGTTGTTTTTAGATGCTGCGGATTCGTACCGCAGGCAAAAATGCCCTACAACGTTAGAATGGCGTATCCTACGGGGGCGAATTTGAATGCTTTATTGCTTCAGCAATTAAATTTTCGCACTGCAGGAAATTATCCTATTTCCTCACTTTATACACTTTATGCGAACGGACAGGGTCAAACATATTGGAGTAATAGTTTGATTCCTCCCACCTTGAGTATATTGAGTACCTCTATCGGTAATGCTCTTCAAAGTACAAACAATAAAGTGAATATATTATCTACTCAGGTGTATACTCTATCTGGCGAAGTAAGTACTCTTACACATTATACATATTCATCATTTAGTACTACATTTTATTACTTAGATACTTGTCTAAATATATCAACCAATCTAAATGATGCGTTTTTATCAACTGCGAATTCGTTTCAAATTCAATTGAACTCCTATTATCAAAGTACATTAGATGCATGTTATAGTACTGTAAATTCTTTGGCAACAGTTTCAACATTTAATTCCGATTTAAATATACTCAATTCATCGGTTCAACTATGGCTCTCCACTATGAGTACCGGTATTGGATTACAGGACGCCTTGACCTCTTCATTACTCATTCAATACATTAATTACAATATTTATTCTACCATGGCTTGGACTACTCAACAATTATCATCCATTACATCTACATCAGCAACAAAACAGGAGTTGGCAAACTTTAGCACATCTATCAATACAGCATTGCTTAGCACATCCGCAGGTTTGTCAGGAGAAATTACAGATACATACAATTTTATAGAAGATGTGAGTACGTCTATAATTGTAGTGAATAATGCGCTGCTCAGTACATCTATAAATCTTCAAACAAGTATCGCTGATATATCAGGAGCAATTGTAAATATTAGTAGCAGCATCGGTACACTTTCAGGCGAGTTAAGTAGCTTTAAACACTATACATCAAGTGCCATTAACTCTTTATCAGGTGAAGTATCATCAATCTATTTTATTACAGCACAAAATACCGCCAATATTAGCAGTCTCAACCAACAAGTAAGTATAATCACGACGAGTAGTATCTTAGAAGGTATTTATGCGTCATTTATTGAATTAGAACAATATACTGTAAATTTAATTAATAGTACAAATACAGCCTATGTATATTATCTTTCTACCGCATTATCAACGCAAACGGCTATAATCGACCATATTGTTACATCAAGTGTATATGGCGCTGTATCTACTCTAACTTATGTAGTGTCAACCGCGTTATATACTCTATCGGGTGAAATCTCCACTGCGCTCTATTCATTATCCGGTGAAATCTCCACTGCGCTCTATTCATTATCAGGTGAAATCTCAACTATTGCGGCAAATGCGACCGCCGCCGTCTCCTCCGTGAATGCGGTACAACTGATTCAACTCAATTCCAGTAATTTTACCGGCTTGCTTGATCTCGTGAATTACCGTAATTTTACGATTCAAGTCAATAATATTGCCGATTTAGCCAATAGCACCTACCGTATATCATTTAATCCAACAACACTCTCAAATGCTACTCTTCAACAGGGTGTAATTTTACTGGATATTAGTACAAATACACAGGGATATACCCAAAACAATAATCTATTGGCGCTTGATTTGAACCGATGGGGAATTATCAATAATGCCACCTATTCTCAGTTTCCAATGCTTGCGGATAGTGCCTATAAAATGGAATACATCTATAGTGTCTATAATAGTAATGTATATACAAGTTTGACAAATATCTGGCCTTACCAAAATACATTTAACTTGAACGTATCATCTATTAATGATAATACAGTATTGGATCCCAGTGGTGTAAATATTTACTCTACGGGAACGGTGCTTGATCTAACATGGCAAATGTATCTATTTAGTACATTTGTAACCGGATTTTCGTCCTTTGTCAACGTAGATGTTGATATTAGCGGAGCGCTCATTCAGACCTATGGTCCATACTTTTATACTCAAAGCAGTATTCAAATTGCGATGCCCGATGGTGGTTATCCTTCAGGAACCGGTTACGTATCAGCCACCTTTGTATCCTATGTTGTAGGTGAGCCCGCACAAGGCTCGGTTGTTTATGGCGCCGCCTATTATCCATAATTTTCTAACAAAAGGGTAAATGGGTGCTGCTGTTTCGGCTATCGCCCCTCGCCTCATCATTCCAGGATTTTTTATAGGTCAAAAGGTGAAACAGGGCGGCTCGTGGGATAGTATTGCCGTTTCCTCCGCATTCACCATCTTTTTTATTACATCTGTTCTGACGGCATTCTCCGCTTCGCCCGCACTCTCCATAATTCCCAGCATCGCCTGTATTGCGTATTCGCAAATCATGGCACATCCCGAAGACTCTGACCGCTGGCGTCATAGTGATTGGTTGCTCACCACCCCCCTAATGTTAGCAGCACTTCTCTACGCAAACGATGTACCTCTTGCCGTTATTTTGCCTATGATTGCCTGCGACCTGTTGATGATTGTCGCCGGCTACCTCGGCACGAAGACAAAGGACCCACTTGAATCCAAAGGCTATTTCGCCCTCGGTATGCTCGCCTTTTTGCCAATTATTGCTATTTTACTCCAGCAGACAAAAACAAAACTCGCTATCTATTTAACTCTTGCGGTATGGTCCCTCTATCCTATTGTATATTGGATGGAAGAGTACTCAAAGATAGATAAAATGTATACTACAATTTCTTACGCTATAATGGATGTGGTGGCAAAGGTTGGTTTGGTCTATCTTTTACACATTTGAAGGGTTATCGGCAGTGAGAGGTTAAAGGTTAAACGCTGTTATAAAAAATAACTGATTCTATGGAAGCCCGCCATCCAATTACTGGAAAACCCATACGTATCTTACGTTCTGAGTCACATATTACCTCAGACCGTAAAAATCTTCTATGGGCACGAGCCTCCTTCGGAAAAGGTGCCCGTTGGGGTCGTTGGCATTGTGTTGTCAATGAACCTGCCGCGATTGAGGTTGTCGGTGCTTCCGCACTTGTGGCGGTCATCATTGCTGCCAATGCGGACGTAGATGCCTGGATGGCTGTACTACCGGCTGTGCTTTCCAACAATACAGAATGTCTGCTTGTGGCTCCGTCGGCGATTATAGAGTCTCTTGCGGATCGTGGTCTACGATGGGACCATACATTGGTGACGGAAGAACTCCACGATGACTACCCGTTTTTAGGCGAGCCGGTGCGAAGTGAGGACTCGGTTGAGAAGGTGATTCTCTGCCTTGCGCATTTACTGCGTATGAACGTGGTGACATGGTCGTCTGCCGGCGATCGTGAAGGGTTGGACCTTGGCACCCGTATTGTGTATGATGCCTGGGCACGTTCTATGGAAACTGTGCGACTCGTCTCTGTTGCGTCGGATTCCGATGACTCCATCATTCCGCAGACGTGGCTCATTCAACAGTACTTTCGGCATCCGACAGCACGACGGGCACGTGAAATTCGTCTATGTTTAGAAAAGAATGTAGAATGTCCATGGATTGACCATATTCTGCTTCTAAACGAAGTGGAGTATAGCGACTTGCCTTCGAGCGATAAAATTGTACAGGTTGTTCTCGGTAAGCGTCTGCGATACTATGATGTCTTTATGGCGATACAAGAGCGTGTGCCCGCTGGAGCGTTCGTTATCTTCTCCAACTCGGATATCTGGTTCAATGAGACACTGTCATATCTATGGAAGATTTCTCTCGCAGAGAATCGGCTCTTTCTGGCGTTGCTCCGTTGGGAAGATACGAGTGGAGCAGGAGCACCTACCATCTTTGGTCCACGTGCCGATTCCCAAGATACGTGGATTCTCGCCCGTGATGCGATGAACTTCACACCGACCGAAGAGGAGCTCGGCTTTCCGTTTGGTCAATCCGGTTGCGATAACGTTATTACGGTTGTAATGCTTCGGCATAAGTTCCTTGTAGTAAATCCCGCCTATTCTATCAAAACTATACATCTCCACAATTCCAATATCCGCAATTACGAGCCGAAGGATGTTCTCTACCGCCCTGCGTTTCTCTATGTTGACCCCACCCCCATTCAATCTATGCGGGTCTGTAAAAGTCTGAATTCGGTAGGAAAACTCCCTGTTGCGATGGAGTCTATGTGGAATCGCACCGCATTCCGCAAGTCTTTTCCTCGCCCAATCCTCTCTGTATCCGAATCTGCTCCGAAGGCGATTTGTACAATGCTGCGGCATACCGGCGACGGCGACGGAGTTGATTTATACAACTTTCAAGCCGGCGAACAAAATATGTATACACCCAAGCCCGATGCTCTGCCGCTCTATCATTTTCAGGGTGGTAAATTCGTCAACCGCCAAGGACTGATTAGCTCGTTCAAGGATATCTTCGTTGGTCAGCATAAGGAGTGGGTGAGTGCGTGGGAAGCGGCTCGTGTTAGCAATATGATGTCGTCCATTCATGTACCGTCTATCATCTCCATTCCTATTGCGGATGAATGTAAGACGACCCTCAGTCAGTGGATTTTACACTATTTGCCTAAAGTTCTAACAATTCGGCGACTACTCAAGTCGTGTAATCTGACGGTCCCTGAATTCCTAGTACCGCAACTTGCCGATATTACACCGTTTCTACGCGATTGCGTATGGTCTTCGGCGGAGAAGGGCAATATCACTCTTGTGCCGATGATGGATGATATGAACTATTATTCCGAGGATGTATGGGCTTTGCCACCGTCTGCCGAGCACTCGCTCGTTTCGGCGGAAGATATTATGCTGCTGCGCGAGCTTATTGAGCCGGTGGACGAAGAGCCCTCTATGCCCGTTGCGGTGTTCTGCGTAGATGATGCTCCTGATGCGGTCTGTACACGGGAATGGGCGGAATCGGTTGCGGAATATATCTTTGCGAAGGGCTGGATTATTCGCTATGTATCGGTGACTGATACAGCGTCGGTGCGCCGACGAGCATTTGCCCACGCCTCGTGGATTTTTGGCTCCGCTGCGTCCTCTGGACTCGACTATATCTGGCTGGCACCTGCCGGCGCCTATGTAATGGAATTTAACTATGCCGAGAAGCCCCGTGGTGACCGTATTCATCTTGCCGGTGCGGCTGAACTCAACTATGTATGCGGTCTCATTCAGCGTGAGCCGATTGAGGTCCGCCGACAAAATGCGCTCCTCGAAGTGGGTGCCGCGGTTAAGAAATTCGGTTTCAAGGATATGCTCAAAGTGATTCGTGATAAGGCAGCGGCTACGGGTAATAAGATACCACGTATTCTTGTGCCCACCGGTAAGGCACTTGAAGGAATATGGTCACATAGCGGTGATACATTCCGTGAAATGGTGGATATTTGGGCGGAGCGTGAATATATAACTGTAGAGAAGACCGAGGATAGTGGCTATTGTTGGTGGGGTGCGATTGGGGAGGTTCTCTTATACGACCGCCCCACTGCGCGCTGGTGGTCATCGCCGCCTTCGTACCAGATGGCTATGTTCGGTAATTGTGCGCCACCTGGTCCTGATACCCATAAATTACGTCAGTCGGTCTGGGGTTTCTGGCCACGCTCACCGCGTGCCATTGAATCCATCGTCGCCAGTAAGAAGAATCTGCTCGGTTACACAAAGCGTACAATCTCTTCGCTGTTTTTGGGTAAGATTGAAAATGGTGTACAGCAGAAGAACCGTACCCAGCATGATTGGAGCAAATGCGTAGAGCTCTTTTCTATGCCGATTGATAGCACTGGCGCACCCTACCCTTATACGCAGACCGAATATCTGAATAAACTCTGCCATGCGCGCTTTGGTCTCTGCCTACCTGGTTTTGGTCCCAAGTGTAACCGTGAAATTGAGTACTTCGCCTGCGGTGTCGTACCGATCGTAACGGACGGTGTAGATATGAAGGGATATCTTGTAGCACCCAAGGAGGGAGTTCACTACTTCAGAGCATCTACGCCCGCTGATGTCTCACGTATTGTAAAAGAGACGTCGGTAGAAACATGGTCTAAGATGTCTATTGCTGGTCGTGAATGGTGGCAGTCGTATTGCTCGGCTGAGGGACTGTTTCGGCTCACTTGGACACGTATTGAACAGTGCCGTCCTTTCTTCAACGTCGGTATTCCTAAACTGTTCCCTTTACACTAGAGCGTGGTTGGTTTAAACATGATTTTGTAAAGTTCATCAAATGGACTATACAAAAATAGCAAATGACCGTTATTCGGCGGGTGTATTCATCAATAAACCTACCGATGGTCCTAAGATTGAGGTTGTTTTGAATAGAACTTTCTCAAACACCGTGCCTACTATATCGGTCGTAACCCCTATTTACAATCAGGAGGCAATCATTGAACGCAATCTACGTTCGGTGCTAAATACTGTGACAGAGATGCCGTACGAAATGATTCTTATTATAGATTCCTGCTCCGATAGAACAGAAGAAATTGTGCGTGAAATGTTTAGTCTAGGAGAGTTTCCTGCGCTTCTAACAAATGTGGTGGTGATGCGGTCGTTGGCACCACTCTTTGAGACCGCCGCCGATAATCTCGGTTTTCTATGTAGTCGTGGCGAGTATATTTTGGAGATTCAGGCAGATATGATGATGATTGAACGGGGATTCAATATGGCACTCCTTCGTCCGTTTTTAAAGATGAACGATCTAATTGCCGTGAGCGGTCGGTGCTGCCACGGGTTGACCTACGGCGATGGGGTCGGCAAAATGGGAGTGGCGGTAGAGGCGCCGCTTGACCCGCAGCTTAACCGTGGCGTCATTTACATTGGTGAAACGTGTAATCGTGGTCCTATCATGCTTCGGCGAAGTATGGTAGCGGCACTAGAGTATTTAGACGAAATCAATTACTTCTTGGACTACAGTGAGCACGACTTATTTACTCGTGCTCGTGTGTTGCGCTCTTGGCTCTGCGGATATGTGCCCATGGAGTTTATATCACCGTGTAGCGACGGCTCAACCCGCAAAGCACGCGACCCTGTCAATGAAGCGGTGTATGCCGCTAAATCGGCAGTTTATGGACGCCGAGAAGGATTCATGTATAAATGGCTGTTGACGTCGCCTGAGCCGTTTCCGATTCGTGCTATTCCAATCCAATAAGTCGGCGATAAGCGTTTAGAGGCTTATGGGCTTTGAATTTCTTCGTAAATTCGTCAAACCACATACGAAACGAGACACATTCAAATGCGGTGGTAGAAAACCAGTGCGTATGAATGGACTGTAGTGGTTTGCCGTCGTAGCGAATGCCAATGCTTTGGTCGTTACGGAAAATGCTGAAACGGGCTTGAATTTCACGTTGTGGAGTCGTTGATTGCTGCATGCGCCACCAGCCAAAATTCACCTGGGCTGGAAACTCGTACACGGCGTCCTTGGGTAGCGAGTTAGCGAGGTCTTCTAGTGCCGCCTGCTCATAGAATCGGCTCTGATGCCCTAGTTCTTTCCACTTCGGTAGAAGGGCTGCCGATTTGAACCACATATAACCCGCATTATACTTACCGTATCGGGCTTCATCGGTTGGGCGAATCATATGCTGTGAAAGGGCGAGCTCCGTTTGGGCTGGAATTGTAGGAAGGGGGGCTAGGTGTGAAATATCGGCGTCTAAAAACCACGCCGGCTCATCTGGATGTACGGCGAACATCCACTCTAGAACCGCCGCCTTCTCATACGTATAATCTTTGAACAGAGAATCGTAAATGGTGCCCTTGGTGCGTTCCATTTGGGGGCGCTTGAGCCCTTTATATTGGTCCATTGCCTGTTTTGTATGAATGGTAAGTTTGGACTTAATTTGTTCGGTGGGAGTGTCAGAGTCGGTGTATACGAAAAGCTCTGCTGTAGGGTGCCATTGCTCTAATGTTTTTACGAAGAGGGTGAAATCTTCTAGGGCTTCCTTTCCGGTGACAATGAGACCAATGCGCGGAGTAGACATAATTATACACTTTTTGCGTGTGGAGTTTAGACCAATGAATATTGGATTAGTCGTAGAAATACACGTAGAAGCAAAAAAAGAGCTTCGCGCTAAGACACGCAGACATCGTTAATCAAAAAATATTTAGTAGTTTTATTACTATTTATTTTTTTTGTTTTTTTTGTTTTTATTTTTATTTTTTTAGTTAAGAGCGAAACATCATTTTAGCACGGTCTGCTGCATTGCTGAACCATTCATCTCGTTCGGTGTCCTCCATAATAACCTTTGAATCCGGTGAGGATATAGTATGACTACCAATGGCAGTTAGACGCTCAAGGGGCACCAACGGAGGTGGTGGAAGTGAACCTCGTCGCTTAGAGAAGAATACCGATGGCTTGCGAGAAGCGGGTGCTGGAAGAGGTTCCAGTTGTACCGGACTTGAACATCCATCTTTACAAGTATCACACCAACAGATATACTCGTAATTCTTGAATTCTGTCGTACATCCGCACTCTGAGCATCCCCATTCTTTTGGATTAAATGCGAGGATTTTTGCTAAAGCTCGTAGAGTCTCGTCCGTACGGTAAATTGGAAAGTCTTCCATTCCTGGTTTACAGATTAGGAAATTATTGGTCGCTGGATCCCAGTTGACTGCGGAGAATCCTCCATCATAGTCTGGAATAGTTGCGACGGGCGCGAGTTTATGTAATGGGGCGCCACTGGTGCTATAGCAGTTGGCATGAGTTTCACCCTGCTCTTCATAATAGACATCGTCCTTATAACGTTCATGGTAGTCTGGGTGACAACAATCGTGTAGGGAGGAATTCGACATTTGGATTTGTAGGAATTAGAGAAAATAGGAAGTAGGAATAGCGGCGGGGGGCGCTTTTAGCTTACGGATGGAGGTCATCTTCAATTTTTTCGAAGTCATTTTACCGACGGAGATTATCTTCAATTTTTTTAAAGTCATTCTTGTGATTCTGCGGGTGCTGGTGCGGGTGCGGGCTCGGATTCTGGTGCGGGTGCCGGTGCGGGTGCGGGCTCGGATTCTGGTGCGGGTGCCAATGAAGAAACCGCCGTATCATTCGTATGTGTGACCTCCGCTTTATGACCCGCTATTGTGCTCATAGCCGCGGTAATAGCTTGACTGACATCATCGGGTGTAGGATTCGCATTTCCTGTGCTACTAATATGAGCGATTGCTTGTGCAATTAAATCGTTCGTTGATGTGGGTGATAGTATAGATTGTGGAGCAGACTCAGGTACCGACTCGATTACAACCTCAGGTGCCTGTTCTTGTTCGGGTGTCGCTAATGCCTCCGCATCCGCCTTTGCTTGTGCCTCTGCCTTTTCGGCTGCCTCAGCATCCGCCTTTGCTTGTGCCTCTGCTGCTTCAGCAGCCGCCTTTGCTTGTGCCTCTGCCTTTTCGGCTGCCTCTAACTCTGCCTTCGCCTGTGCCTCTGCTGCTGCCTTCGCTTCCTCCTCCGCCTTAGCCACTGCCTCAGCCTCCGCTGCCGCCTTCGCATCTGCTTCTGCCTGTGCGGCTACCTTGGCGGCTGCTTCCTCTTCAGCCTGTGCCTTGGCGAGTGCTTCGGCGTCATTTGCCGCCTTCGCCGCTGCTTCTGCCTCTTGCGCAGCCTTTAATGCCGCTTCTGCCTCTGCGGCGACCTTCGCCTCCGCATCCGCCTTCGCCTTTGCCTCTGCTTCAGCGGCTGCGGCTGCCTCTGCTTCCGCTCTCGCCTTCGCTTCAGCGACTGCCTTCGCTTCTGCCTCCGCTCTCGCCTTCAACTCTAACTCTTTCGCCACCTTTGCATTCTCTGCTGCGATTCGTGCCTCAGACTTTACCTGCTCCTCTAAAAGATGGTTTTGTGCCGCAACCTCTTGGTGTCCAAACGGACGAGATCCGCCATAATGGTCACGGAAGTGATGTGACATAGCCGCACGGCGTTTAAAATAAGCACTAGCGTTCATTCTACTCTATAAATATTTATTTATCTACGATGTTTACGAGATTTACGGTATTCTGTTTTTACCCCTTTACGGGTCCGTCTTCGGCGACCACCTGTTTTTGGGCAGAAACTGGAGAAACGTGTATCCATGAATAATGCTTTCCCCTTATCTCCGTTGCTTGGTGGAAATCTAGATGCAATAATTTCGTACGATCCATTTGGTATAATCTCATCAATAACTTGTTGGAAAAGAATATCTCTTGCGCCCCCGTTGTTTGTCAAGACCGCAATATGAACCCCACTTTGAGCAACCTCCTTTAGCCATTCGGTTATCATGGTATACCGTTCTTGCCCGCCAAGATAAAAAATCGCAATATCTTTCGGTTTTATGAAAAGATTATGTAATAGATTCTGTCTCGGAGCATTTTTAAAAAACATTTGTAAAGTGCTTTGTCCTGGAAACTCAATACCATCAAACTGACTTAGGGTCTGGTCCCAGTCTAATAATAAAATACGATTACCGGTAGTTGTTCTCTTCCATTCATAATACTTATCAATATCATCTTGTTGTATACCAGATTCGGGATGATATTTTGGTATAATTTTAAAGTGTTTTAAATATGATACATATCCATTGTTTAGCTTAATGTTTGAATGTTCATTATATTCTTCGTACAACGAATCCATTAAATTTTTTAATGGACCAGGTGTAAGAACTTTGTGGGAAAAAGTCATGTTATTTTTTGTATAAAAATTAGTTTTATACGAGTATTTCACAGTTGATTCTGTATCATTTACCTTTACAAGTGTTATATTGGGACACTTTGCTTTGACATCGTCAAGGTATCCTTGATCGTTGTCAAAAAATATAGCAGCATCAAACTTTACCATCTTATTTATAATTTAGTTTTTATTTGTAATTGTCTTAATTATATCTGTAATATCTGCCTGCGATGGATTCGTATTACCAGATTTTAAAAGTTCTAGAATTGCGGATGCGATAACATTATTACTAACCGATTCGGATGGTACTTCAACCGTTACCTTAATCGCCGGCAAAGGTTCATTTGGAGGGGGCTCTGGGATAGATACTTGTTCTGGAGCTGGAGCAGGTGCTGCTACAGCTTTATTTGCGGGTTTTGCTAAGGGTTTTACTGCGGGTTTTGGTTTTACTACGGGTTTTGCTACGGGATTTGGTTTTACTGCGGATTTTGCTTCTGGTTTTGGTTTTGCCGCAGGTTTTGGTTTTGGTTTTGCTTCTGGTTTTGGTTTTGCTTCTGGTTTTGGTTTTGCTGCGGGTTTTGGTGGCGGCATTCTACATGGGTCCAATTTATCGCTCCGCAATCATTAAACGCTGTTTCAAACGGGCATGTGCTGCCGAATGGTCCACATCTCTCGCCGCCAGCCGTTGCTGTCTCTGTACCTCTGCCGCTTCTCGTGCTTGCGTAAACATAGATACCGCACGGGTTTCCTCCTCAGACATAGAAGGAGGTGCCGACTTATACGCCCGCTCC